>Ga0268279_1000335_pt1 | contig 30565 bp, 24 predicted proteins | sample saktaG_6_FD_190142 | JGI IMG/M metagenome (GOLD analysis project Ga0268279, IMG submission 190142) | Saline water microbial communities from Sakinaw Lake, British Columbia, Canada - sak_2010_1_5_80m | ecosystem: Environmental > Aquatic > Non-marine Saline and Alkaline > Saline ...
TCCAGAAATTAAGATATGTGAATACAAGACGAAAAACACCCGCTTGCGGGCGGGCCCCAAAAAAAAGGCCGGCTTTCATCAATGCGGGCTAAAGCCCACAGTATTCAGCCGACAAGGGTAATAAAATAAAGCGGAGCCTGGAATCACTGCTGCCGGTGGAAAAAGGCAGGGATGGTGAATGCAGGTCGTGCGGCGCCTGCTGCAGGCTACCATTCAAATGCCTTTTCCTATCGAAGAAGAACACCTGCCTGATCTACACCATCAGGCCTCCCCAGTGCAGAAAGTACCCGAGAACGAGAGCAGACAAGACCTTTTGCCCTGACTGCGGCTTCACGTGGGACCCCTAGGAAAGCATCTGAATGAATTCCCTGCAAGTCTTAAATCCTGAAAGATCCTCGGGCTTTAAGACAGAACCGCCGACACTTTTCGTCCGCTCGGTAATGCAGACCTCAAGCCCGCCCACAGTATCGGAGATGTCTTCCAATATCTCAATCCTGTGCCTTAGCCTTCGCCAATCATTGGATACTGCAGTAAAAATCATCTCCTCGTCCTTAAGGACGATGTCAAACGGCGCCTTAGTAAGGGAAGCTTCAAATCCGATTTCCCTGAAAAACTCGAGGGCTTGACGTTTCATATCACTCACGTAACCGTGAAACTCAAAATCACCCCCGCTAAAATCTGGATTGAATAAATCACTTGCCAGAAACAAATCCTCGTCCTCCCCGAAAAACTCTACAATATTTCTCGCGATAAAACTTGAAACCCTACCATCACGCTCATACCGGTAAACACTCTGCTTTGAAACACCCAAACACTTAGCCAAGGCATCCTGAGTAAGACCACTATCAGATCGTATCTGTGCGAGACGCTTCGGATTCAACCGCACACAATAGTTTCCACGGATAGCGTAAGTCTTCGGCGCCTCGTCAACGAGCAGATTCTTAAGCGTCTTTGGGGAGACTACGTGCAAACCGTACCTCTCGTATAAGACTCCAAGCTCGAGGTTTGTCGACTTGATCCGCTCACCCACAATCAGGGGGGTGGCATCAAGAATAGACGACACTTTCTTCAGCTCATTTGATTTTTCGGGTGTTAATCCCTCAATGTTTGAAAGTACTTTCACAAGGAAAAGCGTATCCTCCGACTTTGCCAGAACATCAAAGCTTGATTGCATGCCGTCGCAGGAGACGACTTGAAACCCTTTTCTCGAAAAAAGACTTGCTACTTCCGAGACAAGAGAATTCTTCATTTTATGAATCTTTTATGCAATGCTTTCACAGCCTTCTTTGAATCAGAATCCTTGACTACGAATGAAATGTTCACTTCAGAAGAGCCTTGTGCTATCATGATGATGTTGACGTTAGCCTTGGAAATCGTTGAGAATACTTTCGCAGCAATCCCCTTAGTCCCGGCCATCCCAGCCCCCACAACGGTTATGACGCTTACGTTCTCCTTGACTTTCACACCCCTGAATCCGTCAGCCTCAATCTCGTTTTCAATCAAATCTACCGCCTTCTCAAGGTCGCCTTGATTTACGATGAATGAAAGATTAGACTCAGACGACCCCGAAATCATGGGGATGTTAATGCTGTTTCCACCCAGAATCGAAAAGATCCTTCCAGCAATATTCGGTGTCTCCGCCATGCCAACACCCTGAACCGTAAGCAATGCAACATCTTTTTTAATCGTCACGGACTTGATTACAGACTTTATCCTCTTTTGATCCCTTACGATTAAAGTGCCCTTGGATTCGGGTTTAAACGAGTTTTTAACCCAAACTGGAATCCCTGCGACCATGGCAGGCTCAATCATCTTGGAGTGAATGACCTTGGCTCCGAAATAGGCGAGATCCATAGCTTCAACGTAAGAAAGTGTTTCAATTGGTTTGGCTTCCCTGACAATTCGAGGGTCAGTCGTCATAATGCCTTCCACGTCAGTCCAAATCTGAACCTCCTTAGAAGACAAGTAATTTCCTAAAAGAGAAGCAGTGTAATCTGAGCCACCCCTACCCAACGTCGTTATCTTGGCGTTCTCGTTACCTGACACGAAACCAGTAATGACCGGAGTCTTACCCGCCTTAAGCAGTGGAATTAAAACTCTTTTAACCTTAGCCCTAGACTTTGAGTGGATGGGCCTTGCCGACCCAAAATTAGAATCCGTGATCATCCCAGCCTCATGACCAGTAAGAGATACAGCATTCACACCCATAGAACGTAATGCACCCTCAACAACCAATACTGAAAGCCGCTCCCCGAAGGAAGTGATGTAATCCATAGAGCGTGGGGAGAGATCCTCAAGATAGCCTACTCCTAAAAGTCCGATACGGAGCTGGTCTAAAAGTTCAATTATCTTGGGGAGTAGTTCGCTTAAGACTCTTCGGTCGGGTACGGCGTCTTCAAGCGCTTCTCTGTGTTGGATGAGTATGTCGCGGTAGAACAAGTCCACTTCCTTTTCGACTACGAGTGTGGGCAAGTCCACAACCTTGGTTGCGATGTTGACGAGCTTGTCCGTCACCCCACCAAGCGCTGAAACTACCACTATTTTCGGTTTCTTCGTGTCTTTAACTATCCTCGCAACGTTAACTATCCTAGGCCCGTCTCCCACAGACGACCCGCCAAACTTCATCACAATCATCTTTCAGTCTAAAAAATATAGCAGACTACTATAAAAAAGGTGCGTTCATACTCACCACCCGCAGGGAGGGAGTAGAATAAAAAAAAGAGGAAGAAAAGGTTAATAAAACAAAATGTTTCTTTCTCTTTCGTCAACGTTTCCCTTTCATTCCTAGAGAAGGAGAAAGATTCTGTGGGTTGCGGTTTATAGGTCGGAACGTCAGGAAATGTGAGTTTCTGGCGCGCAGCGACTTAAAGTCGCTCGCGTTTGCCGACGACAAAGAGGCGGCGTGCGCTCGCATAAAGCTCGCTTAGCCACCAATAATTTTCTTTCTTTTTCGTGAACGTTTTTCTTAATTTAAGTTTTGGTCGAGCTTTTCTTAAAAGCTCGAAAAGAAAGAAAAAGGTTCGTGGGTTGCGGTTTGTAGCCCGCCTTTTGTCGGATTATTGCGGAATAATTCACGCATTTGCCGTTTAGGGCATTCTTCTACGCCACGGTTTAAACGTGTTGCACTCCCTGTGGGGCGAAACTGTCCGTTTCAAACACCCCGCGCCTCTCCCATCAGACAAAGCTTCATCGGTCGAATGAGACACGGACTTCTCGTCTCTGTAACGCCGCCCGAAGGCTCTCGCCCCCAATCACAGTTTAGGTTAGAGTGGACGGAACTTCCTCAGAAACGTTAATAAAGTTTCATCAAATGGGCCATCTTCGCGTAAAACGCTCGATGACCCTCAACAAAACCAAGTTTCCGAAGCCCACTAAACCGCTACCCAAAATTAAATAGGGGAAAACGAGCTTAAAAGGACAATATTAATAGTAAAATCCCAAATAATGAAAAGATGATTGGCGGTACGACTCGGCATGCGACTGATGAAGAATTTTCCTTCTGGTCCTATCTCGGCGTTGATTTCATGCAGTTGAGCCCCCCATACGACTTCTTCTTCGACGAGGACGAGATTTCTCGCGTGCTGGAACTTAAAGACAGCTATGGATTGAGTTTGCTCGTCCACCCGCGGCCTGACGGCGACATCTTCTATACGGCAGCGAATCCCGCAGCCCACGAGAGTATGTTTCAAGCGTTAGATGTTATCAGAAACTTGATCAAGTCTGAAAAACTCATAAACAAAGTCATCATGCATTTGTCAACTTACGTGAATCCGGAAAAAGATTATCCGACATTCACTGTGGAAGAGGCGAGAACGAACTCGATACCATTCTACGACGAGATAAAGAAGATGAATGACATAACGTTCGTCCTGGAAAACGTGTATCCCCCAGGAATTAATTGGGAGGAGTTGGGATGCGAGATCGAACACTTTAATCTCTTCAACTTTCGGAAAGACTATGAACTATGCCTCGACACGGGACACTTGAACATGTCTCACATGAGCATTCAAGACTTTGCAAGCCTACCTTATCCCATAACCTGCTTCCACCTTCAGGGAAACAACGGCAGAGAAGACCAACACCGGCCTGTAACGAGGAGCAACTTCAAGCAGTGGCAGGAATTAGAGCGAATACTATCAGATGATAAATACATGATTCTTGAAGTGAAAAACAATAAAGAAAAACTTCCGAAACTAATAGACTACTACAAACAAAACAGGCTGCCGCCATAAAAATGATTTTTGTATGTAAGACACCTTGTCGCTAGAGAACTGTCACGCCTAGTTCACTTGCGCAACGAGTGATTGTGAGTTTATCAGGGGAAACTGGTATAAAAAAGAGGAAATCGAATAAATTGGTGATGGAATACCGCACTGCAGTTTCAGGCGACATTGAAGTCATTACATCCCTTTTCATCGAGTTTAAGGACGAGCTCACCCAATTCCAGCCGGACTTTGTCAAGCCGTTTCGTGTCGATAAGAAACCAGTAGGGGAGATTAGGGAATTAATTGCCGAAAAGATTTCGAATCCTAAAGGGCAATTCCTCGCTGCTGAAGAAGGTGGGGAGATTAGGGGTTTTGCTTACGCAGCCGTCGAAGATTTCAAAAGCGACGTCTACCCAACTCATTCTCGCGGAATCGTCGACCACGTGTGGGTGCACCCCAAAGTTAGGAATCATGGAGTCGGCGGCGAACTCATAGACCAAACCTTAGCCTGGCTTAAAAAGAAAAACTGCCCGTACGCGCGGGTAGTCACCGTAAACAAGAATCCGGCGAAAAAACTCTACAAAGAAAAAGGGTTTGAAGACACACTCACCATAATGCTGAAAAAACTGTGAAAAAAAGGTCACATGTGCAACGAGTAATTGTGGACCCTACATCCTTCCTAAATACATCTTACACAAAAAAAGAATTTTCGTACGTGAGGTCACCTTGGAACTAACACGATCAGTTCCGAGAAAATACTGTGTATTTTCTGGACACGAGAATCGAAGATTCTCGTTGTCACACCAGAGAGCCATCTTCACGGCCCAAAAGGCCGCTCAATGACTCAGAACAAAATTTTCGAACTATTTTAAGACAAACTCCAAGAGTAGAATAGAAAATGACAGTCAATAATGGAGTGTTGATTATTGCCATCTTGTGCGGCCTGTTTCTTGCAGTCAGCGATTTCATGGGCGAGCAAGAACACTTTATCTTTGGAGGGACATTTCCAGAAGTGACTTATCAAAGAGTGATTGAAGTAAACAACCTCAATAACACAACATATGAGACAGTTAATGAAATAATAATAGTAACTGAAACATTTCAAAAAAATGATTCAAAAAATATCTCATTTTCGGACTTGCAAAACCTATCAGAGAAGAAGACAATAAGAACTGTGATTTACCTTTCCCCAATTAACTTTTCAAGATCAGATTATTCCATTCCAATTATTGATAAGATACCATATATTTCTACAAGGAGAGGTTTTCGTTTTTTCCATGAATCTGGTAGGAATATCCCCAGCTTTTTCCTAACTTTCCTTATTGGATTCACTTCTTTTTTACTTTTTTGTCAAGTGATAGAGTATTACAAGATTGAAAAGAATACTAAGACAGAGAAATTAGAGGAGATGGTGGAATCTTCCCTTATCCTGGGTATTGTGTTCCTCGGTAGCCGGATGGTTCAGGCAGAAATTAAAGACGTTTTAATGTTTAGTATTCCCTTCGCAGTGTTAATTTATATTTTCTATGAGAAGATACGAAAGTAGGATAGACTAACAATTTTACATTTACCAAACGTTCAGAATAGTCTACATAAGAATTTTTTATTTAGTAATTCAGTTTTCTTTCTTTGGGGATGAAACACCTTTCTTTCTTTTAGAAAAAGAAAGAAAGGGGTTCTACGTGAGGTCATCTTGTCGCCAGAGAGTATGCAGGTTTTTGGTAGAGTGTTTAGTTCGGGTGGACTGAACACGTCGGCCGAAGCCTTCGTGCGTGCATCCCCCGCCTATCAAACCCGTCTTTTACGGGAACTCGTGAATTTCCTCTTTTTGGGGGCTGCTTCAGGCTTAGATGCTTTCAGCCTTTATCAGCGTGCAGCGTAGCTACCCGGCAATGCCTTGTCAGACAACCGGTCGACCAGAGGCTGCGGGCCGTCGTTCCTCTCGTACTAGACAATCCTTCCCCTCAGGAAATTAACACTTCCAGTAGATGCCGCCAAACTGTCTCGCGACGTTCTAAACCCAGCTCACGTACCACTTTAATGGGCGAACAACCCCACCCTTGGCCGCTTCTGCACGGCCAGGATGCAGTGAGCCGACAGCGAAGTAGCAAGCGGCGGGGTCGATATGTACTCTTGCCCGCCACCACTCAGTTATCCCCGGGGTAGCTTTTCCATCAGCCCGGACCCCCACATGTGGGGTACCAGGGTTCGCTAGACTTGACTTTCGTCTCTGGATTACTTGTTATTCGAAATCCAGTCAAGCTGGCTTTTGGTCTTATCCTCTACGTCGGATTTCTGTCCCGACTGAGCCAACTATTAGATACCGTCGATATCTTTTCAACGGTGTACCGCCCCAGCCGAACAGCCCGCCTGCTGGTGTTCCAACCGGTAAAGGTTGGTAAGGATTGTAATCAATCCTGGGTGGTGTCTCAATTTTCGACTAACTCACGGCCGAAACCGCAAACTCAAACGTCTCCCACCTACACTGCGCAACATTAATCGCAATCCAACAACAGGTTGCTGTAAAGCTCCACGGGGTCTTCGCTTCCCGCTGGAAGTCTCCGGCCTATTCACCGGAATTGTAGGTTCACCGAGCCCCTGCTTGGGACAGCGGAGATCTCGTTATACCATTCATGCAAGCCGCCAATTAAGCGGCAAGGTATTACGCTACCTTAAGAGGGTCATAGTTACCCCCGCCGTTTAGTGGTCCTTGGCCCCGTTGGACCGGGGTTTGAGATACCACCGCTGGGCAGGTATCAGCCTCCATACAAGACCTTACGGTTTCGCGGAGACCTACGTTTTTATTAAACAGTCGGAACTCCCTAGTTATTGCAACCTGCCCTTTTCAGGGCAGGCACCCCTTATACCTAAGCTTCGGGGCTAATTTGCCGACTTCCCTAAGCAGGGTTAACCTCGTCACGCCTGAGCCTACTAAGCTAGGGGCACCTGTGTCAGTTCTTGGTACGGTCATGAAAGATCCAAAGTGTTTTCGTTTTCACGGTCTCCAAGACTTGCCTGAACCGTCCTACGACGGCCATTCACCGCTTCGACTGTTTCTCACTGTTACAGCACTCCACAGTCTTCGCAAGCTTAGATACAGCGACAGCTGCACTCAAGCTATCTCGAAGAGTCAGAAAAACACTCTTTGTGTTGCCACGTACTTTCATGGTGCTGGAATATTAACCAGCTTCCCTTTCAGCTTACCCAATTAGGTCTGCTTTAGGATCGACTAACCCTCAACTGAAAAACATTGTTGAGGAACCCTGGCCCTTCAGGCGACACGGATTCTCACCGTGCTTTGCTGTTACTACTGGCAGGATTCTTATTCCTGCAGGATCCACCATTCCTTAAAGAAGGGCTTCTACTCCCGCAAGACACCTTTCTACTTGATAATTCAATTCATACCGAATCCATTGTGGTATCGGTAGCATGCTTAGCCCCGTCCATTTTCAGGGCCCTAAGCCTCGGAGAGTGGGCTGTTACGCACTCCTTACAGGATAGCTGCTTCTAAGCTAACCTCCTCGCTGTCTTAGGCCTAAGACGCCTTTGCTCGCACTTAGCATGCATTTAAGGACCTTAACCACAAGCTGGGTTGTTTCCCTTTCGGGACGCAAGCTTACCCCGCGCCCCCGTTTCCATCCTTCTCAGGTGATTGCATGTTCGGAGTTTGACAGGGTGGTGAAAGATCTCTCCTCCAGGACACCCAATCAGTGCTCTACCTCACAATCTACCTCCAGACAGACTGGTCTGAGGACCATTTCGAAAGGAACCTGCTATCACCAAACTCGATTAGCATTTCACTCCTATCCCCAGGTTACCCGAACAAGTTGAGCTTAGAACCGGTACCGGACTTCCACCCCACAGGTGTGGGGCTTCATCCTACCCAGGGTTAGATCGATTGGTTTCAGGTCGTGCCCATACGATTTACGGCACTTTCATACCGCGTCCCTCACAGGACTAGCCTGCTGCGGACGTTCGGTTTCCCTGCGGTTTGATAACCTCACCGCATAGACACACTCCCTGCCTCGTGTTTCAAGACGAACGATGCGACGTTAAGCCGCATCGATCTATAACCACACAGTTTCAGGTTCTTTTCACAGCCTGTTACAGCTCCTTTTCAGCTTTCCCTCACGGTACTAGTGCACTATCGGTCTCGGATTGTGTTTAGGGTTCGAAGTATGTGCCTCCGATGTTTACACGCAATATCCAATGCGCGCTACTTTGGGATGCACCAAATCTTTCCAGATTCCGATTACGGGGCTTTCACCCTTTTTTGCGCGCCGTTCCAGGCGACTTCACCTTGTCTGACTAAGACTCTTAGCGCATCCGCACTACATATTGCCAGCGTTTCCGCTGGAATTCAGTTTACCCTATTCGGTTTTCGATCGCCTTTACTCACCGAATCTCAGTTTGATTTCTTTTCCTGCGGGTACTAAGATGTTTCAATTCCCCGCGTACCCGATCCCTGTCGGGATCAATTCAGACATCCTTGGGTCTAAGGCTGCATGCGCCTCACCAAGGCTTATCACAGCTTGCCATGTCCTTCATCGGCTTCCGAGCCAAGCCATCCCCTGTGTGGTATTGAACCTACATACTCTACTTTAGCGAGATGCCTCACGTACAATATTCTCATCTCCTCCCTCACCCGTGCCCCGGGATTGGAAAGTCAAAACTTCATCTCAGATCTTCAAACCAGAGACTGCATTGATTTCACGTTGAAAAATGTGAATTTGAAATGTTCTCATCGAATTTGCCGTAGGCAAATTCACCTTTTCTCTTTTTCGTCAACGTTTTTCTCTTTTGGAAAAGAGAAAAAGGTTGCGTTGGACCCGTCGGGATTTGAACCCGAGGCCTCCCGCATGCAAAGCGGATGATCTTCCGGACTGATCTACGGGCCCAGTGTTGTTTGGGGACCCCGCAAACGGGTTTTTTTATCTCTCCCTTCGGAGCCCAGTTTTGTAGGTTTTAGTCTTGAATAAAGCCCGTAGTATGAAACCCAGAATTTTGTTTATGTATTCTTGGAGGTGATCCAGCCGCAGATTCCCCTACGGCTACCTTGTTACGACTTAACCCCCCTTGCGAACCAGAGATTCGACGCGCCCCATATGGAGTACGCCTCACCTTCAATTCACTCGGTTGGTTTGACGGGCGGTGTGTGCAAGGAGCAGGGACATATTCACCGCTGGATGGTAACCAGCGATTACTAGGCATTTCAGCTTCACGAGGGCGAGTTTCAGCCCTCGATCCGGACTAAGACGTGTTTTGGGGATTAGCTCGCACCTTTCGGTGTTGCAACCCATTGTCCACGCCATTGTATGCCGCGTGTAGCCCAGGAGATTCGGAGCATACTGACCTACCGTTGACCGCACCTTCCTCTGACTTATCGCCAGCGGTCCCTTCATAGTGCCCCGTGTGTATCCACACGAGTTGCAAATGAAGGCACGGGTCTCGCTCGTTAACGGACTTAACCGCACGCTTCACAGTACGAGCTGACGACGGCCATGCACTACCTCTCAGCTTGTTAGGCAAGACCTTCAGCCTGGCCTTCATTCTGCTGTCGCCCCTGGTGAGTTGCCCGGCGTTGTATCCAATTAAACCGCAGCATCCACGCCTTGTGGTGCTCCCCCGCCAATTCCTTTAAGTTTCAGCCTTGCGACCGTACTCCCCAGGCGGCGAGCTTAACGGTTTCCCTTCAGCACTGCCGGAACACGAGGTTCCGGCAACACTCAGCTCGCATCGTTTACGGCTAGGACTACCGGGGTATCTAATCCCGTTCGCTCCCCTAGCTTTCGTATCTCATCGTCAGGCCCGTTCCAGCAGGACGCCTTCGCCACTGGTGGTCCTCCTGGGATTATAGCATTTCACCGCTACCCCAGGAATACCTCCTGCCTCTCCCGGCCTCAAGACAGCCAGTATCTTCTGCACGCCCTACCGTTAAGCGGTAGGATTTCACAGAAGACTTAGCTGTCAGACTACATACGCTTTAAGCCCAATAAACGTGACCACCACTTGAGCCGCTGGTGTTACCGCGGAGGCTGGCACCAGTCTTACCCGGCCCTTATTCGACGAGCTTTTTACACTCGATAAAAGCGCTTGCATTGCAAGCGCACTTGGGGTTCCCCCGTCACGCTTTCGCGCATTGCGGAGGTTTCGTAACTGCTGCGTTCCGTAGAACCTGGATCTTTGTCTCAGTATCCATCTCCCGGCTCCCGCTCTCACGGCCGGTACGGATTGTGGGCTTGGTGGGCTGTTACCCCGCCAACAACCTAATCCACCGCAGACCCATCCTAGGGCGCGCTAGACGGCAATAGTCTTTTGCGTTTGAGTTGCGTGCATTCCAGCACTCGCAACCTATGGCGTTTTGTCCTCAGTTTCCCAAGGTTATCCGCCTCCTTAGGGTAGGTTGTCCACGTGTTACTGAGCTATTTGCCAGGGCCTTGCCGTGCCCTGAACATGCATGTCTTAATCGAACCCCAATAGCAGTAGCCTCGAGCAGGATCAACTCGAGTTATGTTTGGTCGCGTAAAGGAATAATATTATGAGTTCACACTACGTTTAGCCTTCAAGACTTAACCTACTTGATCAGGCAGTTCCCGTACGGGATAAAGCCCTCATATTTTGATTTTTTACATCACAAACGGGAAAGAGTACCCCCCCTATTTGTTGGGCGTTTCCTTCAGAATCTAGTTTGTGAAGCGTTTTCCAGGTTTCGGCGGTTACACAAATCGCCTTTTTCCTAGAAACTACCGCGTAAATCGGTGATATATGAATACGTAAGAAGACTATATAAATGAGTGATTTTCAGCTCATTTTTCAGGCTCAACTACTAGAGTTTCTCCTATTTCCATAAGAGCTACTGTGGGGCGCTCACTTTCGGGTTTAGACTTGTAGAGTAGTTCTATTCCCGACGTTGAGAATACTGTTGTCGAGTAAAATCCCCCCAATTCGGCGACGGAATCGGCAATCTCCCCCTCACTCTGAAGGGGAATCTCAGGATTGCTTCCACGGAGGTGCATTGGCGTGTAATCAATTTTCCTTAATCCGTTCTCATGAGGGGGCGAAGCCCGGATAACAGTGCCTGTTTTATTGAATAGGAGGAGTGATCCAGCATCATCTTTCTCGATTAGGTCAGGAGGAACGACTCTTTCCAATCTTCGCTCCATTACTTCTCTTTGAACCAGTTCCTTGTTCGCCAGCCAATTCCACACCATAAACTCCAGGAAATCATCCCTGCTTAAACCCTCCCCTTTCTCATGAAAAGCCTCTTCAGCGAATTCGACAATCAATTTACGATTGTGAGGTTTTATCAAATCAAATTATGAAAGCTTGCTCGCCTTGCGCGTGCGCACTCCACGCAGTGCAACCTCAAGCCGCGGACTACACCCTTCAAAAACCTTTGGAAGATCACCTTGGAGGTTTGGTGAACGCTCAATTGACATGGTAATAAATAGGGAATTTAGTGTGGGAGAAGGAACACTTTGGTTAATCGCAAGTTCGATAAGTGAACCAAAAGCTATTTTACAGCTCCCAAATAATTTTTATTATACCATGGATTTAACCCTCGACGTCTACTTGACGACGAAAAAAGACACCTTGGAAGAGTTGAGCTCTTTTAAGGATGATTACGGATTCTATAAGTGGAAGAGCAGGGTGAAGACCGTCGCATTCCACTCGGACTCATTCAAGGAGATAGACACTAAAATTCTCGACGAAGCGTCGAAACACGAGATGATAGAAGCGTACGCAGTCATCGAATACCCGCACGGGCAGTTTTTCGAAGCCGACGACAACGTCGGCGAAAAACTTAAGGAGCTGTTCAACACAAACTACGTTCGCTTCCAGTACGTGCTCACCCGCGACGAAGAAGCACCGCAAAACTCCTTTAAGGTTTCTCTCGATGTTATATGCAAGAAAAAGGAGTAACCTGATTAAAAAAGAATAAGGCTTTTTAAAGGTGAGATGTTCAAGACATACAGTAGAGTGCGATAGGGTGAAGTATGATTAATATATTTCTTTTTTTGGCCTTGATGTTTCTGCTAACATACCTGTTCGGCATCTTGTTCGAGAAGATTCGGGTGCCGTGGATTTTTGCCGCACTGTTTCTGGGCGCCCTACTTGCTTTGCGAAACCCTTTTTCTGGCATCACCTCGTCGGACACGTTTGTATTCCTGGCTGAAATGGGGATGTATTTCCTGCTGTTCATCATCGGCTTCGAAATAAACCTTCGGGAAATCAAACGGAACGGGGAATTCATATTGAAGGCGACATTCACCATCATATTCCTGGAAGCGTTTTTCGGCAGCATGGTCATACACTACGTCTTTGACTACGGCTGGTTTATATCAGGCCTTGTGGCCCTGTCGTTCGCGACAGTAGGTGAAGCGGTGCTCATACCAATACTCGACGAATTCAACGTCGCGAAAACACGGTTCGGGCAACTTATCATCGGCATCGGAAGCATCGACGACATAATCGAGATATTCGTGCTGCTCGTGGTAATACTGCTTATCGGCTCTGGAACGCAGATGCACCATCAAGTAGCTTGGACGATAGGCTCGCTCATATTCCTCGGCATCTTAACGCTCGTATTCATCGAGGAGAAGGACGAGGGCGAACGATTCACCTTCAAAGGCATCGAAAACCTCTTCCTCTTCATAATGTTTCTGTTCTTCCTGTTTCTCGGCGTCGGCGAGTACGCGGAAGCGACACCTTTAACCGCGCTTCTCGCAGGCGTCGGCATCAGACACTTCATCCCCCACAACAGGCTCAAGCTCATCGAACGGGAAGTAAAGACTATGTGCTACGGCTTTTTCGCACCCATATTCTTCCTTTGGGTCGGCTCCACAATGGACGTCGGCTACTTGCTCGCTTATCCCCTGCTCGTCTTGCTCGTCGTCGCAGTGTCCAATTCCGCGAAACTTCTGGGAAGCGTCATGGTGGGGAGGAAAATGCTCGGCATGAAAAAGTCGATTCTGCTGGGAATCGGACTGTCAGTGCGCTTCAGCACCAGCATCATCGTCATAAAAATACTCTTCGAACACGGATTAATCGACAGCAAACTGTATTCAGTCATCATAGCATCGAGCATAGCGTTTAAATTCATCGTACCCGTCCTGTTCAGCAACCTCCTCGTCAAATGGAACATCGCGGAAAACGGATAGAATAAAAGAAAGAAAAGCTTGAGGGCCGGGCCCGGGATTTGAACCCGGGTCGCCGGATTTCGGCAACAACCCCCTAACGGAGGGTTTTTCATCCCGTTTAGAAAATTTTCGCCGTAGCGAATTTCCTGATTTTTTGCGCGAGCAAAAAATCCTTTTTCTTTTGGGGATGAAACACCTTTTCTTTTTCGGTAAAAAGAAAAGGGGTTCCCACAGTCCAGCAGGATTACCAGGCTACCCTAACCCGGCCATGTTTGTTTTGTATTTTTCACCTGCACTTTTTTATGCAGGGTCATCGAGTGATAGCGAAGATGGCCCATTAGTCGTCGGCTAACTCCGACACCCTAACCCGGCCGTGTTGTGAACTTATACTTAACGGCTTTTGGTTTAAATATATTCTATATGTTGAATGCTTCCGGGGATTTTCGAGAGTATCACCAGAGGATTTTGGGTTCGGAGTTTGAGGAGTTTTTTCAAGCAGTGGGTTTTAGGCTGCGGAAGGCTGTGCGCGTGAACACCTTGAAGACTAGGATTGATTTTATTGCTGGTGTTTTCAGGGAGAATAGGGTCGAGTTTGGTTTGGTGCCGTGGCATTCTAATGCTTTCTTTGTTTCTGATGATGTTACTGGTCTCTCCTTTGAGCACCAGCTCGGATTGTTTTTCATTCAGGAGGCTGGGTCTATGATTCCTCCCGTCGTCTTGGATGTGAAACCCAGAGAGAGGGTTTTGGATTTGTGTGCGGCGCCGGGTGCCAAGACCACGCAGTTGGCCTCAGACTTGGAGAACTTAGGAGTGTTGGTCGCTAATGAACCCAATTACAAGCGGATTCGCGCGCTCGTCTACAACATACAGAGGTGTGGGGTTTCGAATTGTCTTGTCACTAAGAGGGATGGGTGCACTTTCTACAATGAAGGAGTTTTGTTCGACAAGGTTTTGGTGGACGCGCCTTGCTCTGGTGTTGGGACGGCAGGCAAGAACAGGGATGTGCTTAAGGACTGGTCTTCTGAGCGTGTGAAAAGGTTTTCGGGATTGCAGAAAAAGCTTGTTTCCTCGGCATTCAAGTCTTTGGATTCGGGTGGCGAGCTTGTTTACTCGACTTGTACGACGTCGCTTGAGGAGAATGAGGAGGTAATCGACTTTCTGTTAGAGGAGTTTGAGGGTGCGGAAGTAGTAAAAGTTAAGGTTCCGGGTGTCATTGCAAGGAAGGGTTTGTCGCCTGGAACTCGCAAGTGCCTGCGGATTTACCCGCACTTGAATCCGACGGGATTATACTTCATTGCTAAGATTAGGAAAAATGAGTGAACTAGAAAAGATTGTAAAGAAACATTTTGAGGCTGAGGTACCAAAAGGGAAGATACTAGCCCGTAAGACGAAGGATGGTGTCAAATACTTTCTTTACACGGGATGTGAGAATCCGGGACTTGACATTGAGTGGACGGGACTTCACATTGGGACGATAATTGGAGGTGTGTTTCAGCCGACTATTGAGGGGGCACAGCTTCTAGGTCCTTCAGCAGGAAAAAATGTTGTTTCGGTTTCACGGGAAGAAGCGGAAAAGCTCATGTCAGGGGAAGAAATTGATGTGGAAACTTCAGATGATGGTGTAGTGTTACTTGAAGTTGAGGGACTATTTTTCGGGGCAGGCAAATCAGAAAAAGGAAAAATAAAACAGTTTATTACCAAGTCGCGAATACTAAAGAAATGAGTGGATTTCATCCAGGAAAGACTCAATCTCACCAGGGTATTGCTCGTATACGGGACAGTTTATGCAACACTCCTTAATCCATTTCCGCCAGAAATTCCGCAGAACGCTCCATCTCCGAGAGCATTCCAACCCAGTCGAACTCCCAACGGGGTTGGCTTTCTTTCAGCGCTGGACAATGATCCGGGCAAGAACCAGCCCCACAACAGGGATTAACATCCCAACAAGATTTTAAGTCAGGGTATTGTTTCGGTATATTATTCTTTCTTAAATTTAATATCTTTGTTGTGGAAAAAAATTTTACCGGGAACGATGGTTTGTTCCTTAGGAAGGGAGGTACTCCAGGTGGCCTCACAGATGCAAATCTGATTGACGGTGTAAGCCGCTTCAGAAGACTTGAGAAGGGTAATTTTAGGGATGTCAAAGAGAGTTTGATTAAGTTGAGGGAATCGTATCCCGAGCTTACTGGAGGAGTCCTTGTTTTCAACAACATCAATTACCCTAAGGGGGATGAGACGATTTTCGCGGGAGATGATGATGTACGTAAAATTAATAGTATAATAATGGGTATGGTCTCCTTCTTCCCGGTCGTCAAAGACGCCGAGAGCAAGGAGGAAACTAGGTTGTCGGAGCCTGAATCCAAAACTGAGATTTCGGATGCTGTGGCAGGAGCTATCGGAATCGATGGTATTTCGGTTGGCCCTGTCTTCGAAGAATCTACTGCAAAATTCATGGTGAAAAACCAGATGGTCTCCTTGTCCGATGGGATTCAGCCACCCGCGAAATATGTGTTCATCGGACTCGGTGAGGACTAGCCTAGAATTACTTGCAACTCCTTTCCATCTCCGTACGAAATCGCCTTGATTTTCCCAGTGCCCTTAACGTCTTCCTCAACGAGTTTGAGAATTTCTTGTTTACCTTCAGGGACTTGTATTTCGGCTTTCTCGACTTCTGCGCCAAGGGGCATGTTCGCATCAGACTTTGCTTTGCGAACTAGCCGTATTACTTCGGCTGCGAGGTCTCCCGCCTCCTCGGATTTTTCGTCTTTGAATTCGTCAGGTATTTCAGGCCAGCTTGAGTTGTGGATTGACTTTGAACCCTCGTGAATCTGGAATGTTCCCTGGTAAATCTCTTCTGTTATGTGAGGCATGATGGGTGCCATAAGCTTGAGCACTGCGAAAAGCGCCTGGTATAGCGTGTACTGCGCTGCCCGCCGGGATTCCTTCCCGACCTTGTCTGGATTGTAAAGCCGGTATTTCACCATCTCAAGATAGTAGTCGCAGAAGACTTGCCAAAAGAATTTCTCAGAATCGGATTTAGTCCTGAAGTATTCGTAATGGTCAAATGAGTCTGTAGCTCCGTCGACAACATCTTTCAGCTTTGCGAGAAGCCACTTGTCTATGACGGTAAGCTCGGGCGCCTTCTTTCTGGGATCGTAGTCTTCAAGGTGCATGAAAACAAACTTGGATGCATTCCAGATCTTAGTCATGAATTTCTCACCAGAGTGAAGCTCTTTCTCCAGGAAAGGAAGGTCTTCTCCGAGTTTTGAACTTGCCGCCCAAAAGCGCAATGCGTCAGCGGAATATTTTTCGATCATCTTCTGGGGTTCGACGACGTTGCCCTTGCTCTTGCTCATTTTCCGGCCGCGGGGGTCTTGGGCGTGGCCGGATATGACTACGTCAGCCCATGGGTTTACGCGGTTGTGCATCCTGGATTTGACGACCGTGTTGAACAGCCAGAAAGTGATGATGTCGTGGGCTTGGGGCCTAAGGTTCATTGGATATATTTTTTCAATGATTGGATGGTCTTTGAAAAGTTCGACTGCAAGCTGCGGGGTGAGCGAGCTTGTAGCCCACGTGTCGAGGACGTCTTTTTCGGGAGTGAATTCTTTTCCCTGACATGTTGGACACTCGGTTATTGGGGGCTTGTCTTGTAAAGGGTCTACTGGCAGGTCTTCAATTCTTGCAAGTATTATTTCATCGCATTCGGCACAGTACCAGACCGGGAAGGGGATTCCGAAGTAGCGTTGCCTTGAAATCAGCCAGTCCCACTGTAATCCTTCCACCCAGTGAGTGTACCGGTGTCGCATGTAGTCTGGAAACCAATTCAACTGGTCGCCCCAGGCGAGCATCTCGTCCTTCAAGTCCAGGTATTTGATGAACCACTGCTTGCTCTTTAGGTATTCGACTTCGGTTCCGCAACGCTCGTGGACGTTGACGGGATGGATTATTGCCTCCTGCTTTACGAGGAGTCTCGCATCCTTAAGGTCGTCGATAATCTTTTCCCGGGCTTGCGAGACGGAAAGACCCTCGTATTTGCCGGCTATCCCGGTCATCTTTCCGTCAGGGCTTATCGCCTCCCGAATCGGCAGGTCGTGCGCTTTCTGCCATTCCATGTCGGTCTGGTCTCCGAAGGTACAGCACATGACGACGCCAGTCCCCTTCTCGGGGTCGGCGCGCGGATCAGATAGAATTGGGACTTCAAGGTCGAAGAGCGGGACCTTGGCTTTCTTTCCCTCAAACTTTTTATATCGTTTATCGTCGGGGTGGTAGAAGACTGCGACGCATGCGGGGAGAAGCTCAGGGCGGGTCGTGGCTATTTGGACGTCCTTATCCCCAATCTTGAAAATAATGTCGTTGAAGGTTGAATCAAGCTCCTTGTCCTGACATTCGACCTGGGAAATCCCGGTCTGACATTCAGGACACCACATGGTCGGCGCGTCTTTGCGGTACTCGCGACCCATCTCATACAATTCGATAAAGCTTCGCTGACTGATCCGCTGGCAGTGCTCGTTAATCGTGGTGTAGAAGATGCTCCAGTCGCAGCTCATGCCAATCCTCTTCCAATCGGCAATATATTTGGGACGCAACTCTTCCTCAAGAGTCTTAAGGCAAAGTTTTACGAACTCGCTTCGCTCCATGTCGCGGGCGAGGATCTTCTTCTCCTTCTCAACCAGCCTCTCGGTTGGTATTCCGTTGTCGTCGGTTCCGAACGGGTAGAAGATGTTGAAGCCGCGCATTCTTTTATAGCGTACGAGAAAGTCCTGCTGGCTGTAGCTGAAGGCGTGTCCAAGATGCATTTTCCCGGAGACGGTAGGCGGGGGAGTGTCAATAGAGTATACTTCCGCCTCTGATTCAGGATCAAACCTGTAAACTCCCTCATCCCCCCAAAACTTCTGCCAGCGAGGCTCAGCCTCCTTAGAATCATAACGCTTAGCTAAAGTCATCGTAGTAGGGTAAATATTCCGCAAACAGTATTAAAACATTACTTGAAATCGTAGTTCGTGTAGAAGACCCACTTTCTCTTTTCAGAGTCTTTTAAGCCGGACGTCCTACTTAAAGGAGAACCCCCCCCCATTACCCTGGTTTTACGGGTGGTTTTTTGCATCGTAAACTCAATCGATGTCGTAGGCTGGGAAGAACACCCATTTTTTGTTTGACGGCCGTTGGCCGGCGACTATGACGTGGTGGGATTGGGGGCGTTCTGGGATGATTCCTTTTTCAAGCAATATCGTGCAGTTTTGATGGAAGTCGCCGGTTGCGCGAATAAGGCTTTCCACTGTGGGGTAGCATCCCGCGTCATAAAGCGAGTCTTTTGTTTGCGTGTAGCTTGCGCCGTCCACGTGCTCAAGCAAGAGAAACCGATTGTATAGGGCGCCGTAGCTGCTGGGCGTGCGCAAGTCGTAGGTGTCGGCTGTTATAACGCCTCCCCTGACTGCGTCTTGGTGTGCCTTGAATATGCTGCGCATCAGCTTCCAGTCGAGGCCGTGGCGGTAGGGGTCGTCCATGGGTGCGTGCGTGTCCTTGATGACAACTGGTATTGCCGGGTGTTCGACGCCCGATTCATCAGGTGGGGGTGTGAATTCATAGCGTCGGATACGGTATTTGTCGGGTTCCACAAGGGGAAGAGACTGGAAAAATCCCAGATACTGGAAACTTTCGGACACGTCTTCGAGGAGGTCGTCATAAAGGCTTGCGGGAACCCGGTGCCGGCTGAAGTTGATTTCTGGTCCCGCCTGGACTTGTCCGCTAAAGGCGTTCACGTTCGTGCGCACTATCCGGCTGCCCATACAATAGTTTAGGAACTTGCAGATAAAATCGGATGAAAAACAGCTTTTTTATAAATGCACGCCTATAATTTAGTCCTAAATATGAAAGTTATTTTAGCGTATTCTGGCGGCCTCGACACGTCTATCGCAGTCAAGTGGCTTGCGGATGAATACGACGCTGAAGTCGTGACGGTGACGCTCGAATTAGGCCAGGAGATTTCCGACCTTAAGGCCGTCGAGGATAAAGCCAAGAAGCTGGGTGCGGTTAATACTTACTCGATTGACGCCCGAAAAGAGTTTGTAAAAGACTACATCTTCCCTTCGATTAAGGCTAACGGAATGTATGAGGGAAAGTACCCCCTTTCAACCGCACTCGGACGCCCTCTCATTGCGAAAAAGCTCGTTGAAATCGCCGGGAAGGAGGGGGCTTGCGCAGTATCGCACGGTTCAACAGGCAAGGGAAATGATCAAGTCCGATTTGACGTCGCCATAAACACTCTCAACCCGGACCTTGAGATCATCGCCCCCGCCCGAGACTGGGGGATGAGCCGTGAAGAGTTGATCGCATACGCTGAAAAACACGGGATTGGAGTTCCCGTAACGAAGAAGGATCCTTACAGTTATGACACTAACCTTTGGGGTCGTTCAGCCGAAGCAGGACCTCTCGAAGACCCCATGTTCGAGCCCTCTGAAGAATCTTATGGGTTGACTCAGAAACCGGAGGAAGCGCCCGACAAACCCGAATATGTGGAAGTTGGATTCAACGAGGGAATCCCAGTTTCATTGAACGGTAAAAGTCAAAGCGGAATCGACCTTATACGAAACCTTAATTCCATTGCAGGAGCTCATGGCGTGGGTCGGATTGACTTGATTGAGGATAGGATTATTGGCATTAAAAGCCGGGAGACCTACGAGTGCCCTGCGGCCACAGTGATTTTTGAAGCGCACAAGGAGCTTGAGCGGATGACTTTGACTCGCGAGCAGCTTGTTTTCAAGGAGATTGTGGATTCCAAGTGGTCGCGTCTAGTCTATTTTGGGCTTTGGTATGAGCCGCTTATGATGGACTTGGATTCTTACATAAATCAGAGTCAGGCGCAGGTTACAGGGAAAGTCCGTTTAAAGCTTTACAAGGGTGGTGTTTCAGTTGTAGGGCGGGATAGTCCTAAAAGCCTCTATGACTTGGGCCTTGCAACATACTCTGGCAAGGATAGTTTCGACTCGAAATCTGCCTTGGGATTCATTAAACTCTGGGGTCTTCCATCCAAGCTCGCGGGCAGAAGACTCATTAAATAGTATACCATTCAACTCCCATAAGGTCTAGCAACTGAACCATAAACTCGAGTATTGCATACGGACCTTCAGCAGTTATCACGTTCCCATCCACCACAACCGGTTTTTGCACGAACATTGCTCCGTGTGAGGATAAGTTATCTAATGCGTCAGGCGAGGAGGATGTAGTCGCCTTCTTACCCTCCAGGATTCCTGCGTTTGCAAGGACTACGACTGCAGAATTCAATCCAGCAATTATATCCCCATGCGAGTACGCGTCTTTTATCATCGAGAGTATTGACTCGTTCTCCCAGAAAAAATTTTTAGACCCTTCCCCGCCAATCATAAGGATTGTTGTGTAGTGCGATGGTGATACTTCGGAAATGATTTTGTCGGGTTTGACTATCATGCCCGACTCCCCCTTACAGTAGCTGCTGTCAGTGCTAGCTATTTCAAAACTCACATTGGATTCATTAAAAATCTCTATTGATGCCGTCACTTCACCGTCGATAAAACCTGTGGGCGGAATGACGATTAAAACATCCATTGTAGAATGTACTTACCATTAATATTAAAAAAAGCTCATACTAGTCTCATAGTGTCGAGATTCCGGGGGGAGGTAGCCTCAAACTTGAACATGTCAGCGAGTGTCGTAGCAAGATTCATCGTCTTTTCGGCTTCACCGTGGACTATGATAACCCGCTTCGGTTTCGGCCTTATCTTCTTCGCGTAACCGAGAAGCTGCCTGCGGTCTGCGTGACCTGAGAATCCGTCAACCGTCACAACATTAAGCTTGACTTTAATAGCCTTAGTCTTACCCTTCACATCCAAAGCCACTTCTGGAACGCCGTTTTGAAGCCTGCGGCCTAAAGACCCCTCAGACTGGTATCCCACAAAAGTGAGCGAATTCCTCGCGTCTTCTGCGAACTGTTTGAAGTATTCGACTGAGGGGCCGCCGGTCATCATTCCGGAAGTTGCGAGAATGATGCATGGTTCATCACTGTCGATTATAGCCTGCCGTTCCTTGTGCACGACTTTAGTGAAGGCGTCTACTAGGAATGGATTGTGTCCGTTGAAAATCCTGTGCTTGATGTGTTTTTTCAAATACTCTGGGTGAGACGTGTGTATTGCAGTCGCCTCCCATATCATACCGTCCAAGTAAACGGGCACTTCAAGGTCGCTGTTGCGGTACGCGTTCTCCAAAACCATCATGACTTCCTGACTCCTTCCGACAGAGAAGACTGGAATCAATGTTTTCCCACCGCGCTCGATAGTGGAGATTATCGTGTCTATTAAAAGCTTTTCAGCGTCCCTCCGCTTAGGCTGCATGTCGTATCTGCCGCCGTAGGTAGACTCTAGAATAAGGGTCTCAGCCCTCGGAAAGTCGAAGTCAGCAGCCTCTAAAAGCCGGGTGTCTCCGAATTTCAGATCCCCCGTATAAACCAGGTTATGAAGCCCCTCTCCGATGTGAAGGTGTATTATCGAGGAGCCTAGGATATGCCCGGCATTATACAGGGTAAGCCGCATGTCGGGAGTAATGTCCGCCACCTCACCGTATTCCAATGGGATGGTATACTTGATTAACTTTCTAATCTCCGTCGAAGAGAAAGGTAATTCATTAGCCTCCCGAACACCAATCTCGACTGCATCGAGTTGTAGGAGAGCCATAAGATCTCTCGTAGCCTCAGTGCAGTAGACGGGTCCGTCATACCCGTACTTGTAGAGGTAGGGTAGGAACCCGCAGTGGTCTAGGTGGGCGTGGGAGATTACGACCGCATCAAGCTGGGATATCGCAAGATCCGCCGCCCTAAAGTCAGGGAACCTGTCGGTTCCGCTGGTGGCTACGTTAATCCCACAGTCCATCAACACGTTTGAGTCGGGAGTCTGAACTAGAATGCATGAGCGTCCGACTTCCCTGGCGCCGCCCAATGGCGTAATCCGCACCCAATCACACTCGTTGTCGGGTTTGCGATAAATCTTCTTTCCGACAGCCTTCAATATCTTCTTCCGCTCCTCCCTGTTGTCGTAGAGTGTTTTCCTGATCGAGTTGATAGTCTCGGATTCAATAGGCGACTTTCTCAGAAGCTTGGGCGTCCAATTCGTAGCCTTAGTAATCTCGTCGAGAGTGCAACCGCGCTTTCCAATCACAAGACCCAGCTTCTCAGCCTCAATCAACACTTCACTGAACTCTTCATCGAAAAACATGTTCGAAATGTTAGCCTCGTCCGGAATGATCTTCTTAATCTCCTTTTCGGCGTCGGCGACTGGCATAAGCTCTGAAGGCATCGACCGCACAATAATCCTTTTTTTGAGGAGAGTGGCGAGTTTCCTCACTTCCTGATTGTTTTCCGCGAAAAACCGGATGTCGCTTGTGTAGAGGATTATTTTCGGTCCTTCAACCTCCACCTTATCGACTTTGCCGGAAGGCGCGTTTTCCAAAACAGCCTTCTTTAAATCCTTAAACTCCATCGTAGCAAGATAAATTAAAGATAATCTATTCCGCCCTCATTCAGCAGAAATCATTTCAAAATTTTTAAGTTAATTTAGCGTACAATTGATCTAATTCCTCTTTCGAATACTCCTTCAAACCGTCCTGGGATACAGTCACTAAAGACACTTGGTTTCCGGTCGCAGTATCACGCTCCATCGCAGAGCGAATAGCCTTCAAGGCTATTGGAATGTTCTCCTCAACCGACTTATCCTCGGAATACAAGTGCTCTAACACCCCGTAAGCCATTGGCGAGCCGCTCCCCGAAGACGCCATCTTCTCTTCGATCAAACCGCCAATTGGGTCGAGCGTGAAAAGCCGCGCCTCATTCTTGTCGAATCCTCCGACCAACAGTTGCACAAGGTATGGGAAAACCTTGTTTCCCTGAAGTATGTTGGATAAGAGATTCGCCATCGCATTCGCACTAATCCTTTCACCGGCATGCTCCATCTCATACAAGTTGGCTTCAGCCTGGATCACGCGAACCAACTGTTCGGCGTCTCCAACGCTTCCCGCGACAGACATCGCGATGTTATCGTTTATCTTGAAAATCTTCTTAGCCTTCTTACTGGCTACGAAAGAGCCCCAAGACGCACGTGAATCCGCGACAAAGACAACCCCGTCACTACACGTCAAACCAATAGTCGTCGTCCCTTTAAGAGTTTTTCCTTCCACAAAAAAATACCTCAGAAGAAGTATAAAAAATAAAAGATACATACAATATACCACATACTCCTATAAAAACGTAACGGTTAAAAACAGTAGATCCGAAGGTCAATTTACCGGCAAAGCAAGGTCGCAGTAACGTGAATAAAGTGCGAAAATCGTATAAACGCTAGAGTGAAGTGGTAAATCCGTGTTTTATTGAGATGTTATTTTAAAGGCATCTTCTTAGTGGATTATTGGGTGGTTGGCTTGAGGTTCACCGTTACCCCTTCCATTGTTAACATTACATATGCAGTTTACCCAACTTATTTTGAAGTTTGAAGCACTCCAATAGGATATAATCTATTGTTGCTGCGAAGTATGAAATGAATAATATTCTGGCCGTCAGACCCGGGACTTCATTGATGATTAATAAAAATGGATTTTCTCCCGGGACTAAATTCAGGATGCCTATGATGTAGGCTCCGAAGAATGCCCCGTAGATGATGTGCTCGATTGATTTGTGGTTTGTTTTCTTGGATAGGCGAACGATGAAAAACAAAATGGCGATTAAGTAAGTGAGCACCAGCATTCTTGTAGGATTCAAATTTACGGCGAAAATCATGGCAGGAAAAACGAAACCTGAAAGAAACATTATGATTACAAAGTAGGTTGTGAGGAGGATTATAAAATCAAGAAAGAAGTAAGGCCTTTTATTGCTATACTTCGCTAACCACTCCATTAATCTTTCCGAAGCATGTATGATTGTTATTACGCCTGCGGGAAGAATCAGCCAGTAAAAGAGGGATTTCAGGAATGTGCGGAATATCATCAACTGCTCTGAGATATTTATTATATGGTCTGGCTTCAACAGATCATAAGGTAAAAAACCAGCAAAATACAAGCACAAGATAAAAAAACACAACACGAATAAACCAACTCGTTCTAACATCTTTCCATAACAAATTGTAAATTCAAGAAATAAGAAGGAATGATATGTCGATTTTAGGTTTTTATTCAAAAGAATAAGTTAGGCCTTGTCCAAAAAGTCGGGAAAGGAACAACGCATTAAAGCGTAAAACATTGTTTATTTCCCTGAGTTGAAATGCCGGAATACTTAGTCTTTGTTTTTTCTTTTAAGCCTGTAACTTGGAAGGTTTCGCGAGGCCTGTCTACAGGCTAATCGTCGAAGTCTGGACGCATACTTTTTGTATGCACATTCCCCCCTCGTATCTGCAGTCGAAGGAGTTGCACGTGGAATTCTCAGTCACGTTGACGGTCAAATTCAGCCGCCCTACGAAGTCGCGCAGGCAGTTTAAATACTCCAAGTCTTCGCTGTTTTTACAGGGTACTGTCTTCGCGTAGTCGAGGCAGTCTGACATGTCTTTGAATGTTGGCTGAAGGATTGAATCGGATTCGTTTTCTTCTGGCTTAGCAATCATACTCGGACATCTCGTGTACCTCCAAACCCCAAGACAACTCAACCGTGTGCATTCATCAACTTTCTTCTGGGAGACTGCTTCGCACAGAATTTTGTCGTATTCATCGTATTCAGGAATTCCCGCACACAGATCGGGACGGCCTTTTTGAATTGCCAAGTCCCGGAAGCAGTCGTCTGACATCCTGCCCGCCTTGTCGCAGACCGAGTCTATGCCGGACAAAACCGCAATCTTGTAGTAACAGTCCTCTTGGAAGCTCTCGTAAATCATCTTCGAGCATAAGTCGTAGCGCTGGTATTTTACTGTGTAGTCGAGGTAGCATTGGTCCCGGGACCTAAGGTCGACTATCCTGTCACAGATGTAGGCGTCCTTAAGTGTTATGGCTTTAGCCGTCAGGCAGTTGTCGTCGCAGTCTTGAGGTATGAAGTTGGAGCAATTCAGCGGGTCCTCAAATATTCTCCCGTCAGGGCACACGTAGCGGGTGACCGATGAATCCTCGCACAAGCATCCTGCGAGCGTGAGGGAAAGGATTAAGGGGATTAATGCGAATTTCATTTGTTAAGGATATGAGTTTGTGAAAAAAAGGTTAATCGAGGGGGGTGATTTTGTAGGACCGTCCGAGAGTGCTTCCATGCGGGGGTTCCTTTACGTCTAAGTCGAATCCCAACCTTCTGAGCGCCCTCCTTGCTTGCCTGTTTTTTGCGATATCCTGTATGGTACCGTATTTCGCGATGAGTTTGCCCACTTCCGCTTGCGGGTTTTCGATTTCCTCGGGACTATGTCCGGCTACGTCCGATTCTTTCTGTAGTCTCCTGTATAGGTCGGCTCTCCCCTTGCTCGTGTATACCTCATACCCTGCTTTAGGGGATCTCTTGGGCAGGTATACCCTTCCCTCAAATCTGAAGAAAGGCAGGCCGAAAATGGACTTCGGCCCGCGATCGTCTTTTTCTGCGTGGTTGGTCACCCACCAACGGAATGTGTTGGGGTTTACCCCCACCGTCTCCGCGAATCTTTCGATTGAGAGACAGTATCTGCGGGCGAAACGAGTCCCGAAGTAGTGCTTCCAAAGGTGGAGGGCATCCCACTCGGAGACCAACCGTTCGTTTCCGACGACTGCCCCCAATTCCTTGGCTGCCGCGTAAGTGACCATTGTCTGGGGTTTCACTTTAAGTTGCTTGGCAAGCTCAGCTAACGGCGTCCACTCCCTCATTTGCTCGGGCAGGGCTTTTCTCTTATATTCCCGGGGGAACCGGCTCTTCCACTCCGCGATAACCTTTTTGCCTTCGACTAGCTCGCGAGGTAGGAGGTACCTGTGGTGTGTTTGAAGTGGTCTTTCAGCGCCCTCCGCCTGCGCGGATTCGGGTGTGCCGGGGCTGTCCTCGACCAATACCGCAGGGATTGTACTGGGCAATTTTTTACCTGAATCAGCGTCACACGCAAAGTCCCTCTCAAGCCAGTTGTATACAGTCCTAAGGGTCACGCCCATAGCCTGCGCAAGGTCTTCCGGAGTAGCCCAGTCCTCCTGGATTGTATTGATTAACGCTACCTGGCGCCCCAACAATCCAGCCTCCCTAGGACCGTAGTACTTGTTTTTCCCGAGCTTAGTAGTTGGAAGCTCAAGTCTTTTAGACATGCTCCAAAGCGTCCCCTGAGGTACGTCGAGTTGCTTGGCGAGATCAGTCTCGGAAGTCAATGCATCGTCTTCCAGTAGGGAGCGTCCCCGCCCGGCTTTCGTAATGTACTCTTGAACTGTTTTTGCGGGTGCTACCTTGATTACTTGCTTGCCCACCATCATGTTATGAGAGGGGATAATTCCCGTCGTGAAGTGGTCGGCGACCGTGGAAGGATTGACCTGCGATTCTTCAGAAATCCTCCTGCCGGTGTAGACTGTGGGGGTGCCGTCCTCCTCGGAGTTTGCGAGGAATCCGGGATCTAACTCCAAGTCCGTGTATCCTTCACGGCCGGTAACGTTTTCAAGCCTGTTTCTAATGAGCTTCTGTTTTGCCCCGAACCTGACTCTCGTCCTAGTCTTTGGCATGGTACCGGTTAATCTTTTGCGGTTTTTTACTTAAGTATCTTGTAGTCCCACTTCCACCCTCGCAACCTGTTTTTCGGCTTAAGCTCCGCTCGTATGACGTCTCCTTTCTTTACTTTTTCGCGGATTGTGTGCGGGAGAAAAAGGTGCTTCCAGTGCGTAAGTGGCCTGCCCGGAGTGGTGTCGAGAACTGTCCTGCTGGAGAGGCGGGCTTTGAAGAACATGATGCATCCGTTAAACGATCCCTCTTCCCCCACCTTGAATTCAGTTACCGTTGACCCGTCCTCCGGCTTATCCCCGGTTAAATCAATGGAGAATGCCTTAACCGGTTTGGCCAGCATCTTCGTCTTCTCCGTAGCCTCGAAGTTTCGGGTCTCCTTCGGAACGGATTCGACTTCACAGTAGTCTATGCCGTAAAGCTCACCCCAGAATCCAATGCCAACTTCCGAAGACTCGACTGGCGCGACATACACGTCTATTACTTGTGGAATCATCCTTCCCCCTTCCTTTAAGAATTTTCCGGCCACACCCATCTTTTCGACGATGCCTTCGTCTAAAACGCCCATGCCAATTAGCTCGCAGATTACGACGTCCACTTTCGGAATGTTTACGTCCTTTATGTCCGAGCGGATGAACTCGATGTTTTTGATTTTATTTTTCCTGGCTGTTTTTTCGGCGGCAGAGATTAAGGGTGTTGGATCTACTGCGTAGACTTTCCCGGCTTTTTCGGCTGCGAAGAACGCGAGGATTCCCATGCCAGTTCCCACATCCAGGACCGAATCCCCCTCATTCACAATCTCCCCGATAGCCTTGCGAAAGGCCGAAACCCGCACCTCATCCTCAAGAAGCGTCTTGTGCACGTCCAAACTCGACCAAGTAAGCTGCGTGCCGGAATCCAGGAAAAGCCTGCCGATTACCTGCTCATCCCAGATATACGAGGCTTCAACACCCCACCGCACGAAATCCCGCCAAAACATGCGAAGACGACCCTTCAAAGACATATTGTATTAGAAAACGACTTAGAGAATATATAATCTTTTTCGTCCTGAAATTAAGTAGAATGATTTCAAAAACAAAGAATCCTCTTTCAAGCGTGACACCTGAGGAAAGGAAGGAAGTCCAAGGTTTAATTGAGGAACAAAGACCTCAAGGACCGCGGAAACTTTCAGGCCTCGGCCACAAAATCCACTCTGATTATGAAATGCCGGATATGGAGTGGGATCATGCAATAGACTTCTTTGAACTTTATGCAGGGCTCACTCAACAGCAGGCGAGGGCACGTGCCTTCATGCACGACCGAGAGGAACAGAATAATGCAAATGAGCAGCTGGAGGAAACATTATCGGGTTTGGATTCGGACGTCTCTGAAAAACAGGATTGTGCACGCAAGTTCCTAGCTGACGAATTCAACGTAATCTGCAGGCGATTAGATCGGGCGCAGGCTTTCACTCCTGAAAACTTTACTTCAGCCTCTTTTAGGAGAATATCCGAGGATAGACACTCTCAGCTTGAAGAACTATTCGGTCCAATAAACCCGTGTGTGCTGGTTTTCGATAATAGGGGTGAACACAATCAGTTATTCGAATTGCTGGGAATTGAAGTTTCGGGTGGTAAATTTCTTGACCGAATTGTTTTCCTTGAAGACTCGGTTTTGTCAAAGACGGGATTAGCGATCGCACGACCAAACGAGCGGGACATGTACCATGAGAAGCGGCACCAAACAGACCCGTCCGACACGGAGGGTGTTCCATTCCAAGTAGTGCGAAGGGGCATCAACCATGGACTGGGGGAATTATTCGCCCACTACGGAAACGCTGTCGAAGGAGACATCAAGTGGAAGCCGTCCGGCCCCGACGATAAAACTCTTACGTTTCGAACCTGCGCTCTCGACTACTACGACGCCTACCTCGACGATTACGGCGAAGATGAGGATATCCCAAGCAGGGTGGAATACGAGAAAAAAATTGATTCCGCCGTGGACGCGATAAGGGACCTGGACGGCCAGTACTCTCGGCCGGTAGTCGAACAGATCATCGGAAACTCAAAAACACTCGATGAATTAATCGTATGGGGGGGAACACAATTAAACAAACAAGTAGACGCTCAATTGAAGTGAGTTCGAAATTCCTAGAAGTCGCCTAGTTTTTTCTGTCCTTGGCCCCAGTATTTGTTTTTTTCGCCGGTAAGGGTGGGCCGCCCGTACTGGCCTCCGCCGCCTGCGACGTATGAAACTCTGCCTTCCCGGAATCTCTTTATGAGGGAGCCGACCTTGTGGTCAATGCCCTGTATTTCATCGATGGGGGCGTCAATGAGCGCGTTAATCTCCGAGCCCGCCGCCTTCACCAGCCTCTCCCACTCGGCTTGCACTTTCTTGCTTGTGGGGGATGAGATTCCCATTGAAAGCGCTATGACTTCGGCGAGCGGGAGAATGTGGATGTAGGGCGGACGGTGGGATGGGTGGTGTGGTTCAGGCCAAGTGGCAAGCTCGTTTATGCGGTCGGCGACTCCAGTTTTTATGATCCCCCCGCAGTCGGGACACCGCTTCAATCGCTTTGCCTCATCTGATGTGAATCTGAGGTAACATCTCGTGCAGGATGTGAGATGGTACTTCCCCTCCCTGGGATTTAAGCCGACGTTCAACGTGAACTTCCGCCCCCCGTTTCGAACGAGAGCTTTTTTAACTTCGGTGAAAGACAGTTTCTTGAGCTTGAGCCTGTTGAACTCGCGCCCGAGCCTGTGCGGCCACGGACTGTGGCAATCCGAATTAGTCATGAAGGTCAGATCAGTTAGCTCTGAAATCCTGTCGGCGTAATCCGAGTTAGCGGAAAGCCCAAGCTCCAGAAAAGTTACGTGTTCGAGGTTGCTCTTGTAGCATTCGGCAAGGCTTTGGAATTCCTTGTAGACGGCGGTCCAGGGGGTGAATGCGTGGGAAGGGCCTATGAGAGCACCAACCCCCCTTGCAACATCCACAATCTTTTCTGCGTCGAGGCGGATGTGGGGTCTGCCATCTTTCTCAATGTCGACTGAATGCTTGGAAAGCTTCCTACTCATCTTTTCGGCCGACTCAACCGAGGGAAATAAGATCACGTGGTGTACGCGGTGAGCGTCCTCGACTTCAGTCGTGACCAGAAACTTCGTCTTGTGCCTGAATGTGGAATAGAATCCGCCTTCCCCCTCAGTCAGGTTCTCCTTCAAGTGGGCGAGCCAGCCAGGATGCAAGGCGTCGCCAGTCCCAACCGCGTGAAGGCCCTTAAGCTCCGCCTGCCTGGCGATCAGGGGAATCGTCATGTTAGGGGACGTTCCCCCGCTCTCACGAGAATGAATGTGAAAGTCGATGTTGAATTCTTTCATGGTATTACCGTGGGGTGAGCATTAGCGAACCCCACTCATTTTTGATCACAGCAAAATTGCGATGCAATTTTGTGTCCAGAAAACGCGAATCGTTTTCTCGGAACCTTTTTGTTAAAAAGGTTGTGTGAGAATCGATATTGAATTCACGCATCTTCGATTAAACAATAACAACCACACTATAAATTATGTTGAACGCCGCCAGCAGATAATTGGAGAATAAACGTT
>Ga0268279_1000342_pt1 | contig 30297 bp, 21 predicted proteins | sample saktaG_6_FD_190142 | JGI IMG/M metagenome (GOLD analysis project Ga0268279, IMG submission 190142) | Saline water microbial communities from Sakinaw Lake, British Columbia, Canada - sak_2010_1_5_80m | ecosystem: Environmental > Aquatic > Non-marine Saline and Alkaline > Saline ...
GAAAGAACTTTTAAGCGCGATTGAAAGCCACGTTAATATTCCGTCTATGGTGCCTAAAGCCGGCCCCATACTCCGCATAACATAAAAATAATCTCCGCCCGCTTTAGGCATAGCCGAGACAAGTTCCGCCTGGCTAAGCATACCGGTTATCGCCAAAAGTCCCGCCAAAGCATAAGACAGAACAACAGCCGGTCCGGCCAGAGCATGCGCCAATCCCGGCAAAATAAAAAGCCCGGAACTGATCATCGCGCCCGTCGCCACGCAAAAAACATCAAGCAGTTTTAATTCTCGTTTAAGTTTCATATCAAAATAGATTATACCCTATGATCTGTGTTTGTAAAAAAATTACCCGCCCGATCCCATTCGTAGGGGGGTCAGGTTACAGGTTACAGGTTACAAGTTACAAGTTACAAGTTTCAAGTTTCAGGTTACAGGGTTCAGGGTTCAAGTTACAGGTTACAGGGTTCAAGTTACAGGGTTTAGGGTTCAGGGTTTCCCGCCGGAGGCGGGTCCGCCTTCGGCGGAAAAACCTGTAACCTGAAACTTGAACCCTGTCCCCCCTACTAAAAACTTTCTTTTAATGTTTTCTCTTCTAACTTCTTCATTTCATTTTTCAACATTTCCGGCAGTGACAACATACCTACATTCATAAAACCCCGCACGATAATTGATTGGGCTTCTTCGGCAGTCATTCCGCGGGAACACAAATATTCAATCTCTTCCTTGCGTATTTTACCGATTGCCGCTTCATGGGAAAGATCGACATCCCGATAGTTTGTTTCAAGCTCGGGAACGGCATGTATAGTTCCTTTTTCTGATATCACTAACCCGCGACACTCTAAATGCGCCTTTACATTATTGGCCTCAGCTTTCAGGTCTCCCCGCGCGATAACTTTTCCGCCCAAACTTACCGCTCTTGAAATAATTTCAGCGCGCGTATTTTTTGCTTTAAGAAGAACTCTGGAACCAATGTCCTGTAAAGTGCCCGGATGCGATAATATCATCGAATTAAAACTCGCCCGGGCATTTTCCCCTTCCAAAACCGCTGTCGGATACATTACTATTTCCCGAACAGGCTTAAGGCACACATAATTGGAAATAAAGCTCGCGTTCTCCCGAACTAAAGCCGCGCTCATAGGTCTTACTGAAATATCTTCTTTCCATGAATGTATCATTGTGAAATTAAGATACCCTCCTTTTTTCACCAAAAACTCCGATACCCCCAAATGAAAACTTTCTTTCGCGCTTCCTGAAGCGGCGCACCCCGTTATCATATACGCTTTCGCCCCCTCTTCCACGATCACCACGTTATGCACCCTCTGTTTAAATCCCTGTCTCTTTAGAAAAAGACACGCCTGAATAGGAAATTCTATCGTGTGCCCTTTTTTTATTCTGATAAAATATCCGCCGGAGGTATTTTGAGGATACTCTTGGTTCAAGCTCGCGAAAACTTTCCCATAATATTTACGCGCTTCCGGTATCTTTTCCAAAGCTTCTTCCATAGTCATTATCTCTACACCCTTTTGAAGGCTTTTGGAAAAACATATTTCGTTATCCTGCTGTAAGAAACTTGCCGATCGAGCGCGCTCGGAAAAATCCATACCGGAAGACGCGATCACGGCTTTATCTTTTTCGTTAAGATCAAATTTTTCCATGACACTCCCTGCAATGTTCATATCCGTCTTTTTTTATCTCTTCAAACATCACCTTCGGGTCCCTGCCCGAACACCAAAGCTGACCGTCTATCAAAAGACAAGCTCTCCCCGCTTTTATGTAGTCCAAGATATAACCCGTGTGCGTTATTATGAGCGCCGATTTATCTTTTTTAGAAAGATATCTGTCAAGAACTCTCCCCATTATGGAAATATTTTCGATATCCACACCCGATTCCGGTTCATCAAGAAAAAGCATGTCCGCGTCCTGAAGCACCAGCTGAAACAGTTCCGACCTTTTCATTTCCCCGCCGGAAAAAGATAAATTCATATCCCGTTCCAAATGTGTTTCAAGCGAAAGATCCCTCGCCAGTTCTTCGATCTTGTTTTTGTCTTTACATAGAAAATCCGCGACCTGTTTAAGCCTGACACCGCTTACCTTGGGCGGATGTTGAAACATTATTCCCGCGCCGAGCTTGGCTCTCTCGTCCAAGGTAAGTTTCTTAACGGTTTTTCCGTTAAGTATAATTTCGCCGCTTTTGACCTTATAGCCACCAAACCCCATGATCGCTTTTATTAAAGTAGACTTCCCGCTCCCGTTCGGTCCGAAAAGAACCATAACTTCACCCTTATTTATTTTAAGGTTTAAGTTCCTAAGAACCTGCTTCCCATCAACTTCAACCGAAAGATTTTTAACTTCCAACATACCCTTTTCCCCTTACTTTTCAATTAACAGAAAAAGCTTCCTGCTGATTACTTTTCATAAATAAATGAAAAATCACCTATAATTCGAGAATCCGAATTTCTCCGCATATAGTCTATGAAATACTTCGCCATATCACCCATACGTGAAACCGGATCTATTTCTATAACCTTTTGGAGTTCATTATAGGCACGTGAACGACTGTGCCCGTATTTGTAATAACAAACCGCCAGATTATAGTGCGCTTTTTGATTGTTTGGTCTAAGCTTTACGATTTTTTTGCTTTTCTCTATCACTTCATCGTAGCGCTTCACCGTTGAAAATATATAACACGTATACTGCAATGCTTCCACATAAAAATCCATGGTATCTTCATTTATTTCAGAAAGCAGATCCATTTTTTCCTCAAAAACTTCCAATTCAACCAGTCCTTTTTCCGGCTTTCTTTCAAAAACATACGCTTTCCCCATGAAAAAATGCGCCATTGGATAATCCGGGGCAATGTTAATCGCTTTCTTGAAAAACTTTATCGCTTTTTTATATTTCTGCTCTTCCAAATAAATTCGCCCAAGCTGTGTAAGAACAACATAATCGGCAGGATTTGAAGATATCCTTTTTCTGCACGTTTCTCCAGCTTCCCTAAACCGTTCTTCCCCTATCAATTCTTCGACATCATTATACTTTCCCGCGTTATTAAAATTATTTTCTACAGTCGTTTTTCGTCCACTCTGTCCTGTTCCTTCCCGCGCGATTTTCTCCTCGGCAAACGTTTTCAACCCGGCTATATTTGTTGATAACAAGAATACGCCAACGGCCGCTATCAGTATATTCCTAACATTGTTTTTCATGTGTTTAATCAGAACAACTTTCTATTTATTATTCTTGACCACTTGAATGAACGTATTGGCGTAAGATTTTAATTTGTTTTCGCCTACACCGTACATATCGGCAAACTCTTCAATGGTTTTAGGTTTTTTAGCGGCTATATCTCTTAGAGTTTGGTCACTGAATATGATATATGCCGGGACGCCTTTTTCCTGCGCGAGAAAAGTTCGTTTTTTCCGAAGCTCTTGAAACAATCCTTGATCGATATCTCCCCATTCTATCTCTTTTCTTTTTTTCGCCCTTCCGGCGCTATCTTTCTTTTTTGCCGCGAGTATCGGTTTTGCCAATACCGGTATCGTTTTCCCGGCCAGAACATTTTCACCAATTCTTGTCACTTTAAGAGTCGCATATTCTCCAACTCTTTCAAGAAACCCCTGCCCGATCAATTGTTCTATCATATGCCTGATAAAATTATCGGATTCGTCACGCAAAACACCGAAAACCGGCAAGTTATCATGCGCGAGGGCTTCTATCTTATCCGTCACTTTACCGCGTAAAACGTTCACTACATGCGCCGCTCCGAACCCATAATTTCTTTGCCGCACATTGTCGACACACGACAATATTTTCTGTCCGATACTGAGCGCTTCGGTAACCATATCAAGTTCGTTTAAACAATAATCACACGCCCGGCAAGAACTTTTCTCATACGTTTGTCCAAAATAATTTATAAGCACCTTGTGCCGGCATTGGGGCCGCGTACAGAAATTATACATCGCGCCTATCTTTTTCATCATGGTTTCCCGTTCGGAAGACTTCTCCGCGAAAAAACTCCACAGACGGTAATCGGCTCCTCCGTAAAGCATATAGCAAAAAGCGGGCAAGCCGTCTCTTCCCGCGCGGCCGGTTTCCTGCTGATAATGTTCAATACTTTTGGGCATACCTGCGTGAACGATAAACCGTATATTGGAACGGTCAATCCCCATACCAAACGCTATTGTCGCGACGATCACATCAACTTTTTCGCGGGAAAACATCTCCTGCGCGGTGCGGCGCTCTTCATCCGACATCCCGGCATGATACCGAACGTTGTGAATGCCTAAACCTTTCAAATTTGCCGAAAGCTCGTCAACATCTTTGCGGCGCAGGCAATATATAATTCCCGCTTCGTTATCATGTTTATCTAAAATTTGCGTTATCTGTTTCAACATCTGTCCGCGTGGCGCCACTCGATAAGTTAAATTCGGCCGGTCCACACTACCGATATGCATTTTATGAGAAGTAAACCTTAACTGTTTTACTATATCCTCCTGCACGAGGCAGGTAGCCGTCGCAGTAAACGCGTGCACACTCACCGGACGAAAGATATCTTTTATCATCCAAAGGTTACGATAGCTTTCCCTGAAATCATGCCCCCAATGGCTGATACAATGCGCCTCATCAATTACAAAAAAAGAAAGCTTAACAGAGCTTAATAGATCTATCATTTCCTCGTTTTGTAAACGTTCCGGAGATATATACAAAAGTTTTATTTTACCCTGCCGGATCTCTTGGATCACGAAACTTTGCTGAGCGGCGGTTAAACTTGAATTCAATAAAGCGGCCTTCATGCCCATATCCTTAAGCGTGTCCACCTGATCTTTCATTAAAGAGATCAGTGGCGAAACCACGACAGCCATGCCTTTCCTTAATAATGCCGGAAGCTGGAAACATAACGATTTCCCCCCCCCGGTAGGAAGCACCGTCAAACTGTCCTCATCCCTCAAGACGGAAGATATCGCTTCCTCCTGCAAAGGCAAAAACGAATCATATCCCCAATACTGCCTAAGCGCCGCCGTAACATCTTCTTTTCTGCTCTTTTCCACCATATCTAAACTCATTTATTCTCCATTATATTTTTACCTGCAAGGTTGGCGGCGATCAATTCACGTACGGGCGCCCCTACGAAATACCAACAGCCATTCACCCAGCCACCAACCTCGTAGGTTGAAACCTACGAGGTTGGTGGCGATCGAGCCTCTCTATCTAACATATTCCGCAAGTTCTAAGATCACACCGTCCGGGTCAAGAAAATAACATAACACTTTATACCCTTCATCGTGCTTAATCGCGGACGCGGGAACTCTAACCGGTTCGCTTATAACTTTGACGCCATTTTCTTTAAGCTTTTCCGCGAGAGTATATATTCCTTCAACTTGAAATGCGATATGCCTCACACCGATTGTGTTTGAACGCGAATTAATATCAATCGTTTCGCCTTGGGGAGAAATATAACGCAAAAGTTCTATCCGCAAATCTCCTTCCGCGGCCGAAACATAAGCAACCTCAGCTTCAACATCCTTTAAACCCACAACCTTCTCGATCCATCCGCCTTCGAGTTTCGCGCGCCTGAGTTCTTTAAACCCTAAAATCTCGGTATAAAAATTAACCGACCTTTCCAGATCTGAAACCACGATATTAATGTGATTGATATTTTTTATTCCCATATGATCCACCCTTCCCTATATCCAAATATCCAATGGTTTATTCTACTACAAAAAGAACCCCCAATAAAGAAAAAGAACCACCCCAAGCACAAATTTCCGGATTTTCACCAAAACACCAACCTACGAGGTTGGTGTTTTGGTGAAAGGGCACATGCAATGTGCCCCTACGAACCCGCACAATTAAATTAACACGTTCCTTTCGTGGGGGCGGACCCATATTTTCTCGCTTCCGCGCGGAGATCTTTTGGCAGAACGAAAATGAATTTACTACCTTTTCCGAATTCGCTTTCCGCCCATATTTTTCCTTTATGGAGCTCCACGATATCTTTGGTTATTGAAAGGCCAAGCCCCGTGCCTTCCTTTTCTTCGTCACTAATTCGTTCAAATTTATTAAATATTTTGCCTAAATCCTGTTCTCGGATCCCGGAACCGGTATCCGATATTTCAAAACGGCCCTCTTTTTTTGTCCACCCAAACTTAACATCGACATTTCCCTTTGACGGGGTATACTTTACGGCATTACTCAAAAGATTTATTATTACTTCACTCATTCGATCCTTATCCGCCCAAATTAAATTCGCGCGGCGTGAAATACTTTTTTTAAGGATAATCTCTTTCTTTAAGATTTCCGCTTTATGATTTGTTAATATCTCATCCACCAACTCGGCCATATCAAACTTCTCTCTCCTCATTTCCATTTTACCGGCTTCTATTTTGGAGAGATCCAGCATATCCGTAACCAGACGAAGCAAGCGGTCCACATTATTTTTCCCCGCTTTAAGAATTTTTTCCTGTTCCGTATTTATTTTACCTATGAGCCCGTCAAGAATAATACTCAATGATTCACTAACCACAAACAGCGGATTTTTAAATTCATGTGAAACGTTAGCGACAAATTGTGATTTCAATTTATCGAATTTTTCCAGTTTTTGGTTCTTTTTATCCAGTTCCCCATATCGCGCTCTCAAGGTTTCGCTTGTTTTCTTAAGAGCCCAAATCCGCTTTACCAATTCCTCTTTGGTCTCTTTTATCTCTTCTTGGTCTTTTTCCCGCCGAACGCCGAGACCCTCAAGTTCGGCTACCCTGCCGCGCAAGATCTTTACCTCTTCAAGCGGTTCCATACTGTTTCTTTTTTTATTTTGTATTTTTTCAAGCATTTTCATCCCCCCGAATAAGTCCCTTAACCGCTGTCACCAAATGTGAAGAATCACTTGTTTTCGCGCAAAAATCGCGCTCAAAAACCAGCAACCGTCAAGGTCTGCCATATTAAAAAATCAGGAAACTCTCCACTATCACCGCCTAAATCCTATAACCGCCGAACTGAGGCTATCATACGTTAAAAAATAGTTTAAACGAAACTCCTACTACACTACCTTATTGTTCCATAATTCTTGTAAAAAAATTTTCCAAGGCATAATTCGTATGCCCTTATAAATTCTTTCTTCCCTTTCATTGCAGACAACAATTGCTTTTTTAGGAGCATACTCCTCAATAAAAGCAAACAGCCCCCTGAGATCCGTTTTGTCCACTTTCTGTTTTCCTTTGACTTCTATCGCCGTTTCTCCACCGGCCAATACAAAATCTACTTCAATCCCTGATTTTGTTCTCCAAAAATTTATCGGATAATCCAATTCGCGATAAGACCTATGAGCGTTCAGTTCCATTAGTATAAAATGTTCAAATGCCCGTCCAAACTGTTCTCCTTTTTCTTGACGCAAATGCCGTCCTGTAATTGTACCGGCAACACCAACATCGAATAAATAAAATTTGGACGCTTTACTTATTACCTGCCGAGATTGTCGTTTTTTAAAAGGTTCTAAAAACATCCCCAGCAACGTATCAACCAGGATTTGATAATACTCTTTAACCGTTTTAGAATCTACTGCGCAATCTCTGGCAATATTTGAAAAATTTGTAAGTTCTCCGTGAGAATAACTAATGGCGTCAAAAAACCTCGAAAAAGCCGGAACATTTCTAACAAGTCCTTCCGCGAAAACTTCTTCTTTCAAATAATCCTGAACATAAGCTTTCAAAGACCTTTGGTATCCTTGGTTCTGCAGATAATGAACGGGAACCATCCCATGATTCAGAACTCTCAATAGTTCCAATTTTTTAATTTCAGGAAAAACTAACGGAAACATTTCATACCGCCATGCACGACCGCCTAATAAATTGGCATGTCCCCTTTTTAATTTTCTGGCGCTGGATCCGCACAAAATAAAACTTAAACCCCTGTTCTCAATTAACCAATGAACTTCGTCAAGCAACTGCGGAACTTTTTGAACTTCATCAAGAATTACGGGGTGTTTTAAAACGCTATCATCTTTTGCCAATAACTGCTCGCGCAATAAAGCCGGTCTTTTGGAAAATTCAAGAAACAAATCCGTCTGCAAAAAATCATAAACCAAACTTTGGGGAAACCGGGCTTTTAAATAAGTGGTTTTTCCTGTTTTCCTCGGTCCCCACAAAAACGCGGACTGATGCGGCGGTAATTTTAGATTTAGACATCTCTTTACATTCTTCATTTTAGGATACACCTCCGAAATAGTTGAACTATTTCGGAGTATACTGCATAATTATCTAAAAGTCAAGTCGAGGAACAGTCTCGCACACTTATTTTTTCACTAACCCCTTGATTCCACCTAACTATAGTAAAATCGAAAGTTCGCGGTCTATAATTTTTGTTCGGCGGGCTGTTTCAGAGTGGTATTTTATCTGCCAATATTCTTTTGACCGCACCGCTTTAAACAGTCCTGTTTCCTGCGCGATTTCACAAACCATTAAAAGTGAAAAACATATTATCATGAGAGCCGCTATCGCCTTTAAGAGTTTCCCTCCGCCGGTCGCGATCTTTATCATGATAAGACTGGGCAATATCCCAAAAACTATCAAAACCCCAAAACCGCCCGCGAGATCTACCGCTTTTATGAAAATATTGGGATATACCATCGCGACAAAAAAAGGCGGTCCGAACGCGAGCAAAAGCACGACATATTTATTCGGATTTTTGAAATGAAGAGATAGAAGTCCTTGCATGAATCCCCTGAGAGCGACAGTTGTCGGGATATACGACGTAGCTATGGCGGTAAGCGCGAAAAACATCCCCGCGGCCGTGATCATTTTAGAATGTAACGCCAAAGATAGAGGAATTGTAGCGGGATAATTTTGCTGTAAAGCGTTAAATATAGTAGCCTTACCGGGACCGGCAAGAGGAAGCGCCCCCACAACAACCACCATCCACACGATGTTCATAACAACCGCGACGGAACTTCCCAAAAGTACCGCTTTAAATGAAGCCTTTTGATCTCCGTCTAAGTTTTTGCAAATAAAGGGGATAACGTTATGAAAAGCAAAGGCAACGACTATTATGGGAATTATGGAAGGGACTAATAACCATTCTTGATGAATGTAACGGTTAACATCAATCTGCTTTCCCGCCAAATAAAGAAGCACTCCAAAAGATCCCAGCATGGCTATCATAATTACGGCATTCGCGTTTTTAGCTCTATCCGCTCCGCGAAGAGCAAGCCCCGTAAAAAGGATAAAAAAGATAACCATCCACATATGACTCGTAATATTAAACGGCACCAGAGTTACCAGTATCGCGGCGGCGCCGGTTAAATAAGCCACTAAAATTCCATAATAATTAACAAGATAACCAAAAACACTTACCCATCTGCCTTTCGTACCCAATTCATCCTGAAAAAGTGTGGGATAATCGCGGGATCTTGTTTCGGGGTGAGTAAACTTGTAGATAAAAATCGCCGCCGTACCAACCATCAGCACCCACACTAAAAAAATGCTTACAAGTGACGGAATTATCCCCGCCATTCCGGTTTTTACAGGAAGCGCAAGTATCCCCGCGCCTATCGTCATCCCGGTAACAAGCAGACTGTTAATAAATATCCTATAAAAAGATACTCCGCTTTTCATTAATTCAGAATATCATAAATATCTCAACATAGCAAAATAAATTAAATAGGGACGTCTCCCATTTAATTAATAAAACAAAAGATAGTATAAAAAGACTCTGTTGTCCCCATTTGTTCCTAAGTATTTTTTTACCTAATTAAATGGGAGACGTCCCTCTTTAACCCATAACCCGTACCATCTGATTGTAATAAGCCCCTATTGACTTAAGCGAATTTGTCATAACGATTGTTAAGTAGTAACTCAGCACAATAATAACAACACTCATTACTACCTTATTTTTCCTGCTGAAACGAGGATTTAGCCAGAGCAGGGGCAACGCAAAAGGACCTACACATAGAATCCCGATCAAAAGCCACTGATTCTTGAAATACCATTTCTCTTGCTGTTCCTTAAGAATAAACTCTCCACAATACCTGCATTTTATAGCTTCATCCAGTATTTCCTCGGCACAATATGGACATTGCTTCATAATCCCCCTTTATTGTCCTAATAAGCATACCACAATTCAACTGACTTGCCGACATAATATAAACCCATTTCATCATACAAAGAACAAACACATGAGACTTCCCCACCAATTCTGCCAGACAACGCGTGAGCCCTGGACTACACGGTTTCGTAGTCTTAAATGAATAGGGTAAAACTTTAGAGTCAAAGCTTGACATTTGACTCGACACTACTTCTCTTTCTGGATCCGGCGTGAAAGAAAAAGAACGAAGCGATACTCTCCGCTTGAAGATAACCCCGGGCGAAAGGAATTTTGCCCGGGGTTTCGTGAGGAGTGGTTGAAAAATGATACATTACGGGGTATACTTTTGCGTATGCGCGCGGCAAGAATGATTAATCTTGACTTTGGCCCTGTATAATCAATCCAAAAAAATTATAATTTAAAAAATTAACTGAAGGAGAAATGTATATGAGCAAACTTAAGTATACCAATACAAATCATCCGCTGGATAAATATAATTTTCACATTCCCCCGGAGGGTTTACGCGATGTGGAAAGGAAAAAACTTCTGGAAATTTACAGCAATTTTGTTTTTGAACAGAAAAAAAGATTTCTTGGCTATCAGGTAAATCAGAAAATGGAATACGAGAGTGATATAAAACAGTTTTTAAATTGCCATATTAACAATGTCGGCGATCCTTACACGTCCGGGAACTGTACGATTAACAGTAAAAAAATGGAAAAAGCGGTTCTTGATTATTACGCGAAACTCTGGCATGCAAAATTACCTCATAACCAGAGTGACCCTGAAAGCTATTGGGGCTATTCGCTTACCATGGGCAGCAGCGAAGGGAATATTTACGGTTTATGGAACGCGCGCGATTATCTTGCCGGGCGGAAACTGATTGTTGATAAGCCTACTGATAATAAATCGACACGCCCCAGAAGGCAAAGGTATCTTAAGCCGGTTATAAAAGAAACGAATAAAAAAGCACACACTCCTGTCGCCTTTTATTCGCAGGATACGCACTACTCTATTGTTAAAGCAATGCGGGTTCTTGCCATTGATACATTTCATGACATCGGCTTGAAATATTATAAAGGGAAAAATCCGATAGATCCTAACGGTTCATGGGATGGCTATGAAGAAGTTCCTTCCAAAGACGGCAATAAAGGTGTTGGGGCGATCGATGTTGATAAACTGGAAAAATTAGTTGAATTCTTTGCCTCCGAAGGCTACCCCATACTTATCAACTTAAATTACGGCAGCACATTTAAAGGCGCTTATGATAATGTGGAAGAAGTTGAAAAACGGCTTATGCCGATCTTTAAAAAATACGGCCTTATCAACAGAAAAGTTGTTTATGATGAAGAAACCGGGAATTTTGATTATCGAAACGGATTCTGGATTCACGTGGATGGCGCATTAGGTGTCGCGTATATGCTGTTTCTTGAAATGGCGAATAAAAAAGATCCTTTGATAAAATGCGGTCCGGTGTTTGATTTCCGGTTACCCGGAGTGACCTCAATAGTTATGAGTGGTCACAAATGGATCGGAGCGCCGTGGCCCTGCGGCATCTTTATGACAAAAGTGAAATACCAGATTACGCCTCCCGCTGATCCTGAATACCTCGGATCGCCTGATTCAACATTTGCGGGCTCACGAAGCGGTTTGACCCCTGTGATTCTTTGGGATTTTCTTGTGAAACACTCATATCAAAAACAAATTGAAATGGCGCTGTATTGTGAGAAAATGGCGGAATATGCCGTTGAACAACTTAAGACTGTCGAGTCTTTTCATAAGGACCTCGATCTATATATAGAAAGGTCGCCGTTAGCTTTAACAGTAAGGTTTCGCAAACCAAATGACCAAATTATATTTAAATATTCCCTGTCTTGCGAAACACTTAAGGTTGGTGAGATAAGCAGGCATTACGCGCACTTATTTGCAATGGCTTCAACAACTAAAGAAACTATCGATGAACTGGTAAAAGACTTAAAAGACGCGGATGCCTTCACACGTGAAGAAGAAAAACCAATTGCCATTTCGCGCGACCGAGCCTGGCGATAAAAATTAACCCCATTCCCCCTCTCATTTTTCATATTATGACCGTGCCATGAACCTGAGTTTTGTATCCGAGCGAAACCGAAAACTTTAGGGTCAGGGCTTGACAGGCTGACGCTATTTCGATTATGCCATAAAAAGTGTGTACATTGTGGCATGCTTGAATTAAGGAGGAATTGATATGTCAACTAAAACTCATAAAGACGATAGAATAGATCTACGAGCAAAAAGCTCTCAAAAAGATTTTTTGCGATATGCCGCTTCTTTACAAAAAATGAAACTTTCTACTTTCGTCCTTATCAGTGCGCTCAAAGTAGCGGAAGAAACTGTTAACGAAAAGACACATTTTTCTCTGTCTGAAAAACAGTGGAATTCTTTTTGTAAAGAATTGGATAAACCAGCTCGTAAAATTCCGAAACTAAAAAGACTTCTTTCGGGATCCGGGATTTTCAATGACTAAAAAATATCCGCTAACATCCCCTTTTTGATCATTAAAAGCAAAGAAAGCAACAACTTCCCATGGTTTGAATTTTGACGTATGCGCTACCTGCCCGTTATTATGAGCCTTTAGGCGGGATTTGATGTTTTCGGCATAGCCTACATATTTCTGGATTGGAATGGTATTGATTTTAATATGTACGCGTAATACATAATTAGCTACGCTTCTACTGCATATTATCAGCTACGGCGGACAGCCTTCGCTTTTTATAGTTCGTTTTCGTTGATTTGCTGGCCCGCCAGCCGTAGCCCGATAATATCAAAATAGATTGGCGAAGGCTGGTGGAGGTGCCGGGATTCGAACCCGGGTCCATAACCTTTAACCTAAGAGTATCTACATGCTTAGTCTGTCTTAGATCTTTTTTCGGAAGGTTTGACAAACACAACATTTCCCGAAAGCAGACTCCTAATACTGCTTGAAGGCAGGAGACATCTCTTCAAGAGTCCTTGCTTTATTGTAGTTCTATTAGTATCCCAAGGCACTTACTAAAGAACTCGTCCCCAGCATTGTGGGAACATTTAACGCATCCAAAGCCAGGATGTTCTCGGCTTCGGCTACTGGATCATAGTTTGCGTTTATTGTGTTCAGGTTTTTTAAGAGGCCACCTGAAACCTCTGCATGCTGCCCAAAGATCACAAGACCATGTCGAGGCCTGTCACCCCCAAGTAGTTGTTAACCGTTGGTCGTTAGTTTTTATTTCTTACTTCCCTGTCTATTTCTCTCTTTACTTGTTTTTCTTTTAGAGCTTTTCTTTTATCGTATTGCCTTTTGCCTTTTGCCAGCGCGATTTCTACTTTGGCATATCCTCGACAGAAATAAACTTTTATCGGAACCAAAGTAAAGCCCTGTTGAGAAGTTTTTATATCAAGCTGTCTTATTTCCGATTTGTTTAGTAAAAGTTTTCTTTTCCTTAAAGGATCACATTCTTCACGCGAATATTCATAAGGATCTATGTGCATATTGTATATGAAAAGTTCCTCGTTTTCAATCTTTGCGAAACTTCCTTTTAAATTAGCCCCGCCGGCGCGTAAAGACTTGACTTCATTCCCCTTGAGCATAATTCCGGCTTCATACCCCTTATCAATATGAAAATCCCTCAAGGCCTGTCTGTTTGTAATTGCTATTTTTCTTTTATTATCCTTCATGTTCTTACGTCATTATACAGCACTTTGTTATAAATTTCAAGACATTACTTTGTTTTGTCTTAACCCTCCACTCCTATCTCTCCCATTATAATCCACTACCAACCTCGTAGGTTACTACCAACCTACGAGGTTGGTGTTTTGGTTTGACGGCTAACCGACTCTGTTTGACGCGAAATATCTTTTATAGTATAATCTTTGCGGGTTTCGGTCTACCTTGCTCTTTTCTTTTTTTTATGGTGCTTGCGGGCGTGGCGAAATTGGCAGACGCGTATGGTTCAGGTCCATATGGAGGCAACTCCTTGGGGGTTCAAGTCCCTTCGCCCGCACCAGCCTTCGCCTATCTATTTTGATATTACGGGCTACGGCTGGCTTGCCAGCTAATACAACGAAATCGAACTATAAAAATGCGAACGCTGTCCGCCGAAGCAGATAATATGAAGTAGAAGTGAAGGAGGACAAATTTTCACCGATCTATTTGAAAAGCATATCTGGCTATGACTGTAATTAATTGGGAGACGTCCCTATTTAATTTATATATCTTCCGCTATGTCGGAATGCGTCACTAACTGTATTTTTTCCGCTTCGAGAATTTCTTTCCATTTACTACTTAATAAAACTTCTAATTCTTTTGGCGCGTTTTTATACCAAGGGGATTCTTTTAAAAAGATTTCTGAAGCAGTTGCGGGATGCACCGCGAGTTCCGTTACGCCTTCTGAAAGAGTCCTCAGCATAAATGATAATATCGACCGATCCATACGGCCGGAATGAAAATGGCCTAAAAACGCGTCATTGTGCCCGATGTTTTTATCTGTCAGTTTTTTTTTCGCGCCGCGCGTGAATACTCTAAGACCCGCGTATCTCACAACGTCAGTAATTCTGAAATCTTTTAATATCACTTGAATTTTTTCAATCGGCATTCTGATATACGACACGTTGAAAGTTTCCGCTATTTTCATTACAGCTTCTAAAACTGGCGGAAACATATGAATATGCTCGTGGCTGTCAAGATGTGTTACCTTAAGTCCGCTTGCTATAATTTTTTTTATCTGCTCTTTAAGTTCGATAAAGATCTCTTCTCGAGAAATCTTTTCTTTCAGTAAAAGCATGGCAAAATCTTTATACGTGGGGACAAAAGTATCTTTCCCGGATAAAAGCGATCTGATAAGCGCGGCGTTTTCAGCCGCGGGTTTTAAACTTCCGGTAAGCGTGAAATGAACTCCTATTTCTCGTTTCTTCAGAGCCCTGAGCCTCTCGCACGCTTCATTAAAATATTCCCCGCATGCCATAATACTCGCGCCGGTTATAACTCCGGCTGAATAACATTTTTCTACGGCTTCGTTTATCGGAATCGAAAACCCAAAATCATCAGCGTTAATAATTAATTTTTTCATGAATTTGTTTTTTTATACGAAAGAATCTTTATTTTCAGCATATCCCGAAATGTCGCTAAAATAACGGGAACCCTCGCGATATAGGATTTACCGCCCTCGCGCGGCATGAAAATAAGAGGAAATTGATGGATAGTGCATTTTTTTATTTTCGCGCGCATAAAAAGTTCAACGTCCGCGAACGGGCTCCGGGAAACAAATTTTATACCTTCAACAACACTTCTCCTTACAACCTTGTACCCCGAATTTATATCTTTTACGTTCAACCCGAAAAGACTCTCCACAAGAAAATTATATGTACCCGAAATTATCTTTCTGAAGAAAGTATCCCCTTTTTTGATCTTGCTGTATCCGGTGACAATATCAAAATCGAGAATTAAAGGTATGGAAGCCTTAAGGTCTTCAAGTTTAACCGGCATATCAGAATCCATATATACGATAACATCTTTACGCGCTTTTTCAAAACCTTTCGCGAACGCTCCGCCGAATTTAGTATTTTTTTTCAAAGAAAAAAGTTTTATAACAGAATCATTTTTTGACATTGATTCAACGATCCGCGCGCTCGCGTCGGTTGAAGCGTCATCGACAACAACTATTTCGTAATCTTCCGTAAATTCTTTTGCCAGATTTTTAAGCGTCGCGATGGTTTTTTCTATATTCTGGCTTTCATTGAACATGGGAAGTACAAATGATATGCTGAAATTTTTTTCCATTTTATTTATTCCCTCACTATACATTAATTCGTAACTAAAACATATTTTCCCACTCTAAATAATGGATCCGGCGCGCTATCGCCTTTTAGGTCTTGCATTTGTTTATAATGCTTATACTGCACAATGCCCCACACTTTTTCTTCGCGCGAGAAAAAGGTTAAAAGCCCTGAATAGGGATGCACGTCAACAATATCGGTTCTTCCCGTATAAAACGCGATCCCGCGGCGGTGATCGCATTCACCGGCTATGGGGTCACTCGGCGCGGCTAATTCGTTCAATTTATACGAAAGCGCTCTTGAAGATTCTAATTCTCCAACCGGCGGTAGAATCCGAAGAATAAGAGGAAAGGACAAAAGAACCACCGAAATTACTATAAATACGAAAGAAGCGATTTTCCTGCCGCGAAAAAACAATATCATCGAGATACAAATTCCCGCGAGAAAAATGCCCGAGGCAATCAAAGTTCCGGCTAAAATCTGATCATATTTATGTCCAACCACCAAACACACCGCAATCCCGGCGGCAAGAACGGAAATGCCTGAAAGTATAAAAGAAACCTTCATCTTTCCGGCGAGCGCTTTGTTTCCGGACGCAGTAATAAACTTCTCCCAAAACCTCCCCGTAATCAGCGCCATTACCGGAAAAAGCGGAAAAATATATGTAACAAGTTTTGTTCTCGAAATTGAAAAGAAAACAAAAACAACAAGAAACCATGTTAAGAGAAGTCCCCGGGAAGCTTTCAGTCTTGAGGCAATGTTCTTGTCCTTAAACATATCCCACGCGCCGAAAATGAGAAAAAACGTCCAGGGGAAAAATCCTCCCAAAACAACCGGAATATAAAAAAACGGCGAACTTCCGATCTTGTGTTCCGGTTTTAAAAATCTCGTTACGTTATGAAACCCGAAGAATTCATTCACTAACTGCGTTCCGTGAAACCGCATAGCTATTAAATACCAAGAAAGGGCAACCAGTGAAAAAATCACTAAACACCAAACGATAGGTATTTTTTTTATGTTTTTCCAAGTGCCGCTAATCGTGATATAACTCAAAAATATCACGCCCGGGATAAACGCCCCGATCGGACCTTTTGTTAACACCGCTAAAGCCGCCATAATCGAAGCAATGCAATAATACCGTTTTTTTTCCGAAATCTGGCCCTTAACAAAAAATAACACGCAATAAAGGATAAATACCGTAAGCACCATATCCGTAACACAAGCCCTCGATAAGACAAGATATTGGACACATGTCGCGAGAATAAGGGCGGATAAAAACCCCGCGAGCGGCGAAAATATCGTGCGTCCCAATAGATAAACCCCAACCACACCAAAAATACCAAAGATCGCCGATGGAAACCGCGCCGCGAATTCCCCTATTCCGAAAACGATATAACTCAACATAACCAGCCAATAATAAAAAACAGGTTTTTCAAACTGCGGTTTACCAAAGATATGAGGCGTGATCCAATCCCCCGCGTCAATCATTTCTTTCGCGGTTTCGGCATAAAAAGTTTCGTCCGGATCCGTAAGCGCCATGTTTCCAAGTCCGAATAAAAACAGAAACGAACCCAAAAGCACCAACGCGATTATGAAATATACATTTTTTTTCATGATTGCTACTCTAAACAAATTTACCAAAGCACCAACCTACGAGGTTGTTGGAATATACATATCGCTTCTTTTTGACACTTATCTTGTTGATTATCATGCCATACAACAACTCAAATGCCAAATGAAATAATCCAATCGCACCAGAGTAGATGCAATAGGAGGTTTTCGTTGTTGCACCTACTCTGGTGCGATTGGGGGTTTTCGGTATTTTTCATGTTAATAGAAAACAGAACCCAAAAATCCACCTACGAGGTGAATTTTTGGGTTCTGTCCGGCAAACCGGCTAACAGGCTAACCAACTAACCAACCAACCGACTATACTGACTGGGCGAATTTTTTCGCGGCGGTATGGAGCGCGCTGATTTCGGCTTCCAAATTAATACCGGAGGCTCTGCCTAAGGCTTCGATTATTTGTTTTACCATGCCGGTTATGTCGTTTACGCTGAAATCATTATTGGGGATTGTATCAAGCTCTTCATCTTCCTTAACGCAGAAATAGTAAAAATGACCCGTGTTCTTCATTGTGTTTCTTGCTTCTGAAGGGTCTGCAAGAATTACGATTTTTTCCTGAGATTCGGCAAGTTCGAATTGGTTTAAAGCGTTTATCGCGTTTATCTGCTCCGGAGTTCGCGCGACTACTGCGACTTTTATGCCGGCTTTTACCAATTTTGAAAGCAAAGCGCCTACGCCGTTTTTAAACGTAACGTTTTCTGAAAACACAAGCGCTCCTTTTTCTTCAGCAAATCGGTAAAGATCGATCACGTTTTCTTCTATCGCTGAATCTATCCACCCGGGCAAGTCATCGCTCTCTTTTAAGGCAATTAGTTTAGATACTACGTGTTCCTGTATAGCATCCTGTATGATCTGAGCCGCTAAAGATGAGTTTTTCAGAGTCTTCGCCGAAATATCAAATTCATGTTCGAGCTCTAAGGCTTCATTCGACCTCATTTCAATATGTATGGATTCTACCTTATCCGTCCCGGAAGTTTTTTTGAGAGCTACGCAAATATGGTATTTAACAGGACTAAGACTAAACATGTCCAAGTTATACGCGTTAATTATTGGGGGTAAAATCAATATGTTTCTCTTAATCTTTTCCCCTCGATCTTCGTCCAGTTCAAAAATATCAATAAACATCACCTCGTCAAAATCTTGGGGCGGGTTTCTGAAGGCTTTTTCCATCATTTTCGCGTTTTTGTTTTTATTTTTCATTTTTTTAGTAATTATAGAATTTTTTTTCACTTCCACTCCACACTTATCTCCCCTAAAGAGGTATCCCGCAAACAATTCTTCCATATAATCCATTACACTGCCTACATCACTATCTTTCAAATATGGCACCTCATGCATAGCCTTGGTTACGTCTTCATGATTAGTCCCGTTTTTTTTGCGGTAGTGCTTGGGAAGCTCGTCCATCGCGGCCATTACGGCTTCTGTTATGGCAAGATTTGGATCCTTAGGCGCATCCCCTTCACTCGTATTTTTCATGCTGGGGTGTTCAAATATGGCGCCGTCCGTTTCCGATCGAAACGAACCGCTGTAGTAATTTGTCGGTTTATATTTCGCGTCAAGCGGGGCAAATTCTTTGAAATATGGTTTTAATGACTGACCTTCTTTACAAGAATTAACCATCCCCGAAAGCGCATAGTTGAAATTATAAGTATCCAATACATTTTTCACAACTTCTGAAGAAACGAAAAATAAACTGGTAAAGTATGGGGAAAAGTATTTAATAGAAGAATTCGTATTTATTGCAACTTTATCCTCGCGGTCTTTAGGAATTGTTCCTGTCTTTTCCCACTCGCGCATCCACACGGCTCTTTCGGAAACAACAGCTTGCATAAATTTTTGCAAATCTTTTATTTGAAATTTGTTTTGCTTTACGTGATCAATTATGAAACCTGCTGTGTTTTCTTCAAGCGGCGCCCAGGAAAGACCCACTTTCTCGGATTCTTCACGGCTGAATTCCTCGGCCTGGCCGGCGATGTCGACGTTTTCCCAGTTCCAGAGCTCCGGAATGGTTACTTTTCGGCCTACATCCAATATGCCGGAAATTTCACCTGAGAGTTCTTGGTTTGAGACAAAGATAATTTTTAGATTTGAAGCATCAATCCATCTAAAATATTCTTTTTCATCTAACTGTATTTTTCCATTATTACCAAGTATCTCTTGAAAGATCGTTGCCAGTTCCAATACCTTCGCGCCTCGTTTTTTATCCTTTAAAGCTTCGACAAGAACATGAACATCTTCCAGAATCAGCAGTCCTGTCGAAGAATCCGGACTTCCGGTACCGCACTGAGAGCTATAACCCATCCCTTGAAATATCCCCGTCTTCCACGCCCCGCCATCACGATCATATCCGCCAAAAAACTTAGTACGCATGCCGTCAGGCGTATGAATCTGTTTCAAGAGTTCCTTACAGTTTAGAGTTGTTGTCTGTTCAGATCGTATGTGTTTCTCGGAACGTATACCCTCGCTTATATCTTCGACAAGCTGGCTTACACCCGAACCGGGTTCACCTTGAATCAGGACGCTGCGAACGTCACCTTTTATAAAATCTTCGTCAAAAGAAGTGTATACCTTCGGCAAAATCCGCCCGGGCAAAAATGTATCTTCGCCCTTGGGCGCTTGCCATGGATACGGATTTTCCATGTATTTCCACCACGCGCGGGCGGCTTTTTCGTATTTTTCCGACACGCTTGCATAACCAAGATCTTTCTTCGACGCACTTATATGATCGATAACCGTGCCGATATCTTCAACATTTTCTATTTGACCATGCCGCACGTTCACGTTTTCCATATGCATTCCCGCGTTAAGAAACACCACGGCAAACTCTTCCGCGTCCAAGACGTCATCCGCTCCCATCAATAGGTCCTCAATAAAATACTCGCCCATACAGACGCGCGAAGTGTCCTGGTTAATTTCCATGTCGTCAGGCATAAGCGTATTCGTCGCGGGCGATACAAAAAAAGTTTTCTCCATGATAGTAAGCACGCTTTTACGCGCTTTCCCGGCACGCTCTGTCACATAATCCACAAGGCGCGGAGATACTTTATCATCCTCGTTAAACATATCATTCCCGGACTTCTTTGTTATATGAACGTATTTTTTAAAAATCCAAAACTGAACCTCTCTCGGAAGGTTAAAGTAGCGTACAATATATTTCGCACGTTCATAAAACATATCGTCGCTTCTCAACTTTTTCATTACATCTTGTGGGGTGTATGGGCCATCTCTTGGGGGCGTTATGCTCATAACTAGAATTATTTTTGCCATACTGGCCGCTGTAAGGGCAGCCTCTAACTTTTTAGGAGTATCTAGCTCTAACTCGGTTTCCATATCCGCCCACAAATCCAGTTTCCCATACGCCTCATTAACCGTTCTAAAAAACTGGTCCCGGTCAATTCGATCAAACGGCCAATCGTTCTCTAAGTCGACTCCTGTATCAACTGACTTAAGAGTGCCGGGCCGGATAACTTCAATCACTCTATGTCCTTTAACAAAATCTTCGAGATTCTTTTTTATCTCCTGCCAGTACGGATTTTTTTCTTCCCTTTCTTCTGTGCTACTTTCCGTCATCCCCGGCTGTTCGTAACGGGGGCCATAGTAGAAACCGGCGGGGGCGGATTCTATGAAGTACGGGTAAATCATTGAGTCTGTATATACCCTTTGAAATTTGGAGTGTAACTCCATCATCGCTTTTTCTATCTTTTCGTTCACTTCCTTTCTCTCCGGCACATAGAGCCCGCTATATAAAAGGTCAACTACGGTTATTAAGTACGGCGAGAACATGTCTTCAAATTTGATAGATTCTTCAGCCTCTTTAGATAACTTAAAAGCGCCATCAGATAGAGGCAGTTTTTCTCCGAATATATTCGTCCGGCCGATACTGCCGGTATTTTTCACGCGTTCGTATAAAATTTTCCGGGTCTGGGTTAAGCGTTCCATTACTTCTTCAAGTTTTCGAATACTGCCGATTTCGGAATTACCCGCCTCACTCCACTTATGTAAAATCCATACCAGGTCTTTTTCAATATATGCCAAGGGAATTTTTTTCTTTTTTGAATAATCAAAATTAAATTTTTCCGCGAGATTCATAATATCACTCTTGACGTTTCCTTCTGCGTGATAAGTACGATTTTTTATAGCCGGTATTGTGACAATTTTATTTTTTAGGTCAAGCCCCATCTCCCCAAAATTCGTACTTGTATCCGAGAGTATCAATATTTTCAGGTTTTTGATGGATATAATGTCGTTATTTTCAAGCCGGATTTCTTGCGCGTCGTTAAGAAGCTGTTTTAAAACCGCGAGAATATAACTATTTGCTTTTTCAATGTGGTCAAAAACAAGAAGCGACTTTTTGATTCCCCATTTCAGAGATAACAGCTTTTCTAATATAGAACCGTCTTTTTCTGACAATTTCCCGAAAAAGAGGTCGTGAATATATTTATTGTCGCCAAGCGCTGAAATTTCAGCGCAGTCTATTTTATAATATCTGGGATCTTTCGCTGACTCAATACCCATCATCTCGCGAACAGCTTTAGCAAAATGCGATTTGCCGTCGCCTCTGGCGCTTTCCGTGACAAGCGCGCGTTCATCATCGTTTGAAATAAACTCTTTGGCTCTTTCTAAGCCCGCGGTTATATTAGAAGCTTTCCCAACAAAAATGCCGCCTTTTCCCTCTTTATCCGCGTCTGCCATAGGCTCCCACGGTTTCCGCGTGTAATCAACCCATTTTTCACGTGTTTCTTCAACGGCCGGGATATCTATGTGCTCGATTTTTTCGTTGAAATCGTCAAGAGACTTTATTTCTCCGTGCTTTATGATGGAGTTTCCTACGTGCATTGCCTCGTTCAGCATAAAAATAAAAAGATCTTCTACAATTTCTTTTTCAGATGCTTTCCTTCCTAAAAATTCACGCAAATAATATTCACCGACATGAACGCCGGTGTCTTCCTGCAGAAGACCCCTTCGAACGTGTGAAATTTCCATTGTGCGGGGTGAAGCGAAAAATTGGTCTTTTTCGATGAAGATTTTCATCTCGCTCGCGTCTTCTATCCAGCCTTTTACAACTTGAAATAACGGCAGGGTTATATCTTTGTTTTCTTCAAGAAACATCACTTCGATTTTTTTGCCCGTCTCATCATTACAATAAAATACTCCATCAGTATTTTTTGATATTTCATCGTATTTTTGTCTTATCCATTTTTTAAGTTCTTCCGGCAATTTTTCAAACCATTCCCCAAGAGAAGAAGTATCATCCTTTACCAACGCATTCAATTGAGAGTAAGTTTTAGAAACGTATTCTAAAAGATCCTTGCCGTTTTTATTTTTTAGTTCGAAATCTTCATCTACTTTGCCGGTTTTGTCAGAAAAACGCTTCAATTCTGGAGAACCCAGGACGGCATCATAATCCGGTTCTATTGCAACCGTATTATCTGCATCCCTCGATGACGCCAAGTCCTCTTCCACTGTCTTCCAATAAGGATTGGTTTCGCGTTTATAGATTTCGAACATGGACTTTATTAGAATGTCCTTGAACCCTAAAGAACCTATATGAAATTCTTTCGTACCATAAAAATGTGTAAAAATGTCGTCAACCCTATATTGAATCTGGTCCAGCATCATTTCCATCATCTGTCGATAGGAGGAATATATCGCTCCTACTCTCTGTTTAAGCGTAGACATTGAAACGCCTGAATTTTCGTCCATGCTTATAACTTTTCGAACTATCGAAACTACTTCCCGGCGTAAAGCTATGTCTATCTCCTCAGGGAAGCGCTCGGAAAGAAGCTCTGAAAACGTTGCTTCATTAGCCTCGTTTTTTTGATATTTTATTTTTACTGCTCCAATGTCTCTAATTTCTGTCAAATCTAGCTCTACAATTGAAGGCGTTTCCCCATTAACCAGATAATACGCGATCACAGCGTCAAGATACATCTGAAAACGCATGTTGATGTTGTGGAAAAATTTGTTATCTTTTTGGAATTCTTCAATATACAACTCAAATTTTTCATCCGTTTGGAATTTGTCCTTGTTCCCGCCAGATATCGCGCGCGTGATCGCCATTGCCAGTTGTTTTTTATTTTCCTTTCGAAGCTTCCTCCCGGGGTTGAACTCAGGAACAGCGCTTTTCCCCATCGCGTGGTCACGCGGAACAAATTCACCTGTCGTCGGATCCGTCCAGAAAAGTTCGTCCAGAGTAACCGGACCGCGGGAAATATATTGACGGAGTTCCTCTGCCAAGGCATCTTCAATCCCGGATTCAGTATCCCGAAGATATTTATCATACGCGTGATCAAATTTATTCCCAAAAGCCACGAATCTATTCTCGCCGTTTCTAAGAGGAAACCAACGCGAACCGTAAATAACGCCTATTTCATGGACTACGGTTTCAAAGAGAACTTTAATGAATAGCGGCGCGGCATCTCCCTGCCCTTTTATTTTCCCGTCCGCTGTAAATTCGGTTTTTTGCAGAATATCGTAGTCTGTTGCCAACAAAAACAAATACACCACGTTATTACTTGTGTGCCCGAATACACGCACTTTTTCACCGTTTTCTTCAATCTGGGGATACCCCCTATCCGGTGGAAGTTTTATTAAACATAAGTTTTTCCCGTCTAACGCGCGCTTTAAATTGAATTTTTCATCAATTTGGGAAAGAAAAGGATCAATCGCATTTTCAAAATACGAAAAAAAGTTTTTTGAAAGATATTTCTTCGGCGCTATCGCGTCCGGAAACTTTTTGCTCCATTCCAGCTCTTTTCGCCTTCCTTCAACTTCCGTAAAATCTCCACCCTTGATTTCTCCCGTTATAATATCGCTTATAAGCTCATCGAGGATGTTTTCGTTCTGCTCGGTGTATCTGGTTCTAACGCTATTAACAAACTTTGCGTCTTTCTCTTTCATATACGGAAGTTTGTTATGCGCGGATACGGAACTTTCAAGTTTTTTAAATTCCTCGTCCGTCAAAAAGTATGTAGGAAAACACTTCTCGTCACCTTTTATGGTTGAAAAAAGAAGCTGGTAATCGCTTCTTTTTCCGCCTCTATCAACGACCATCGGTATGCGGAAAATATTACCACCCACTCTTTTCAACATATTGAAATAAGGAATAATTTTCGCGGAATTGAATACGGTCCCTTGCTTATATGAATGCTTTCTCTTAAAATATTCGTGTTTTTTAAAGATACCTTTTATTTTTTCTTGGTCCGTCTCGTTGACAATTTTCTCTAATTTGTCAAGCTCTCCCAGAGCATAGGCAAGCTTGCTTTGGGCAAACGCAATGTCTTTATTCTGCGTCGTATACTCCCCCAATCCCCCCGAAACCACCGGCGGACTCAAAGCAAAACTGACGTTGTTAACCAAAAAACAAAACCCAATAATAAGAGAAATAACTTTCCTCATCCCGCACACTCCTTTTTTTAGAAATAAAAAATATGTACCGCATGTGTATTATACGATACCCCCATCTTTTCACAAAACACAAAAAAACTACATTTTTCAAACCTAACGTACCCAAGTTCAACCTCGTAGGTTGGTAGTTACAGAACACTACCAACCTACGAGGTTGAACTTGCCGCAAACCATTTACTCTCTACTCCAATCGTAACCACTATCCTACGAGCATGAACTCCCACTATCCTCCCCTACCGGATTGGCTAAGAAATTCTTGACGATACGGGGGTTTTGTGATATAAGTTATTACAAGTGGGGACGAAATAATAATCGCTTTTATAACTTTACAAAAATATGTTTAATTTTTTAAAAAGAAAAAAACGTTTCGGTGAGATTGCCGTCAAGAAGGGTATGGCTTCAAGCCATGACATTGAGGCGGCTCTTTGCATTCAAAAGGAATACGCTGAAAAACATAAGATACACAAAGAAATCGGCGCTATCCTGACGGAAAAAGGTATTTTAACACCGGGTGACGTCACAACGATTCTTGAAGAACAAAAAGATCATCAGGGCACAATGGCCTGGTTTACGGCTCTTTTTAATTTGAATAGATAACTCGTCTTGTTGTAGACGACGGAACACATAAAGGTACAGGCAGATCTGTACCCTACAACCATAATCTCATCAAAGGAAAGACATGAAAAAAAACTATTTTTTACTGCTCGCTTTTATCTTGTCGTGCTTTATCCTTCCTCAACTCGCTTTTGCTGGCGCGTGGACACTACCGAAAAATAACGTGTGGATGGAATATTATATGAAAGCCAGCTGGTCGAAATATGATTTCGGTACAGATAGAAGCTTGAACAGAAAAAACCGCAACGCCTTTTCATACGGACTGTCAATCTCTCCGAAAATAGAATACGGTCTTACCGATTGGATTACCCTTCTTGGCGGGTTTGAATATAAACAATCGGATTACAAGGAATACCACCGGCCCGCGGCATGGGGAAGTTATTCGGTAAAAAGTCATGCTTTTACTACGATCGACTTCGGAGCTAAAGTCAGAGTAATGGCAGACCCTTTTGTATTAAGCGGCCAGATTAAAGCCACTTTTGATACCGGTGAGGGCAATAATAAAGTTCCGACCCTAAGCGACGGCAACGATTCTTTGGAAATTAGAGCCCTTATCGGTAAAGTGTTTGATACAGCGATCCCGTTTTATTTCAACGCCGAGACCGGATATAGGTTAAGAAATAGAAACGTCTCTAACGACATACCCTTCTTCGTCGAAGGCGGATTCTGGCCATTCAAATGGCTTCTCCTTAAAAGCGAAATAGACGGATATTTATTGCATGGCGGAACGGGCGGCATTAAAAAAGAATACGCGATATGGCGAATAGGTCCCGTATTTCAGTTTAGGGGCGGAGAGAACGAAGTGACCAAGGCCGGTAAAGCGTTTGATATCGGATTTCAATACGGTCTTACCTTCTGGGGAAAAAATACTGCCGCCGACCAGGAAGCGGTTATGAAAGTGTCCGCGCAGTTTTAATTTCTTATTCCAACAAAAAAAAACAGGGACATCTCCCGAGAGAGGGTGACGTCCCTGTTTTTTTACAACGCTATTGCTCAAACTTGTTTCGGGATATTGATGGATGTGGTGAAATTATGCGAGGTGAAAGGTAATTGCTGATATGATAACGACTAATGGTATATCGCTACAGTATGGTTCGCAAAAATTATTTTCTGACGTAAATATTACTTTTTCGCAGGGTAATTGTTACGGTTTAATCGGAGCGAACGGTTCGGGAAAATCTACTTTTTTGAAGATACTTTCTGGTGATGTAGAGACCTCGACCGGTGATGTCTTTGTTACTCCCGGGGAAAGAATATCGGTACTGAATCAGGACCAGTTTGCTTTTGATAAACATACGGTTCTGAATACGGTGATCATGGGGCACAAGCGGCTTTATGACATTATGAAAGAGAAAGACGCGATTTATGAAAAAAAAGGGTTTTCCGACGCGGACGGGATAAAGGTCTCGGAGTTGGAAGGTGAGTTTGTTGAACTCGACGGATGGAACGCCGAGAGTAACGCCGCTAAACTGTTAAACAATGTAGGCATTACGAAAGACCTGCTTGATGTATATATGAAAAATCTTGAAGGGGGACAAAAGATCCGTGTGCTTTTGGCCCAAGCGCTTTTTGGGAACCCCGATATTCTGCTGTTGGATGAACCTACAAACCATTTGGACGTAGAGACTAGTGTATGGCTCGAGGGGTTTTTATGCAATTTTAAGAATATCGCTATTGTGGTTTCTCACGATAGGCATTTCCTTGATAAAGTCTGTACGCATATCGCGGATATCGATTACGGCAAGATACGGCTGTGCTCGGGAAATTATTCTTTCTGGATGCAGTCAAGCCAGCTTGTTCTTGAACAGCGCGACCAGTCTAATAAAAAGATAGCGCAAAAACGTAAAGAACTTGAGGAATTTATCGCGCGTTTCAGCGCGAATGCTTCCAAAGCAAAGCAAGCCACCAGCCGTAAAAAAAGCCTGGAGGAACTGGTTCTTGAGGATATAAAGCCTTCTTCGAGGAAATACCCGTTTATTAATTTTGAGCAGGAACGGGATTTAGGAAATAACATCTTAAATATCGAAAACCTTTCAAAGTCGCTTGACGGACAGCCTATGTTCAGTAACCTGAACATAACTGTGGCAAAAGGAGATAAGATTGCTTTTGTGGGTCACAACGATCTTGTCAAAACGACACTCTTCCGGACACTTATGAACGAGCTCAAAGCGGACAGTGGAAAGTTAACCTGGGGCGTAACAACTAAGAAGGCGTATTATCCCAAGGACAACACGGGCTACTTTGACACGAATATTGCACTTATCGATTGGCTTTCACAATATACAGATAACACCGAGACATCCTTTGTGCGCGGGTTTCTGGGACGCATGCTTTTTTCGGGCGATGAAGTATTTAAAAATGTGAAAGTCCTTTCCGGAGGAGAAAAGGTTAGATGTATGTTGGCGCGGATGATGCTTGTCGGCGCCAATGTTCTGATATTAGACGAACCTACAAATCATCTGGACCTTGAATCAATCACGGCCTTGAACGAAGGACTTCAAAAATACAAAGGTGTTCTTCTTTTTTCATCGCACGACCATCAATTAGTAGAGACAACGGCAAACCGCATTATAGAGATGACTCCTCTGGGGTACATAGACCGTGCCAACACGACCTATGACGAATATCTTTCCGATAAAAACATAGAAAAAAGACGCCGGAAATTGTATTCAGATTAATTAAATAGGGACGTCTCCTATTTAATTAGGCGAAAAAATACTTACTATAACGTAAATGGGTGCCAGACCTTTTTATTCATTATTGATCCGGTCAAGGTGATCCCATCGATCGTAGGCTGTTTGAAGTTCTTCTTCCAGAGACACAGACCGTTTCTTCGCCTTGGCAATTTCTTTCGGATTTTTTTTATAAAAATCACCGTCAGCAAAAAGAGAATTAATACGCTTTTTTTCTTCTTCAAGTTTTTCTATTTTTGGAATAAGTTCTTCAAACTCCTTTTTTTCCATAAACGTAAGCTTGTCCTGAAATGTTTTATCTTTAGATCTTGTCTTCTTTTTGGCTTGTTTGAATTTTGCCGGTTTTCCCGCGGGCGGCGTTTTGCGCTGATCCAGCCAGTCATCGTAACCGCCCGGATATTCTTTAAGAACGCCGTTCCCTTCGATCACTATGGTGGACGTAACTACATTGTTGAGAAAAGTCCTGTCATGGCTAACCAAGAACAACGTTCCGGAATACTTAAGCAGCAAATCTTCCAAAAGTTCCAAAGTCTCAACATCAAGATCATTAGTAGGTTCATCCATCACCAGCAAGTTGAACGGTTGAGTAAAAAGTTTAGCAAGAAGAAGCCTATTCCGCTCACCGCCGGAAAGAACCTTAACCAGGCTTCGCGCTCTTTCCGGAGCAAAAAGAAAATCCTGAAGATACCCTATGACATTGCGGGATTTACCATCAATTTCAACAGTATCGCTTTTGAAACAAACATTTTCGGCAACGGTCTTATTCATATCCAACTGTTCTCTAAGCTGATCGTAATAGGCAACTTTAGTATTGGTTCCCAGTCGAATTTTACCGCTCTCAGGCAGAACTTCACCTAAAAATATTTTGATCAATGTCGTCTTCCCGCTCCCATTCGGCCCCAAAATACCTATCTTTTCACCGCGCGCGATCTTGATGGAAAAATCATTAATAAGACAATTATCCCCATAACTAAAACCTACCTTAGATGCTTTAAGCACCAGATGCCCTGAAATGTTGTTTTTTTGGATCTTCATTTGAACTTGACCAATTTCTTTCTGCTGCGCTTTCTTCTCTTCCCTTAAACGTTCAAGAGCTTTCACGCGGCCTTCATCACGGCACCGACGGGCCTTAACACCCTGCCTGATCCAAATTTCTTCTTTAGCAAGTTTCTTATCAAAATTATACTGCTGAGATGTTTCAGCCGCCAGTATCGCCTGTCTCCGTTCCAGAAAAGTTTTATAATCACACTCCCAGCTAAATATCTTTCCGCGATCGAGCAGAGCGATACGTGTAGCCAAATTACGCATAAACATACGGTCATGCGTAATAAAGAATATACTGCCCGTATACTTTCTCAAAAAATCTTCAAGCCAGTTGATGGAGTCTATATCCAAATGATTTGTTGGTTCATCCAGTAAAAGTACATCCGGCTTAATAACAAGAGCCCGAGCTAAAAGAGCACGGCGTTTCTGCCCGCCGGATAACTTGTCAAAATCACTTTCCGGATCAAGTTTCATTTTGGAAATAACATTTTCCACCTGATTATTCAGATCCCATGCCCCGATATGGTCAATTTCAGATTGAACCATCGAAATCTTACGAATAAGCTCCGGAGAATGTTCCGTTTGCAATCGATGCGTAAGATGCTGATAATCACTTAAAAGCTTCACGCGAGCACCCAAGCCGGAAAGAACAACATCAAAAACAGTTCCTTCTCTTTCTCCATGCACTTCCTGTGGAAGATAAGCAACCTTTACAGCTTTCCGGCACAATATTTTACCATCATCAAGTTCCACCTCTCCGGCGATAACCTTCATTAATGTAGTTTTACCAACCCCATTACGCCCAAGAAAAGCTACCCGCTCCCCTCCTTCGAGTTTAAAGCTTATATCATCAAAAATAAGTGGTCCCCCAAAAGATAACGACCCTTTTTGCAAACTAATTAATCCCATAATTTTCCTATTTTTATTTTTTTTAAATAGGGACAGGGCAGATTCAAGTTCCTAATGCAACAGTTTCGTTATACAATTAATGAAAAGGAGTTGCACATGAATCACTATAAACGACTTAGTCCCGTTGAGCGAGAGGAGTTAGCTTTGCAAT
>Ga0268279_1000343_pt1 | contig 30258 bp, 24 predicted proteins | sample saktaG_6_FD_190142 | JGI IMG/M metagenome (GOLD analysis project Ga0268279, IMG submission 190142) | Saline water microbial communities from Sakinaw Lake, British Columbia, Canada - sak_2010_1_5_80m | ecosystem: Environmental > Aquatic > Non-marine Saline and Alkaline > Saline ...
CAGATTACAATATTAAATTTACTTAAAATTATAAATATAAAAATTTATTTAAGTAAAATATTTTACGTATTATATTAGATATACAACATAACTTTTAAAAGTCCTTCTTTTTTGAGAAAATAATTTAGACGGAAAACATTTCCCCCTCACCCTAGCCCTCTCCCTCCAGGGGCGAGGGGAAAAGAGATTATAGAAGAATGTCCCCCATGATTCTCGGGATTGCCGCGTCGCTTCGCTCCTCGCAATGACAGAGAAAGGGAGGCTCTCGCAATGACAGAAGGGGGAAAGGGAATAATAAGATGATAATATTTTTTTGATATATAAAATTATTATATGTATAATCAAAAAGCGTGTTTTGCTGCAGTTTGTTACATTTTCCCAATTACCCGCTCATTTAACTCATCATCATCTAAAGCCAGGGAGGTGATTCTATCGTTCCATTTTTGCATCTCATCTTGGATTTATAGTAGAGGTTATTTTAATATTCGTTTTAGTTTTAGTTGAAATAAGATAAAAAGAAAGGAAGAAATAAATGTCTGAATCAATGAAAATTAGAAATTTGAAAAATTATGTTATTCCCTCTCATATTGTAAACATCTGGGAAAAAGATTACCCGCCATATTTATTGCCGCTGCAGGAAGATGCGGTAAGAAATTATGAGATTTTGGATTATAATGGATGTACTGGATTGCCGCGTCGCTCCGCTTCTCGCAATGACAAAAAGGGGGCTCCTCGTAATGACGGAGAGAGATTGCCGTCTCCGCTTTCGCGGGGACAGGCTTACTACGCTTCTCGCAATGACGAAAGGATGGATTCCTGCTTTCGCAGGAATGACAGAGGGAGGGGGAAAGAAATCAAAAAAGTAGCCAGTCCCCATTTTCCCTGTTAATTGTCATTGCGAGCGACTAAAAGGAGCGCGGCAATCTCGTTTAAAAACTAAAAACTGATAACTGATAACTGAAAACCATTTCCGACGAAGGAGGGAATAGCCATTCAGATGCTAAATAGTACCAACAATATAAATATCGCCCCCTATTTCAACTTATCCGAATTTGCCTGTCCCTGCTGTAATCTGGTAATGTTGCATCCCAAGCTGCTGGCTAAATTGGTAGAATTAAGAAATATATTAGAAAGACCGGTATATATTACCTCCGGGTACCGCTGTTCGAAATATAACCAGAAAGTGGGAGGAGTACCAAACAGCTATCACCGTATCGGGCTGGCGGCAGATATTAAAGTAAAAGATATCAATCTGATTGAACTTTTAGAGATATGTGAGAATATAGACTTTAACGGTATCGGGTTTTATGAGAAGAAGAACTTCCTGCATCTGGATGTAAGGCCAACCAAACGTAGCAGATGGAGGGAATAAAAAAGTAAACAAAGGTGCCTGGCACCTTTGTTTACTTTTTTGAGAAAGGAGTGAAATAATGGATGTTAAAACGCTATTGGACATCATTACCAATCAGGGGTTTCCTATCGCCTTATCGATACTCTTGATCTTTCGTATCGACAGATTTATGCAAGAAATCGTAACGGCGCAGAAAGAGGGATACCGGCAAATCCTGGAAAATACCAAAGAGATACACAGTACTATCACCAGCTTAAATCAGCAGAACCGGGAATATTACTCTCTGCGTTTTGCGGAGGTGCAGAAAGAATTAGCCGGGATGAAGGTAGAGTTGGGGAAAATTGAATAGAGATAAAATAATAATACAAAAGGGCAAGCTAAAGAGAAAGTTATCTTCCTTAGCCTGCCCTTTTTCTGTTTTCAAATCATATTTTAATATTCTCAAAAAAAAATAAGACCTACCCTGTTTATCTAATTTAAAAGTAAATATTAATTATCTAAAAAAAATAAACAGGCTATATTTTACTCAGTGAACCTGTTTTTGATAACATTCTTATACCATAATGCACTGTCTTTTAAGATTCTTTCCTGGGTTTTGAAATCAACATATACAGCTCCAAACCTCTTTGAGTAACCATATGCCCATTCAAAATTATCCATTAACGACCACAGATAATACCCTCTTATATCGGCCCCCTGCTGGTTTAATTCAGCAATCTTCATTAAATGGCTTTTAATATAATTTATACGTTCAACATCATTTATCCGCTTTTTTTCAGATAGGATATCATCAAAAGCAGCACCATTTTCGGTAATATATATAGGTAGTTGGGTGTATTTTTTTCTCAGTCTTACTATAATATCATATAGACCTTCCGGATAGATCTCCCAACCCATAGCAGTTTTCTTCAAATTCCCTTCAACGCTCTGACAGTTTAATTTTGAATCCTGAAAAAATTTAACCAGATTACGAGAATAATAATTTACTCCTAAAAAATCATTCTTAATTGATATTTTTTGTAAATCTCTATCTTTTATAAAATCAAATTCACCCGCAATCTTAATAAATATTTCCTTCATGTCCTCAGGATAAGAAGCTTTAAAAATAGGGTCTAAAAACCATCGGTTAGATAGCCCATCACACCTATAAGATGCTTCTATATCTTCTTTAGAATCAGATATAGGATAAGCGGACGTTAAATTAAGTGCTATTCCAATTTTACTATCTTTAAAACCAAATTCTCTGAAGGCTTCAACTGCAGCTCCGTGAGAAAGCAAAATGTGGTGAGCTGCCATTAAAGCTTCTCTTGTATTTTTATGCCCTGGTGCATGGATCCCTAAGTCATATCCTAAAACTGAGGTACAAAACGGCTCGTTGTGGGTTATCCAAAGTTTTACAGAATCATTAAGCTCCTCAAATAATTTTACCGCATATTCTTGAAACCATTTAACCGAATCTCTATTTAACCATCCTCCCATATTATAAGCCCACATCGGCATATCCCAGTGGAATAAAGTAACGGTCGGCTCTATATCATTTCTAATTAATTCTTCTATTAATTTTTTATAAAACTCCATCCCTTTCGGATTGTACTTACCATACTCTGGAAATATTCTAGACCAAGAAATTGAAAATCCATATGTATTAACTCCAATTTCTTTTAATATCTTAACATCTTCTTTATATCTATGATAATGATCACACGCAACATCACCAGTATGTCCTTCATACACCTTACCAGGAGTTTTACAGAAGGTATCCCATATTGACGGACTTCTACCGTCTTCTGTAGTAGCCCCTTCTATTTGATAAGATGATGTTGCCACGCCGAAAATAAAGTTTTTTTCAAATTTTACCATTTTGTCCTCCAACTAATCTAAAGTTTAAGGAAAGCAAATCAGGTAGAATCGGTTAATTTTTTCAATTCTTTAAAATCTTCTTTTAAACTGTAATATAATTTCTTATATAGCTGATAATATTGATTATACCTTTCGTTATTTTGAATCCGGGGAATGATAGTCTTTTCAACTTTAATAATCCTATTCACTGCTTCAGCAAAACTACTATATAAACCGACACCTACTCCGGCAATCAAAGCAGCTCCAAAAGCGGGTCCTTCTTCTACATTTAGTAGGTTTATCTCTTCACCCAAGATATCAGCCAATATCTGCTGCCATACTCTGCTTTTTGCTCCCCCTCCGATAGCCCTTATCTCTTTAATCTTAACCCCTTTATCTTTGATTAATTCCAGAGAATCTTTTAGGGCAAAGGTTACTCCTTCCAAGACAGATCTTACAAAATGCCTTTGGTCGTGTTTACCGGATATACCAAAATATACCCCACGGGCATTAGCATCATTATGGGGAGTCCTTTCTCCATAAAGATAAGGCAAGAAGATCAATCCTTCACTACCAGGCTCTATCTCTTCTGCTAATTGATCTAATTCAGCATAACTTAATCTATGGTTGAATAATTTTTTCTCTAACCATTTATAAGACATTCCCGCTGATAGCATTACCCCCATCATGTACCAGCTATCCGGACAAGCATGATTGAATAGATGTATCCTCCCTGCTTGATCAGCCTGGGGATTGTTAATCTGGGCCAGGACTACCCCTGAGGAGCCGATACTGACCATTACCCTTCCTTCTTGGATAATTCCACTTCCCACTGCCCCACAGGCATTATCAGCTCCTCCGGCAACTACCGGAGTTTTAAATTTTAATCCGGTTTGCTCAGCTACATTTTTAGTTATCTTGCCCGCTGGGTCAAAGGAGTTAAGTACCGGGGGGAGTAAACCTGGGTCAATCTCCAGTTTTTTTAGTAGGCCGGTAGACCATCTCTTTTTTATTACATCAAACAATAGAGTACCGGCAGCATCAGAGACTTCGGTAAATAACTCATTGGTTAGCCTGTAGCGGATGTAATCTTTGGATAAAAGGATATGTTTAAGCTTTTTATAATTTTCCGGTTCATTTTCTTTTAACCATAATATCTTGGGAGCGGTAAATCCCTCCAGGGCGGGATTAGATACATAACCGATGAGCTGATCCAATCCTCCTGCTATAGCATAAATCTCTTTGCATTGTTCGGAAGTACGGGTATCACTCCAGAGGATGGCCGGCCTAATGACTTCCATCTTTTCATCAAGGAAGACTGAACTGTGCATCTGTCCGGATAGGCTTATTCCCTTAATCCGGTTAGGGTCAATAGGATTATGAGATATTGTTTTTCTTATTACTTTTACAGTAGCTTTCCACCAATCATAGGGAGATTGTTCGGCCCAACCGGAGTGGGGGGTTACTAAGGGATATGATTCTGTTTTACTGGAAATAATCTTACCTTCTGGGGACACCAATAAGGCTTTCACCCCACTGGTACCGATATCTAATCCTAACAGATAATCCATAAAAAATACCTAATCTTTAATCTTTGTTTATTAAATTTATTATTTTATCTTTAAAACTCATATTAAATGAATTTAATTCTCTCATTAATAATTAAATCAGCCATCCCATAAACTGCAGCTAAACTACCTAATTTACTAAATTTAATTTCTGCCTTTTTATACGAAACAGATAAAGCACTTTCTTCAAGTTTTTTAACGATTTCATCATAAATATAATCTTTTATCTCGACAATCCCTCCTCCAATTACTAACAATTCAGGACTAAGCCCATTAATAATATTCACTAATCCTATGCCTATATTTCTTCCGGCTTCATTAAATATCTCAATGACCTTTTCATCACCATTTTTTCCTAATTGATATATCTCTTTCTTGGTCAATTCTTTATTGCTATTAGATAATTTTAAATACTTATTTACAATATAGCTTTCTGAAGCAAATATTTCCCAGCACCCTTTATTACCACAGTGACATACTGGACCATTAGTATCAATGGTTATATGGCCGAATTCTCCTGCATTTCCACTAGCTCCCCGGTATAATTTACCATTAAAAAAAATTCCACAGCCTATTCCTTCGTTAATAGATACAAATACCATGTTATTTGTTTTAGGGTAAATAGATTCTCTTTCCCCAATAGCTGCCGCTTTTGCCTCATTATTTAAGACTATGGGAAGAGCATATTTATCTTTGAAAATCTTTGCAATAGGGACATTTTTCCATCCTAAATTGGGTGCAAATTCTAGTATACCCTTCACTTTGTCAATCAAGCCAGGCACCGCCACTCCTATTCCCAGGAAGTCATTTAATTTTAAATGCTTTTCTTCTATCATCCTATCCATCTCAAAAAATATCTGTTTAAGGGTCTCCATGTAACTATCTTTATAGGTTATGGGGATGATGCTCTTCATTACCACTTTTATTTCTAAATCAAACATGACTATCTTGATCTGGTTAACTTCAATTTCAATACTAAAAATATAAGCTTTGTTAGGATTAATCATTAATTGTACTGGCTTTCTGCCGCCGGAGGAAATACCCTTATTAGTTTCAACCACAAAACCTTTTTTAATCAGAGTTCTAACATGGTTAGACACTGTACCGGCACTACATCCTGTAATTTCAGCTAGTTCTATTCGAGAGACAGGGCCATGTTTATGAATTGCTTTGAAAATACTGCTTAAATTCCATTTTCTGATCAGGATTGAGTTTCCGAAAATAACTTTACTCTTACTCATTGTGTTAAATATGTTCCTTCCTTTAAATTTGTTCCTTCTTTTGCTGATACTAATATATCTATAATACTATATAATACGCTTTTATAACGACTTGTTTTTCCTTGATGTTACATCTGCATAAACTGCTAAAATCAAGATTGAGCCTTTAACGATATACTGCCAGAAAACACTCATATTCATAACACTCATTCCATTTTCGATACTGGTCATAAGTAGTGTACCCATTAGGGCTCCAAAAACTGTTCCTATGCCTCCCATTAAACTTGTGCCACCCATAACACAACCGCCAATAGCTGAAAGTTCATAATTCATGCCCCCACTAGTGGTTCCTGCCGCAACGTAACCGGTAAGAATAATTCCACTAACTCCACATAGAAGACCCATTAGTGCATAAGTTTTTAAAACAACAGCTTGAACATTTATACCCGAAAGCTTGGTTGCCTCTTTGTTTCCTCCCACAGCATAGATATACCTGCCAAATCGAGTGTTATTCATCAGATAGGTAACCAATATGGCTATTATTGCCATAATTAATACCGGGATCTGTATTCCCCTATAGCTATTCATCATAAAAGTGAAGGCTAAAACAAGGGCTGAAAACACCGATGCTGCCACTAAATCGTAACTAAGAGGTTTAATTTTAAGACCATATTGTGTCTTCTTTGTTCTACTTTGCAAAGTAACCAGAAAAATAATAATGATAGCAATGATCGCTATGATGATACCCGGATATTTCGATAAATATCCCTGAGCCATTAACCTCAGGGAATCTTCGATAGGAATGATTGTTTTCCCTTGAGCAACAGCAAGAAGTCCTCCCCGAAGAATAAGCATTCCTCCCAGAGTTACAATAAAGGCCGGTACTCCTCCATAAGCAATAATATAGCCTTGACCCATTCCAATTAATAAGCCCAGCAAAAGACAGATAATGATAGTTATCATTGTACTAAGTATACCTAACAGTTCGACAGATAGAGCTGGAAATAGCCCGGGGAGAAATGTGGGAAGCAAAATTGCTTGTAGATAAGCAGCTATTATACTGATAAAGCCAGTCATCGATCCCACAGAAAGATCGATATTACCAGTGATAATGACCGGAGTCATCCCTATGGCAAGGAACGATATGATAGTCATTTGCCTTAGAAGGTTTGAAAAATTTCTTGTTGAAAGGAAAATACCACCAGTTAAAGAACCAAAAAGTAACCAGATAATGATAAGAGCAAAGATGAGTGTATATGCTCTAATATCAATCTTAATTTTCTTAATTTTATCAATAAAACTTAATTGTTTCATTAATTATACCTATAACTTCTTTTAAGATTTGTTGCTAAAGCCATTATCCTCTCTTGTGTTGCATCTTTTCGGTTTAAGATTCCAGCACATTCTCCTTCTCGCATAACCATAATCCGGTCACTCATTCCAAGCACTTCCTCTAACTCAGAAGAAATCATAATGATGCCTACACCATTTTCTGAAAGTTTGTTTATGAGGTTATATATCTCATATTTAGTCCCTACATCAATCCCTCTGGTCGGATCATCGAGAATAAGAATTTTTGGATTTGACATTAACCACTTTGCTATGACCACCTTCTGTTGATTACCTCCACTTAAAGATTCTGTAATGGTAAAAAGAGAGGGTGTCTTAATGGTAAGATGGTCAGCATATTTTTTGCATTCTTTTAATTCTTTATACTTATCAATACTCAATGCACTAGAAAATTTTCTAAGATTCGGCAAGGAAATATTTTTATAGACTTCTTGTATTAATACCAGTCCCATCTCTTTTCTATCTTCCGGAACAAGACTGATTCCATACTTTATCGCATCCTCAGCAGATCGGATTTTTACGGATTTTCCTTCCAAAAGAATTTCTCCGTCAATCTGATTCCCATACTCCCCGAATAGTGCAGTAACAAGCTCGGTTCTTCCGGAACCCATCAGGCCGGCTATCCCCAATATCTCACCCTTTTTTAAATCAAATGAAACGTCTTTGATTACCATTTTATTCTGAGCTGATACCGATAAGTTCTTAACTTCCAAAATCTTTTCCCCAGGCTTGGAATCTCTAATAGGAAATCTTTTTTTCATTTCACGTCCTACCATCATAGCAATGACCTTCTCTTCGGTAGTATCCACTGTCCTTACTGTATCAACTACCAGACCATCTCTAAGAACTGTAATATTATCTGCAATTCTAAAAAATTCATCCAGTCTATGAGAAATGTATATACAGGTCACTCCATTCTCTTTCAAGTTCTTGAGCATTTCCATTAAGTAGTTAACTTCAGCCTCAGTAAGAGCAGAAGTAGGCTCATCCAGAATTAGAAGCTTAATCTCCTGTGATAGAGCTTTAGCAATTTCAACCATCTGTTGCTGACCTACGCTTAGCGTAGATAACTTAGCAAAAAAAGGAACACCTAAGTTATATTTATTAAGAATTTCTTTAGTATCTGAAAATAGTTTACTCCAATTAATCATCCCTTTATCTTCCGGTTCTCTTCCCAGAAAAATATTTTCCCCAACTGTCATTTGAGGGACAAGAACAGGTTCCTGATAAACGGTAGCAATGCCTTCTTTGATTGCCTCTTCAATAGAATAAGAGGTAAATTTCAGTTCTTTTTCATTAAAGTAAATTTTCCCTTGATAAGTATTGTTAGGATAAACTCCTGCCAGAATTTTTACCAAGGTGGACTTCCCGGCACCATTTTCCCCGCATAAACCATGGATATCTCCTTTTTTGATGTTGAAGGAAACATCAGATAATGCCCGGATGCCCGGAAAGTCTTTGGTTATATTCTCAATTCGTAAAATGATTTCATCTTTCAAAATAGGATTGCTCCCCCCTAAAGGGATGGTTTTTTATCGTGTCCAGGTATATTAAAGAAGGTGTACCACAGATTTTTGCAATCTGTGGTACACTTCATTCGTTATTAGATTTTTGGTGGTCTATCTGCTTCAGGTACACCCTTATACACATCATCATATGACTGATAGCCACTCTTAACAATGACTTCATAGAGGTTGTCCTGAGTTGCCCCTACAACTTCCAGGAACTTACAAGACACTGTTCCCTGTAAGTTTTCTCCGGTAAGTTCAGCCAATGAGAAATCCTGCAGTCCTTCTACTGGTTCACCTTTTGCTAACTTGAGAGCGATGTCAATGGACAATGGAACAAGTTTTCTTATATCTTTGTATACAGTAACAGAAAGATCTCCCTTAGCTACGGCATTACAACCGGCTGCTGTGGCATCCTGGGCGGAAATTGGGACCTTTCCTGCTAAACCTTGAGCTCTCAGGGCTTCAATGGCACCAAGTGCAGTTGAATCATTGGAAGCGACTACTGCATCAATCTGATTATTTGTGGCAGTAAGCATATTCTCCATAATCTTCAGTGCTTCAGCCGTATCCCAATTCGGTACCCACTGGTCAGCAACTATCTCGATCTGACCGCTATCAATGTAAGGCTGAAGAACTTCCATCTGTCCCTTTCTAACCAGCACAGCATTATTGTCTGTTGGGCTTCCACCGAGAAGTGCAAATTTCCCACTATCCTTCACCGCTAATACTCCTCTTGCCTGAGCTCGCCCGACTTCAACATTATCAAAGGAAATATAAACTGCATTATTAGGGGATTTGATTAGCCGGTCATAGGCGATGCATTTCACGCCAGCTTCTGTGGCTGCATTGACTGCTGTCGCGGCAGCCGCTCCGTCCTCTGCAACAATAAGAATAACATCAGCCCCCTGAAGAACCATGTTCTCAATCTGGTCATTCTGGACTTTCGGATCATGATTTGCCTCTTGGACAATAACCTCAGCCCCGGCACTGCGTGCTAACTCACTCATTTCTTCTGCTTCTCTTACCCATCGTTCAAGGGTAAAATCAGAAAATGATAAGCCAATCATCGGCTTATCTGCAGCAAAAACTGACAGACTTATTATAACGAGCAATACAATCGTTAAAAAAATGATGGTAAATCTTTTCATAATAAATAACCTCCTTTAAACATAAAATTAAAATTCGTAATACTTATACCCAAAGCAAGAACTATATTTTATGCACCGCAATACTCAGTTTAGTCAAATTTACATTTTTTAGAAAGATACATCCCCCCTTTCTATTGTTTAATAGTAACCTGCAGGTAGTTTCAGTATTATGGTTCAATGCATTTTTGAGATAACTTTTTATTATTTTTACTAATCACTCTTTATACATTCGGTTAAAGTATTTTTGAGCATTTGTCAGAGATTCTCTCATAATATCTTCTGCTTTGGCGGTTTCTCGGTCAGCAAGGTATTTCATTAATTGTTCTTTATCCAGTTCTTGGGCAGATTGAGCACAAGCCTCCCAACTCAGTACACTCCTAATCACTCTGTCGATTCCCTGTTTTTCATTATCATATGGCCTTACCTGCATATCGTGTCCTTTCCACCGATTAAAACCTGTATCACGGATTAAACCTGCTATGGCTATATTCATACCGTTAACCCTTGTTCCATGGTCGATATCATATTTACCTGGTCCGCCAAGAATAATACCGTCATTATAACCCTGACTGTTTAAGTGCATATGAACTAAAGCATTGTTATCTATTTCCTCAATAGTATCGTATACGTGGTCAAGCCCTATCATCTCTGAATGACCAAACTCTTTATTCACTCCCTTTTTGTCAGGAGTAATTTTATACTCTTTTTCTAATTTATTCCAAAATACCAGGGCACTGGCAACGGTTGGAATCAACAGAGCCGGATGTCCTTCATTGGGTTTTGGTTCTAAGGCAAAATAGAGGTCTCCTCCCAATTTTTCTTCATATTGGCATAGTTTTGCTATGCTCTCCTTAAGATTTTGATACATTTGAAAGATTCCTATAGATGCAAGGTCATAACCAAACGAACCATTCCAAAGGACAAAAGTTGGCCATTTTAAAGGATCAGGATGCCAGGCTTTTCTAAGGGGGCCGTAAGCAAGACTGACTGTTCTTTCTCCAAATTCTTCTGCTGATTTTCTCTCTACAGGATCTAGGGAAGCTATACCACCATAAGCATAATGCCTATGTGCTCCGGGGGTTACCATGGCCAGATATATCTTAGAATCTACTAAGGCGTCAGCTATTTCAGGGACGGTCTTTTCATCAAACTCATTATCGTAATGCATTTCAATTCCTAACTCTATATTATCCGGTAACCTCGGGGCAACTCTATTTCTTACCAGCTTAATCATATCGACAGTATTAAAATTTTTAGAATTCCATTCTGGCCTCATATCATCCGGGACAAAACCGCCCTTTCCTGCATTAAATGTCCATCGGCAGATACTATGTAATGATTTATTTTCTTTCATTTTTTTACTCCTTAAATGGTAAGATAATTATATTGATTAATTTGTAAAAAAAGGAATTTAAACAAAAGGTAATATTTTTAAAAGATATATTGTATGTTAATTAAGTGAATTTTTTTATAAACTACAATAGTTTATCTTTTTTTTTATCATTCTATAATTAGTAGAGAATGCATTTTTAGAATTTGTAATCTAAGATATCTTTTGTTTGAGATTTGTTTTTTCATTACTTAAATTAAGTATTATAATAAATACATAATATAATACTTTCGTCATTTCGTCAAGCATTATTATTTAAAAGGTCCTTACAGCAACCTATCCGGTAAGAAATTATTATTTTCTTTCCTCATATATAAAATAATCAAAATCTGCATGTTTTCTCTTTCCTGACAGGTCCTGACAAGCTAGACCAACAAACATACCTGTAAATCCCATGGGGTCAGCCATTTCATCCGACAGGAATTTACTATCAAGTTCGGATCCTATTGGTTGCCAATTTTTTTGGTCAATTGAATAATAAAATTGGATAACCCTGTCTGACATTTCGACAGAAAGATAAATTCTGTTATCTGTTACTATGATCTCCGGTGAAACCGGCATTTCCATTCGCCCTTCTTTGAAGATAATTATTCCTAAGGTACTGCTGCCCAATTGCTCATCCTTGCTCAGACGGAGGTAATACTGATTCTTTTCGTTGTATCTAAGTATAAGCCCGGCCATCTGTTTAAAGTCATCCGGATAGAATTCAAGGCATGTTTCCGCGTAGAATCGGAAATTCTGCACTCTACGTGCAATCAAACTTTGTCGGAAAGTCGAGCTAATGGATTCCTGGCCATAAAGCCTTAGCCAGTCTGGTCTGGCCGTAAGAGAAATAAATTCATCCGCCGGAATTCTAAGAGAATGGTACTCCGGAGCAAGTTCCTTCTCTTTAAAATCATCATATTTTTTAACCAGTGGAACGATCTCCGACACATCCTCAATATTGCTTTCCTTTTTCGAAAAGAATACCCTGTCTTCTGGAAAACCATTCACTGCATAAGGCCAGTCATCCTCTTTCCATACCAACTTCTGCAAAGAGGTTTCTCTTCCAAGAGGACAGTAATATGTTTCATGAAGGGGGCGGGCACAAAGATGTGCTAAAATCCACTCATTCTCTGTCCAGGGACACATGCTCCCGTGACCTGCTTTTTGCAGCCCGTCATGAAGAGCTTTTGATATCATTCCTCCTGTTTTCATAGCCTGGTTAAAAGCATTTCTATCTCTAACGCTGGTCATTAGCGGATTTTGTGGATGGACTTCATAAGGACCTTCTATGTTACGGCTACGAGCAAGGGTCACAGCATGACCGTAGGATGTTCCACCCTCTGCAGTCATCAGGTAGTACCAACCTTTGCGTTTGTAAAGATGAGGCCCCTCTGTGAGTTCGATATCAGTACCATGAAAGATATTCTTAACCAGACCGATAAGCTTTTTTGAACCCGGTTTGTATTCTTGAAGGAGAATTCCGGAAAAATGGTTTTTCCCAATACGATAATCCCACTGCATATTTAGCAGCCACTTGCGTCCATCATCATCATGAAAAAGGGAGGGGTCAAATCCGCTGCTATTCAGATATATTGAATTTGACCAAGGGCCTTTTATGTCAGCTGCCACTGTAAGGTAATTGTGAGTATCCTTAAAACCATCGCTGTTGTCTTTATTAACTGAGCCAACCCAATGTCGGACATTCGAATAAATTAGATAAAAAAGACCAGCTTCTTCATCATAGCTGAGACAAGGTGCCCAAACGCCACCGGAGGATGGGTTTCCTGCCATATCCAGAAGTGCCACTCTGTCTAAAGGTCTGGATAATATTTTCCAGTTACCAAGGTCTTTTGAATGGTAAATAACAACCCCCGGAAACCATTCAAAGGTTGAAACTGCAATATAAAAATCATCTTTTACCCGAAGAATGCTCGGGTCGGGATTAAAACCTCTTAATATAGGATTCTTAACCATCATTATTCTTTAACACCTCCCATGGTAAGGCCGCTTATCAGATAAGGAGCAAATGATTTTCCCAAATAAAATTTATAGTTTTTAAAAATCTCTGTGTTTTGCGCAAGACAATTAGTATTTAAGTGCACCCGCAGTAAGACCGGAAATTATCTGTCGCTCCGCAAAGATATAGAAGATAATCGCCGGTACTGCGGAAATGGTTACGAAAGCCGCTATTAGCGCCAAATCCATTCCGTATTGTCCCTGGAACTGCATCGTGCCGAGGGGTAAAGTCCAGAGCTTTTCCTTGTCTATCAACACCAGAGGTACGAGTAAATCATTCCAACTGGCGACCATAGTCAAAGATGCAACTGCTGCCAGCGCCGGACGCGACAAAGGGAGAAGAATACGCCAGAAAAAACTGAAGGCATTACAACCGTCTATGTAAGCAGCATCTTGTAACTCATAAGGTACAGACTTAAAAAAGCTGCGCAGAATTACGATACAGATTGAAAGCTGAAATGAAGTTTGCACCAGAATTACTCCCCAGAGGTTATTGGTCAATCCTATCTGGCGCACTATGAGATATACCGGCAAAATTGCAATAGTAACCGGGAACATAAGGCCCAGGGTAAAAAAATTAAATAATAGATTCTGGCCAGGGAATTTCATACGGGAAAACACAAAAGCAGTCAGGCTGGAAATGAGCACCACACCAATCGTCGTCGCTAACATTATCAGGAGACTATTACGCAGCATGGACCAAAAAACCGGCATTCTTAAAACTTTTGCGTAGTTTTCCCAATTCAGGGGAATAGGAAGAGTGTAAGGACGAGTCATAAATTCACCGCGCGTCTTTAGTGCACCGAAAATTATCATCACGATGGGTACGATGATGATCAATACGCCCAAAGAAAGGACGAAATACTGAAAAAGCCTCGGGAGATTTTTTTTCAAAGTTCTACTTCGATATGAATAATTAACTGACATAAACCAATCCTTTCTAACTTAGGTAATCTGCTGGGCGTACGAGACGCAGGTAAGCCAGCGAAAAGACCAGGGAAATAAGTAACATCATGATTGCCACTGCCGAGCCATATCCTAGCTCGAAACGCACAAAGCTAAAACGATACATATAGGTTGACATAACCTCGCTGGCATTGACCGGACCGCCCTTGGTCATAATCCAGACCAGGGCAAACACCTGCAGCGACCCCAAAACAGACAGGTAGACGGATGTACGGATGGTGCTACCGAGCAACGGTATTTTGATATAAGTTATCATCTGGCGCTTACTCACTCCATCAATAAGAGCAGCTTCCTCAATTTCCAGCGGTATGTTTTGCAGGCCGGCTATATACAAAAGCATGTGAAATCCAAAAAATTTCCAAGTCAGTACGACAAAGATGGCTAGTAGAACTGTCCTGATATCTCCCAACCAGGGTTGAGCTTTTAGGCCTGGGATTAGGGTCAGAATCGCATTTATAAAACCTCGTTTCGGATCGGGGTTGAAGAGAATCAACCACATAATACCTGTAATGACTTCGGAAAGAACATAAGGCATGAAAAAGATCGTACGAAAAAATGCGCGTCCGCGCAGGTTGCGTCCTATCATTAGAGCCAGCGCCAGGGACAATGGCAGTTGAATGGACAAAGATAATACGACGATTAACATTCCATGCCCTACTGCTTTTAGAAAGATCCAATCGGTCAGGATGCGTTTGAAGTTATTCAGTCCGATAAAGTCAACTGCGGGACCAAAACCCTTCCAGCTGAATAAACTATAGTAAACGGATCGAAAGACTGGATAAACTAGAAATATGGAGAAAAATACAAGAGCCGGCAACAAGAATAATACAATAGTCATCCTGTCTTGAAGCCGCTGAGCAGATCCGGTCTTTTGCGCTAATGTCTGGACATCCTGGTTAAATGAATTTTTCTTCATGAATAATTTCCTTCCTGAATGCTAAAAAGTACGAGGATCAAGTATTACGGAACCTGATCCCCGTAGATTCTTTAATCAAAGGTGACTCATTTTATTTCTTGAGATGCAGAGTCTTCAATTGCTTGAGCAGCCTGTTTAGGTGTTAACGTACCGGCAAAAAGTCCCTGAACATTGTCGTTCACAACTGAACCAACTGCTGGAGGCATTGCCTGATCATAATAAAGCTGGAAGTATTGCGCAGCTGCAGCGCCTTGCTGGACGATCTTGAGCAAGGGGTCGGTCAGACCGCCTTCAGCTCCTTTAACAACAGGTACAGACAGGTTTATTTCCGCCTGAGCGATTTGCGAATCCACACTGCTTATGTACTTGAGAAAATCCACAGCTTCTTGTGGCGCATTAATACCAATTATAAAGCCATTACCACCACCAAGAGCGTCAGCAGGACCACCAGCACCTCCCTCAACAACCGGGAAGGGGAACCAGCCCGCCTTTTCACCAAGTCCTAATTTATCAACGCTATTGTCCGCGAATGCACCTGGAGCCCACTGCCCCATCAAATCCATTGCAGCCTCCCCGTTACCCATTAGAGTAGCTTCATCTCCCCAGGTAGCCCCAAGAAATCCGCTCTGGAAAGGCTCGAGTGCAACGAGTTCCTGAAGCTTCTCGCCTGCTTCAATAAATGGGGCATCTGTGAAGGAGCCCTTACGGGAGTAAGCTGCGTCAAAAGCAGCCTGGCCGCCAATACGGGTGGCGAGATATTCCCACCAGAAGGCACCGGGCCACTTATCTCCCTCGCCGACGGCGATGGGGGTGATGCCAGCATCTTTAAGTATCTGCACATCTTCAAGAAGTTCGGTCCAGGTCGTGGGAGGATTATCAATACCGGCCTGAGCAAACAGATCCTTATTGTACCAGAAGCCAACCATACCCATATCACGCGGAGCACCGTAGTTTTTCCCTTCGAAACTGTATACACCCAGTGCGCCTGGTGAAAACGTATCACGCCAGCCATCCCTGTCCAGATTAGCAGTAATGTCTAAGAGCAAACCAGCTTTGGCGTATTCATTCATCACGCCGCCGCCCCAGCTCTGGAAAATGTCGGGTGGTTCACCAGATAGCATAACTGTGGTCAGCTTGGTCTTGAAATTCTCGTTCTCGAGGCTTAGAACCTCAATGGTAACATTTGGATGAGCGGCCATATATTCATTGGCAAGCCCCTGCCACAGTACCTTTTCACCTTCTGCAGTCTGAATATGCCACCAGGTGATAGTCACCGGTGCTTCTGCTGCCAGGGCTGTAAATACTCCACTTACCAATAAAATTCCAACCAGAAACAATACTAAAATAAACTTTTTCATTATTTTTTTCCTCCTTATTAAAAAAACATATTTTCTAAATACATACTACATGCCGATTAATTCTATTTTCCTAATAAACTATAACGCTTCACCCCCCCCTTTTTTTTTCCGTTGTTTGAGAGTACTGACGTGCGGGAATTTGTAGAGTTATATGATTTATGTATCTTTTAATAGAACATAATTTATTACTTTATTTAAGTATTAAAATATCAGTTTATTAAATAATACACTATTTTTAAAAATTAATCAAGACCATGTTTGAGTCCAATACATTTTCACCATTGTCTAATGGGACCAGATTTATTATATAAAAAAGATTCACATAAAACACCATAACCCCACAAACAAAGACTTTGAAGGATTTAATAAAAAAGCTCATATACTGCGTAGATGAAGAATATTTGACTTGCCCTTATGATTATTGTTAACTATTTGAAAAAAAAGACTCCCCTAAAATAAAAATTAGAAGGTCTAATTTTTTGCTGGTTTTTTTCTCATTTCTGCTTATCTTGCCAGTACCTACGGCCTTAGATTCACTACTTCGATTAATTATAGCTTTATCATTAAAAGTAATTTAATCTTTGTGCCCATCCTTGCATTTTTCTTTTTCCAAGAAAAAATTACCAAAGAAAAAATCTTTCTTGCCTTCATTTTTTTTACCGGCATCTACCTGGTTACTACCAGGGGGCAATTTATCCTTCCACATTTTGGTGATCTATTAATCATAGTGGCCGCTTTCTTTTTTTCCTCCTTCTCTATTATTAATAAGAAACTGGCAAAATGCTTGAGCCGGAAATAGTCAGCTGGGGAGTCACTTCTTGCGCTGCCGTATTTGCCTTAATACTAATCTTTATTCTGAAGATCAATGTATTTTCTTCAACAGGAATCCTGTTTGTCTTCCTTTCCGGCTTATCAGAGGCACTAATCATTCTTTTTATGAATAAAACTATTCGAATTACCAGTATGACTTATTATGTCATGATGACTATGTTTGTTCCTGTAATCAACTTAATTCTGGGTATTTTATTTCTAAATGAAACGATTAGTTTTATCCAGTTAGTCGGGGGTATTGTTCTAATTATCAGCGGAATTATAGTTCAGAGATTAAGAGATTAAAGTTTTTATAGGTTTTAAATGAATTACCTTAAGTCATTTTTCTATAATTTATGGACAATTTCCTTTTGTTTGCTTTTAAGCAATAAAAACGTACTTATTTAGGATAATTTAAAGCAAAATTTGCAAAAAATCTTGCACCATTTTAGGATCAAATTTCTTCCCTGCTTCATTCTGCAACTCTTTTATTGCTTCTTCTTTTCTAAGCTTCTTGCGGTAAGGTCTAGTAGAAATAAGTGCCTGATATGCATCTACCAAAGCAATCAATCTAGCCTCTGTAGATATTTGCTCTCCAGATAATCCATTTGGATATCCTTTCCCATTCCAAGTTTCCCGAATTTCACTAATTACAGGGATTATATTTTCTAATCCTCTAATATATTTTAATATCCTGGTACTATTTTCAGCATTTCTCTTAATAATTTCCCATTCTTCTTCATTTAACGGGGCAGGTTTATTTAAAATGTATTCCGGAATGATAAGCTTACCTATATCATATAAATGAGAAGCTGTCTTAATTATTCTTATACTCTTTTCTCCTAATCCTATCCTCTTAGCAAATAGTGAAGCCTGCTCAGATACAAGCTTAGCATGCTCACTGGTATATCCATCTTTTAGGTTCACGGTTTTAGCCAGAGCATTGATTATTTCAGGAAGAAGGTCTTCTTCGTAAATTTTTGGTTCATTGGCTTTTGTCTTCCATTGATCCCAAATAAAGACTTTTTTCCCCGTAGAACTATGTTTGGCAAAAATCATACTGCGGTCGGCTTTTACCAAAAGATCTTCAATAGAGCTACCATGAATAGGATAAGATGCTATTCCGATACTCAAATTTAATAAAAGTGCATGGGTATCAGCTTCTATTGACTTAATAAAATCCTTATGTACTCTTTTAGCTATTCTTTCGGCTTGGGAAGAGTCTGAGTTAGGAAGAAGTATAGCAAATTCATCTCCTCCATACCTACAGAGAGCATCTTCCTTTCTTAAAGAAGATTCTATAGACTTTGCTGTCTGACAGAGAAGTCTATCTCCCTCTGTATAACCTTCTATTTTGTTATAAGCTTTAAATTGATCTATATCGCAGAATAAAAAAGATACATATTGTCTTTTCCGTGAGCATCTTGCCATTTCTTCTTGTGCTCTGGTTAAAAAGTAAATCCTGGAATAAAGACCAGTCAACCCATCTCGAATAGAACTTTCTTCTAGGTGCTTTAGATATCTCATCCTTTCCAAAATGTGAGCAGTTTGTTCTGCGAGCATATTTAGTATTCTACTTTCTCTTTTAGCCCAAACCTTACTTTTCTTACTGAAAACGATAAGTATACCGATTAGTTTATCTTCTGCCTTCACTGGAGTGCATATGAGAGAAACTACTCCCTCCTTTTTAAGTATCTCGGGAAAGAAAATTTTAGAATCTTTTTCTATATTTGAAGAAGAGAAAGTCTGATTAATTTTGATATTTTTCTTTATAAATTCTTCCTCTATCTTTGAAGATATTTTAGACATATACTCTCTGCTGAGATTATATCCTTTCACTAAGTTTAAATTCTTTTCCTGTAATATCCAAATAAAGGAAGAATCTCCATTTAATAACCTGGCCGCTTCTTTTGAAATGCCTAAGATAACCTGTTCAGGCTTTTGAGCTCTGGATATAAGCTTAGATATTTTCCAAAGAGACTTATTTTCTTCTTTATATCTTTTTTCCATATCACTCTCCTTTCCTCTTTTACTGTTATTGAAACTTTAAAAAAAATAAAAAAGCCGGTAGTCTGGCAATCCTAATACTATAAGTACTTTGGACCCATGACTTTACGCCCTATCCTTGCGGATAGTTTGCCTTTATCAGCTTTTGAAGATGTTAATTCTATTTTTTTAATATACTTACCTCTACTAATATTATTCCCTAAAAGAATCAATTTTAGACATTCAGAAAATAGAGACACATCCTAATATTTTAAGGTCAAGTGAAAAAATAATTCTTTTGCCTTTTAGGTTCCAATTAATCTAATGGGAAATGGCACTTCACTAAATGCCCCTTGCTTAACTCCCTAATTTCAGGTTCTTCCTTGACACATTTATCTTTCATATATGGACATCTGGTGTGAAACCTGCAGCCTTGAGGCGGGTCTATCGGACTGGGAATTTCACCTATGGGAAGGACTTTTTTCTTTTTCTTTCTCGGATCAGGCTGGGGAATTGAATTAAGTAGAAGTAACGTATAGGGATGCATGGGAGATGAAAATATATCATCTTTTGACCCAATCTCCATAATCTGACCAAGATACATCACTGCCATATAATCTGCCATATAATCTATTACGGCTAGATCGTGAGTAATAAAAAGATAAGTTAAAGAAAATTCTCTCTTAAGATCCTTAAACATTTTCAAAATAACTGCCTGTACCGAAACATCAAGGGCAGATGTGGGTTCATCCAACACCAGGAATTCCGGTTTTAAAACAAGTGCCCTCGCCACAGAAATACGTTGGCGTTGACCTCCGCTAAATTCGTGAGGATATCGAAACATATGCTCTTCTCGTAGACCAACTTGTTCGAGTATATCTCTTACCTTTTTATAGATTTCTTCAGATGAAAGATTAAAATGTATCTGTAAACCTTCTCCTATTATGTTTTTTACCAGTTTTCTGGGATGAAGTGAATTATATGGGTCTTGCGAAACAATCTGCATTTTTCTCCGAAAAATACGAAGCTCTCTCTTGTTAAGAGAAGTAATATCTGTTGAAAGATATCGAATAACACCTGATATCGGTTCTATTAACCGAAGGATGGTTCGCCCTATGGTCGTTTTTCCGGAACCGGATTCACCGACAATACCAAAGACACTATTTTTAGGAATATCAAAAGTAATGTCGTCTACCGCTTTCACATACTTGGCGGAAGAGAATAAACCCTGCTTAATAGCAAAGTATTTTTTAAGATGCTCAATCGATATTAAATTTTTTGCTTCCACTTTAGCTTCAGCTGTTTGCATTTTTTATCCCTTCCTTCCCATATAAATAACAGGCTACATAATGATCTGGTTTAATTTCTACCAAGGGCGGAAAATCTTTTCGACAGATATCCATGGCATGCTTGCATCTTGGGTGAAAACGACAACCGGAAGGTGGATTGACTAAATCCGGCACAATTCCCCGTATACTCTGAAGCTCGTCTGTCCTGCCAATTTTCGGAACTGCCTTTAGAAGCCCTTTGGTATAGGGATGATGAGGATTTTCAAAAATATTTGTTGTCCTTGCATATTCAACCATGTTCCCGGCATACATGACCGCCATTTTATCACAGAATTCCGCAGCAACTCCCATATTATGGGTGATTAATATCACCGCATTACCCAACTTCTTCACCAATTCATCAAGCAATTCCAGGATTTGCGCTTGTATGGTCACATCAAGGGCAGAAGTCGGTTCATCTGCTATGAGCAGTTTTGGATTGGAAGATAGAGCCATGGCTATCATAACCCTTTGAGCCATGCCTCCGCTTAATTCGTGAGGATAAAGATTGATGGTTCTTTCCCAATCAAGGCCCGCGATTTCCAACATTCTTCTAACCTCTGCATATACTTCCTTCCCTATCTTTTTATTCTTTACCTTACTAATGCTTTCCGCTATCTGAAATCCTACTTTCATCACAGGATTCAGGGCAGCATTTGGTTCCTGAAAGATCATCGATATCTCTTTGCCCCGAATATTAATCAATGAGGCTTCTTTCATAGAAGTCAATAGTTTATCTCCAAATAGGATATCTCCTTCAATGATTTCACCAGGTTGTTCTATTAAGCCCATGATGGATAATGCCGTTACCGACTTACCACACCCCGTTTCCCCAACGATGCCAAGTCTTTCACCTTTGTTCATCCATAGTTCTACGCCATTTAATGCTTTAATGATTCCGCGATAAGTATAAAAGACCACCTTAAGTTTGCTGATATTTAAGAGATTCCCTCTCACCTTTTTCATCCATTACCTCCTCAGCCTTGGGTCTAATATATCTCTAATACCATCACCTAAAAGATTAAAACCCAAAACGACAATTGCTATGGCAATACCCGGAAAAGTAGTTATCCACCAGTGGTTTACAAGATAACTTCGTCCATCACTGACAATGGCTCCCCATTCCGGCGTTGGCGGTTGTGCCCCAAGACCAAGAAACCCAAGACCTGCCGCAGTAAGAATAATGGTTCCCATCCTTAAAGTCAGTTGAACTATTACCGGGGATATGGACATGGGCAAAACATGAAAAACAATGATTCTCAAATCATTCGCCCCTATTGCTCTTATTGCCTCAATATATGGTTGAGATTTTACTTTCATTGCTTCAGCTCTTCCAAGTCTGGCATATATTGTCCAATCTACCAGGGCAATAGCAATCATTGTATTAGTAAGATTTGGGCCAAGTGCAGCAGTTAGTACCATAGCTAATATCAGTCTTGGAAAGGCCAAAAACATATCTGTTATCCTCATAAGAACTTCATCAGTAACTCCTCCAAAATAACCTGCGATAATACCAACTACTATACCAATAGTAATGCTTATTATTGATACGATAAAAATTATCCACACCTCAACTCTTGCTCCATAAACAACACGACTATATACATCTCGACCATATTGGTCTGTTCCAAAAATGTGTTGAGAATTCGGAGGAAGTAATCTCTCATTCATATTTTGGGCAGTTGGGTTGTAAGAAGTTAACAATGGAGCAAAGATAGCGATACTTAAAAATACAAGTATTATTACAGTTCCAATCATTGCAAGAGGGGTACTTTTCCATAAATAGAAAGTATGTTTCCAATCTTCAAGAATGGGTTCTCTTTGTTTAAAAAATAGTTTAATTTTTCCATTTTGTGTTATATTTTTTACTTTTTCCATAACTTCTCCCCTCTTCTCCTTTTTCAAGCTCGCATCCTTGGATCAAGAGCAGCATAAGAAATATCTACAATAAGGTTGGCAAGAGAATAAATAAATGCAATAAATAGAGTTCCTCCTGTTACAGCTGGATAATCCAATACCAGCAAAGCATTTACAATATATCTTCCTAAACCAGGCCAACTAAAAATAGTTTCAGTAAGTACAGCCCCGCTTAAAAGGCTTCCAAAGGAAAGACCTATTACAGTGACAACAGGTATAAGTGCATTCTTAAGGGCGTGACGATATATTATTAACCTTTTTGAAAGCCCTTTGGATTTGGCTGTTCTTATAAAATCTTGCCTTAAAATATCCAGCATACTTGCTCTCATTATCCTCGCTATTGATGCAGCCGAAGCGTAACCGAGAACAAATGCGGGAAGTATAATATGATGAAGTCCGTTCCAAAAAGTTGCCCAATCTCTTGTAACAATAGAATCTAATAGTAAGAGCCCGGTAACATGAGTAGGAAAAATAAAAAGATTGTGTCTCCCTCCGCCCGGAAACCAATCAAGTTGATAATAAAACAAAAATAACAGTAATAAACCGAGCCAAAAAACTGGCATCGATACCCCTAAAATAGAAAATATTCTTGAAAAATGATCGATAGATTTATTTCTATATATTGCAGAAAAAACTCCAAGAACTACTCCTACTACTACAGCGAAGATCATAGAAGCAATTGCTAATTCAATAGTAGCCGGGAAATAATTGATGATATCGATTAACACCGGTCGGTTTGATTTGAGAGATATTCCAAAATCTGCATGAACTATACCTTTTATATAATCAATGAATTGTAATATTATCGGTTTATCCAAACCAAGCTGATGTCTCATTGCATCAACACGTTCTATGGGGGCATTTCCACCTAATATGGCTCCAACCGGGTCTGCAGGAATAACACGAGTGATAAAAAAAACGATTGTTGCTACACCTAGCATAACAACTAACATTAAAATAATTCTTTTTAGAATATAAGTTCCCAGTTTCATTAAATATCTTCCTTGATTTCTTTAAATTTTTAAAAACTAATCACTTCTCTAAAATAATAGCGGTTTTAGAATAGAAAATTATCTTTATAATATCGGAACATCAATCCTAAAACCGCTATTCACAGATGAACTACAATCTTTTTTATAACTTCATTTTTCAAATATTATTTTATTTATATACTTTTGTAAGATCAAAGTGAACAGAATAACCTTTGGCAGCTATATCGTAATCTTTCACTTCATTTCTTACTCCCCAAAATACGATGTGTTGATACATCATGGCAAATGGACCATATATATGCCAATAGTTGGTAAGATCCTGATACATCTGAAAACGCCTATCTTCATTTATTTCTTTACCTGCAGCTTCTGCAAGATCAGCGGCATAATCATCATACCATGCGCATCTCCAGGCAAGCTGCTTCACACGATGATTGGCAAAAGGATGAGCAAGAGCATCTGCGTCCGGATAATCGACCCCCCAACCGGCGATGATCATCTGCAATCCTTGCTCTCTAAATTTTGCATACATTTGTGATGCTTGCATTATATTTATTTCTGCTCTTATCCCTATTTTGGCAAGATTTTCCTGAACAACTACAGCTTCCGTTCTTCGCTCTTCTGTAGTATTTGTCACCAACTCTACATCAAAACCATCAGCATACCCCGCTTCAGCCATAAGTTCTTTTGCTTTTTCTATGTCCTGATAATAAGGATTATTTTCAACATAACCAAAGTATCCTACGGGAAGAAATTGCTGATTGTTTATTGCGAACCCAGCCTTTACTTTGTCGATTATTGCATCATAGTCTATGGCGTATTTCACAGCTTGCCTTACTCTTACATCTTTAAAAGGTCCCCAACCAGCATTCATGCCAACATACTCATCAGTTTGTCCGGGAGTAGCAACGATAGAAACATCGGATGAATCTTTAAGTGAATTAGCTTGCTCAGCAGTTAAGTTCCATGCCAAATCTATATCTCCTTTCTTTAGACGTAAAAGTTGATCAGTAGATTCTGGAATATCTTGAATAATTATAGTCTTAATCCTGGGCGCTCCTTGCCAATAGTTCTCGTTAGCAACAAGAACTACACTTATCTTACGGGACCATTCTTTAAGTACATATGGACCAGCACCAGCAGTATGGTCTGTTAGCCATGCCTCTCCCATATCATCATCCACTACATGTTCCTTTACAACTTTTGGATTTACAATACCATTACCACCTAATATGGTTAGAACGATGTTTGGAGGGGCACCATTTGTAACTATTTTCACGGTGTAATCATCAAAAGCTGAAATCCCTTCTTCGGTTAATCCTATAACATCAGAGTAAAGCCAGCAAGGAGACTTCTGGAGCTTTAAGACTCTTTGAAAAGAATAAACAACCGCATCCGCTTTTAGAGGATCGCCATTTGCAAAGATCAATTCTTTGCGGAGCTGGAATGTCCAGGTTTTACCATCAGGCGCAAGCTCCCAACTCTCAGCAAGATCCGGTACTACTACAAATTTTTCATCCTCAATTTCAATCCTTATAAGTGCTGCATATATATTTTTTAGCATAGCATTGGGTAGAACTTCAAAAGATATCGCAGGATCGTGGGTGATATATATTTCTGTATCTGCTCCGATAACTAAAGTGTCTTTTGGAATAGCTGCATTTGTCATGCAGGTCAATGAAAGAAACAATACAATTAATATTATCCATAGAACCATTTTTTTAAACATAATAAACACTCCTTTAAAAATTATTTACTTTTTTATAAAAAATCAACAATTTTTTCTTGGGCATCGCCTCTTTCAAATTTTAATCATTTACCATTTAATTTTTTAGATCATCACCTCCTAATAAGAAAATATAATAAATAGTTATAGAAATTTTTGTGCAGTTGTGAATGCCTCTAAATAGCTTTTTTCTTCGCTCATAAGCAATTGGTGTACTTCTGTAATAAAAACACCATGGACAGTTACCGGTCTTATACTTTCATCTTTGTTTTTTATTCCGTATCCAGCACCTGAGTGAATAATATAATGATTTTCTCCAACCTTACCCAAATACATGGCGACGTGTCCCTTTAAATGAATGGGGTCACCAGGTTGTAATTTACTTAATACGCTCTCTCTTCTTTGAACGGAACCACTAAATTCAATCGATTTTCCGGCTGCTCCTTCCTCCTGCATCCGGGTGTAACTGGGAATAATAATATTCATGGTTTTATAAACATTCATAATAAACTGGGAACAATCTCTTCTTTTAAACATACCGTTCCATCCGTATCTTTCTCCTAGCAATTTGAATGCCTGATGAATGATATTTCCTCTGGTATAAGAAAGATAACCTTCACAGATATCATTGGAACGGGCAATTAAAGCTAATCTAAATTCAAGGTGTCCTTCTTCATCTTTAACCGGAATTTTTACGACATAACAACCGTGTGGAGATTGAGCGTGTAAATTATTAATAGGAATCGATTCCGGAATTTCATCAAATTCGATTAAAGGAATCTTATCTCCCATTTGAAATAAAATATTGGATATTTCCTTTATGAAAGGATTGGGCTCTGTCTCGATTCTGCTCTCTGTTACAATTAAGAATTTATCTGAATTTGCATAATCAAATATTTCTTTTTTGTTTTTTGCCAGAGCGATGTTTTCTTTTTTAATCCACCCTTTATAAATCATGCTTTGAATATAATACCACTTTCCGTTTTTGCTTTGATGCAAAATTGCTACAGGACTCCCCACTGGCAGGATGGTCAACTGGAAAAGATCAAAATCGATACCCTTTGGGTCTTCGGCGAATACAGTGTCCGTAGGGAAAGCTTTTACGTCTTCTCTCTTTACCAGCATGCCCCATTCTACTCGAATTTTATCAGGTATACCGTCAAAATTAGCTTGATACAACACTTCTTTCTTGACCGTTTTCGAAATTTTTTTAGCGTGGATATCATAGCAAGTCTTGCTGGGAAATACTTCCTCGGAGGAATAGGTTTTCATGGTATTTAATAATTCTTCTCCGGTTATTGTTTTAGGATATGTTTCCAAATCATATAACCATTCTTCAAATCCTTTGAATTTCATTTTTCTAAAGAATTTTTTATTGAATTCTATTATCTCTTCATTATTTAAAATTAGTTTTTCTGCATCCCCGATTTTTTTTATCCAGTATTCCGGTTTCAACATAAACTCTTCGACTTTCGGGGCACATACAGGTGGTTGCATTGTTTTTTTTATCATTAACCAAATCCTCAATTTACATTCAGATTAATCATCCCATGACATTATTCTTTTTCAAAAATTCCATATTTTACTACCTCTTCATCTTCCATTAATATTTTACCCCGGGCAATCACATGTTTTATTGCAAGCGAGTCTTTATCCAAAGCGATAATATCCGCATCCTTCCCGGTTCTTATTTCTCCCTTTTTATCCAATTTTAAATGTTTGGCAATATTGGTAGAAGTGACATGAATGGCCTCTTCTATAGAAAACTTTTCTTCTTTTACCAAGTTAATAAATTCCTTATGCAGAGATGAGACGGATGCAATACGCATGCCAACAAATTCTTTTTTTTCATTAAATTTTGGAATGCTGCCATTCCCATCGGTACTTAGGGTAATTTTTTCTATTGAAACACCATTTTTCAGCAGTCTTTTGATGGCTTTGCCGGGTTTTATAGCGTTACTTGATTTATCTTCCCTTGAAACGCCGGCAGTTAAATCGATATATCCACCTATTTTGCCAAATGCCACAACCTGTTGAAAAAGTTCTTCATCTTTTTTATTTAAATGAGTTGGTGCAAACTGCTCTACGGGTATTTCTGTGTTTCTAATGATATCAAACAGGTAGCTTAAGCCCTGTTTTTCACCTCCCATATGTATATGAACCACACCTGCTTTTCCCGCAAGTACTCCACCGGCTCTTGCCTCAGAGGTGGCTCTTCTAAATTCATCCAAGGTGGGATGGGAAGCCCGATGGTCGGACAAAGCTATTTTTAAACCAATAACTTTATCAATTAAAATAATATCAGATAAAACGCTTTCGGTGATTGTTGGTGAAGGATATTCGTATGCCCCGGTATATATCCAGGTACTGATGCCTTCTTGTTCCAATGCCCTTGCCTTCATCAATAGGGCTTTTAATGACCTGGCAAATCCATCGGTACCTAACACCCCTATAACTGAAGTTATACCTGCTTTCACAAATTCACTGAATGGGACGGGTGGTGTGCGATATTGGGGTCCTCCCTCACCACCGGCGCCATTAATATGAACATGTTGGTCAATATGGCCGGGAATGATGATACACTTAGAAGCATTAATAATTCTTATATTTTTATCAATTACACTTAATGCTGACGTTAATATATTTTGGTCAATAAAAACGATTTTGTCATTGATAACCAGTATATCTTTTTTCCCTTTATGTTCAGGTGCATAGACGTCTCCATCTTTTATTAATAAAATACTCATCTTTACCTCCATATAAAACCTATCCTGTCTCTTTTGGTATTCTTTTTTATTAATATAATGCAACTATTATATATATACAACGCAGGTTAAAAAAAACCCTCTTTTCTAAGAAAATAATTTTGAAGAGAATGATGAAAAATAGTTTCAATGACTTTCTTTCAACAGTTATGGATTGATTTATCTTTTTTTAATGAGATTTTGTATATTTTTTATTCTCATATCTTTCTTTTACTTGTGCAACAAAGGTATCAATTCTCATTTCTCTTGTACTATCCTGAAAACCATCATACTCTATAGACACAAAGGGAAGGTTATTATTATCTTTTCTGAATTTTGGAATAAAACCATCTACAATCAATCCTGGCATGCAGTTAAATGGAATAACACTAATAATGCCATCCAACCCCTTTTTTGCATAATCTACTGCCTTCCCCATGCTTACTATGGCCTCTCCGACAATATAATGTCTAGTGTATTTCTCACCATTTAATACTATTTCTTGTGCAGTTATATCATCAAAGCCTTGCATGTATGGTAAGGTTGCTGTAAACAATATATGCTCATACCCAATCAAAATTTTATATATTGTTGATTTTAAAATCCATTCCCTTAAATATTCCTTTTTTCTGTTTAAGCTGAATTTTTCTTTTGCAAGAACAGAATTAATATAATAAGAATAAATAAGATATTCTGTTGCTGGAGCCAACCAGGTCTCCATTCCCTTTTTTTCAAGATTTCTTATAATATATTGATTGGCTTGCTCATGAAGCCTTACAAAGAACTCACCAGCTATGCCTATCTTTGGTTTTTCTTCATTCGTTCTTTTGACTTGAGAAAATTCCTCTTGAGCTTTTCTTAGGATTTTTTCAATAGGGGATAATTTTCCATCAAATGAATTATAGAAAAATACCTTCCCAATATTTAAAAGGGTTTTCATTTTTCCAAGATTAGTGTTTGAATCTGCTAAATAATCAAGAAGTCTTTTCAAATATTTCTCATAAATCTGATCTGAAGTACCTTTATTAACCTCATGGGGTCTTGTGTGCATTCTCATTTTTTCAAGCTGGTCAACTGCAGTTATACCACACCATGCCTTGACTAATAAAGATATGCCAAGATTAAATTCACTATCCACTTCGCCCCCTGTAATTATATCAACATCTATTCCCTTTTTCTGGAATAAAAGAGATTCCAGGCTTGCATACTGCCCTAGTCTACATGGGCCACAATCAGTTGTTGCCTGAAAAAAGGCAAACTTTTCCTGCTCAAACCCTGGTTTTTGTATAAAATTAAGCATAGCCTCTGTAGTATGTAGATAAGGGGTGCATACTAAGCCGCAGGTACAGCTTCTCGCTCTTTCCATGGTTTCATCAGCGCTTACTTCTAAAACCCTTGACTGAATTCCATAGGCATTAAAAACAGCAGATAATGCATCATTATGTTTTGACATTGGGGGGAGAAAAAGAATTTTTTTGCCTTTAATCTTATCAAGACCTTTTAGTTTGACACTAAACACTTTGCTGATTTGCTTTGCTTCTATTCCCAGGTAAGATTTAACTGTATTGAAAAAGGCCTGTAATCTGGTATCAATTCCAGCATCTCCAGTATGCTCATCCATTTCAACTGTTAAAAACGGTTTTTGTGTTCTGCATCTCATTTGCTGGTTTATCTGGGCATCAGGACCACAGGCAAAATAGGTTATATCAATTCCAAACAGGTTTTTATTTTTATTTAATAATTCAATTGCAGCCAGTTTCTTTTGTCCCTGAATCCAGTACATTTTTGGCATTTGTTTAGAAACATCTATTGAACCTATGGGAGCAAGTTCAAGGGGTATTGCCAGATAACCAGCATCTAAAATTTTATTGACGATATCATTATTAACATTTGCATCATAAGCTGTGTATGGTCTTGCCATAACCAAAAAGGAAGGTTCATTTTTTTTACATTTTTCTTGAATAGAATCAAAGACTTCTTTTGTTTTTTCCTCAATTTTCTTATCAAACCTTTTTTTGTTTACTAATCCCTCTTGAAGTGCAGCCCTAACATTTTTTGTGCTATAACCCATCTTTGCTACAGTTTTCTTCATCTGATCCTCAATATGATTTAACCCCCAGTCAAAAAATAGTGAAGG
>Ga0268279_1000344_pt1 | contig 30258 bp, 29 predicted proteins | sample saktaG_6_FD_190142 | JGI IMG/M metagenome (GOLD analysis project Ga0268279, IMG submission 190142) | Saline water microbial communities from Sakinaw Lake, British Columbia, Canada - sak_2010_1_5_80m | ecosystem: Environmental > Aquatic > Non-marine Saline and Alkaline > Saline ...
CCGGTTTCTTACATCAAAGGGTATGACCCCACTCTTTCAACAACTGAAAGAGAAGGCTCTCGAGGTTATCAAGGCTCCGGATGATGAGTTTAAATCCAAAGGATTCTTGAGCTACTTTGAACCGATATTTTCTCAGATCACCTTTAAAGGGAAAGATGAACTTGAGGACTTTACAAAGCTCTTCATGGACTATTACAATGCGCTGGCTCACCAATATTTACATCACCCAAGAGACGAAAAGCTGATCCATTAATAAGTCTGTTAACAAAACATTTGCCATATCCATTCATTAAATCGCCTAAAAATTGCTTGCCGTTATAGACAGTTATGTAATATGAGGTTTTCTTAATTGAAATCATAATCTGAGCATGCATACAGACAAAGAACAGCTTGGGGAGGATGACAAAACAAAAGATGCCGGGAATAATAAAAAAGCTTTTGGACACAGCCATCAATCTGGACTTCCTGCTGCAATTGAAGCATAACGAATTCAGGATATTGGTGGCGTGTATAAGGTAGAGGACAGAACAGGTGGAAAAGTAATGAAACGTGATGTTTTAACAGGAGGGTACTATGAACAAAGCTGATTTGATAATTAAACTGGCTCAAAAAGAAAACCTGACAGAGACACAGGCAGCTTCCATTATAACCATTATTTTTAAAAATTTCACCGATACACTGACAAGCGGCGGCAGAATAGAGATCAGAGGATTCGGCAGCTTCGTTGTCAGAAATTATGCAGCGTATGACGGTCGAAACCCAAAAACCGGACAGGGAATCAAAGTAGCACCCAAAAAACTGCCTTTTTTCAAGGTCGGAAAAGAACTGAAAGATGGGGTGAATTCCATGAAATAATGAATTTTACTCATTTTCTTTTTAAAAACAAAACTAATAGGAAGCATCAACCTTTTCTGGGTCTTCTTCTTTAGAAATTAAATCTCAGAAAACATTCACACTATCAAACGGCTGTCATTAATGCAGGGGTTAGAATATTGATTGCAGGCACTAAGCAGATTTCTACACCGCAAGAATTGACAAAGAAGTTATGATATTGATTTCCTGTATGCAATTTGAATTTATCCCATTTTCCTGTTCGTTTATTTCTTCCTTCCTGAAGTCATCAGCCTAAGGATTTATCTGTATATGCGCTCTTTCAAATGGCAATCAATATTTCTTGAAAAATTAATGGCTGCGACTTCTTGAAATTTCTTGACATTCTAAAGTTTTTTGTTAACCATACAAAAGGCTTAATAAAAGAATAGAAGGTGCCGTATATTTACAAACAACAAATAATCTTTTCTTCTTAAACAAAAGAAGGACCTGAAAATGGCAATAATCGTAACAAGACCCCGTTTCTCTCAAATAGAGACGGGGTTTTTTGTTGTTTATGTCAAAGGCATATAGGGAGTATTATACAGCTCTACTAACTGTGTTTTGGTTTTATGCAGAAACCATATAAACAATTGGTAGGGCGATGTGAATAGATGGCGGTTAAGAGAATCAAAATAGCATATCAGCAACAGGCGAATAAGCCAATATACCTCTTGGCAACGGGTGTAATTGAGTGTGGAAATTTTAAATACCGTGGTCGCTACAAAGATGAATTCAAGTCTTTTTTTGTCAGAATATGCGACCTAGTGCATGATAAGCATGGAATCGACGAGTACGACGTTTCAGAATATAAGTACTGGAATGCGATCAATATATATAATGACTACATAGCGGCACATTGGCACGAGTCGATTAGTGCTGAACAAGTTGAGAAATTTGCCAACGAAACTGAGGTGGTAATGATATTAGAAAAGATCAAAAGCGAATTTAAAAGAGCAGTAGGTTTGAAGTGGAAGCGTATTTTCAAAAAGTCTGACCCGAATGACCCGAGAACTCCAACTCAAGCTTGGCAGATATTTTGATGCACTCTAACAAAATGATCCAGTAGATTTTTAACTCGCTGCACTCCTTAAAACCACTGATCATTGGCGTTGGGCATGATTGGTTGAAATTTATGCATGCAAGAATATATAGAAAATCTCTTGGGAATCAGTTGTCGATAGCTATTGGATCGGGTGCTTCATCACCTAAATATGGAATTCCTCAGATAGCCCAGAGAATTAAAGATGAGTTAAAGCTTTCTATGAGCATTAGCCATCCATCCGAATATTTCAAACGCTGGAATGAACTGGTTAAGTCTGCTTTAAATAAATGTTCCGTGGAAGACCTCTTGCATATAGTTACAGAGGTAATTCACAATGTCCATCCTACTTCCCTGCATCGGTCTATTGCATCAATACCCATCTCAAACTTTATTGATACCACATTTGATCGTTCATTATTAAAAGCACTTATAGATGAAGGGAAGACGCCTATCCTAAATGACTGGCACTCTCAAATGATGGGCAGCTGGCGCCAAAGCAATGCGGAACAACCGAATATTTTTTTTATGTTGCCGCCAATTACTGGACAATTGAGTCTGTATGGCATTTATGAACCTTCCGGTTTAAATACTCAGAATCAAATCCAAATTGAGAATATGCGCGAAATGTTAAATGAGAAAGATTTACTTCTTGTTGGGTTGCCACCCGATGAGGCTGAATTCATACTACATCTTCATAATCTTTGTCTTTCCTATGAAAAAGCATATGCTTGCATCGATGATATAACTGAAGCTCGATACTGGGCTCAACATGGGGTTATGATACAAATTGAAAATGTTAAGAAAATAGTTGAGCGTCTTGTTCCAAGTGAAGGCGCCAAGTATTCAATATTGGATGGTTTAATTCCAAGCAGGAAACTTGTAGAAGTGACTCGGGAAAAGCAATATGATGCATTTATAAGTTATTTTAGCGGTGACCGACCCTTTGTTCTAAAACTTGCACAAGATCTCAAGTTAAGAGGTGTGCATATTTGGCGTGATGAGCGTGAAATTGATGTTGGGGATTCAATGTCTGAAAAAATTGAGAATGGGCTTACTGATTCTTACGCATTTATTATCGTTTTATCACCGGAAGCAATCGTCCGTCCATGGGTGAAAGAGGAGTTACGTGCTGCATATGCCCAGCGATTAGCAGGAAATTTTAAGATTCTTCCTGTTTTACACCGTGAATGCGACATTCCTCCTTTACTTGTCGATTATAAGTACGCGGATTTTCGCGATGATCGCCGCTATGAAGAACAGCTTGGAATTCTTGAACGAGCAATAAGAAATGCTGTCCGTTCAGCACGGGAAAAGAAATGAAACAAGGCCCAACAAAGGCATTCACGCTGATTTCAAAATCCAGAGTATGTTTATGACGAATCAATAGATATGGTGTGCTGGCTTGTATCCCCAGACCGTTCGCCTGCAATTCATGCTCATGGCAACAACGGCCCCATGACTAAGAAAGCTCTCTGGTGGTAGCCGAGAAAATGTTTAGCCGTGACCTTTTTCTTCTAGTATAACGTTTCATAAAAATCTTTACATATAAGACCATTTGAGGTATATTGATCTCCAAAACTATAGGAGGGGATCAATATGCCACGGAAGAGCCAGAAAGCAAAGTTAATTTTAGACGAAAAGCAAAAGGAACAATTGAATAAGATTTCCCAGTCACGGAAGGCGCCGATCAGAGAAGTGCAGCGGGCAAGCATTTTGTTGCGATATTCAGAAGACATACCAATCACTGATATTGAGAAAATGATTCAAGTAAGCAGGCCGACGATTTACAAATGGATAGAGAAGGCATTGGCTATGGGGATCGTGGAGGGACTGAAAGATAAGTATCATCGGCCAAAAGAACCTGTCATCACGCAAGAGGCGAAGGCTTGGGTGATCAATCTTGCCTGCAAGAAACCAACAGATTACGGTTATGCCTCTGAGATGTGGACTCGTAGCGCCTTGGCTGATCATGTGAGAAGATATGCTCCGGAGGCAGGACATGATTGTTTGAAGAAAGCAGTCAAGGCGACAATTCAGAGGATTCTTGATGAGCATCCGATACGCCCCCATAAGATAGCCTATTATTTGGAGCGACGCGATCCTGATTTTGAGCAGAAGATGGCTGATATTTTGTGCGTATACAGGGAGATCAATCTTCAAAACGAGACATCCGCGCCAGGTGAGGATCCGTCTATTATTACCGTATCCGTGGATGAAAAACCGGGGGTGCAGGCCATCAAGAATATCGCACCGGATATCATGCCTGATCCAGGAAAGCAGTCCCGATTAATGAGGGATTATGAATACAAACGCCTGGGCACCTTGTCGATTCTGGCAGCATTGGATTTGCATGATGGTCATGTAATTGCCCAGGTTCATGATAGACATAGAAGTTCTGAATTTATATCATTACTCAAGGAAATGGATGCTTACTACCCTGCCGAATCTACGATTCGTATTATTTTGGATAATCATTCCGCCCATATATCGAAAGAAACAATGAAATACCTCTCAAGCAGGCCAGGACGTTTCCTTTATGTTCATACCCCCAAACATGGCTCATGGTTGAATCTTGTTGAGACGCTCTTTGGCAAGATGGCAAGAACATTCCTGAAACATATCCGTGTGAATTCCAAGCAGGAACTCAAAGAAAGGATTCTACTGGGCAACAAGGAAATCAATGCTTCACCTGTTGTGCATCAATGGAAGAAATTCGATTTTACCCATGCGTTCTAATGTAAGTGTTTTCATGAAACGTTATACTAGTGGTCGCCTGCTGCATCGCTGTTGCTACGAAATTTTTCATCGGTTGAGATGAATAAACTGGCACTCGAAACCTAATAGGCAGGCTACTCAAGTAGGAGGGGGGAGGCCGTGAGGCCCCTCCATATCCCGATTAGAAATTGAATTCATATGATTCGAACTCAAATCCCGAGCAAGACTAAAGAGTTTGTGCGCTGGTCTCAAAAGGATACTTGTCTCCTTTGCTCATTTCCTTTAGTGATCTATTGCCATCTCCATCACGTAATAAGTGTCAGAGATTTTGGTCCTGAAGATGAGTTCAATTTGGTAGGTCTCTTTGCTAACCATCATGGTATGATAGAGAACCTAAAAAAGACTGACTCTCCATCTTTGAGTAAATTAGGGACAAATGATCCTAAGGTTCGAAAATGGGCATACAAAATTGATGCTGCTATGAAAATGTTAGATGACCTAAATCAAGAAGGCCGAAAACTTGTCAACCTATTTTTAGCTCCATATCCAAATTCATCAAATGAGAGCATTTCAAATATGTTTCATAATAAGGGACCGCTTATAAATGTCGCTATAGCCCGGATGCTCATAGATAAAAATGTGCGATTATATAAGGAGGTAAATCAATATCCCCCTGTGTCAGGATAGTTGTCACCTCTGATGGAAATGATCGTTGATGGAGAAGACCCCCGGGGGTCTTCTCCATCAACGGCGGCCAATTATCTCTCCGCGAGTTTTATTTTGGGGGCGGAGGAGGTTGACATGAAGTATCCCGATATGTTTAAGCGTTCAATGATACAAAAAATGACAGGTCCAGATGCGATATCAGCTACAGCGTTATCCAAGGAAGTCGATGTTTCCCAGCCTACGCTTTCTAAATGGTTGCGCATGGCCGGAATTGGTCCATCGTATGTTTCCAACAATGCACAGGAATATACAAAAATGACTAAAATAAAAGATCCCATGCGCCCCAACGATTGGAGCGCTGAAGATAAACTCAAGGTTGTCGTTGAGGCATCCTCACTTGACGATGAGCAGCTCGGCGCTTTATTCCGCCGCAAGGGCCTGCATCAGACCCATATTGAACAGTGGCGTTCGCAGATGCTCAATGGTCTGCAAAAGGGTCCTTCTAAAAATAAATCGGGACGTAAAAACGTTGATACCCAACGCATTAGAGCCCTGGAAAAGGAACTCAATCGGAAGGACAAAGCCCTGGCGGAGACGGCGGCGCTATTGGTGTTGAAAAAAAAAGTCCAAGAGATATGGGGGGACGAGGACGATCCCATAGCCGGGAGCAACGGGAAATGATTATTGACCTTATTGACAAGACAGTTAAATCCGGCGCTCGGTTGAAAAAAGCCGCAGCCATAATGGGGCTTAGCGCCCGTACGATCATCAGGTGGCGTCAACAAGGTGTTGGTCAAGATCAGCGCAAGGGTCCTTCGACAGCGCCTGTCAATAAGCTCAGCGAGCAGGAAAGGCAACAGATCCTCGCCATATCCAATAGCGCGCCCTTCCGGGATCTGTCTCCCAAACAGATCGTACCCACGCTTGCGGATCAAGGCATTTATCTGGCCTGTGAGTCGAGTTTTTATCGAGTTCTCAAGGAGCATAAGATGCTGACTCACCATCAGTCTTCAAAACCTGCTGTTTCCCGTCGTCCAAATGAGCATTTGGCCACAGGACCATGCCAGGTATGGAGTTGGGACATCACGTATCTGCAGACTTCGGTTCGGGGTCTGTTTTTCTACCTTTACATGGTTGTCGATGTGTGGAGCCGTAAAATTATCGCGGCCCAGGTTTTTGCCGAAGAATCCATGGATCACAGCTCGATGCTATTAGCCCACGCGTGTTTGATCCACGGTGTGCAACCTGAAGAACTCGTGCTCCACTCCGATAACGGCGGGCCGATGAAAGGCGCCACCATGCTGGCTACTTTACAAAAACTGGGAGTCACCCCCTCATTCTCACGGCCCAGTGTCAGCAATGACAACCCATATTCTGAATCGCTTTTTCGAACGATGAAATATCGTCCCGAGTATCCCTCAAAACTATTTGAAAATGTTGAGCAAGCTCAGTCATGGGTCGATGGATTCGTCTTCTGGTACAATACACAGCATCTGCACAGTTCGATTCGTTTTGTTACTCCTGATGATCGTCATTTTGGACATGAAGAACACATCCTCGCTAACCGACGAAAAGTGTATGAAAAAGCCCGAAATCGACATCCGAATCGATGGTCAAAGAATATACGCAATTGGAACCCAGTGAATCAGGTTTGGCTGAATCCTGAAAAAAAGAACGATGCCATCCAGATGAACTGTTTAAAAAAGGTGGCCTAAACTATGAATCAGGTGACAACTACCTTGACACCCGCCGAAGTACTCCCAAGGGTTGATGTCGCAGTCCTTGCAGGATTGAATGAGACTCATAAACAAAGCTGCCGCCCGACCGCCCCGTTCACTTCCCACGAAGAGCCAGTTTTTTCGACCGACCGCGATGGGGCGTATGGCATTCTCCGCCAGGTTGTTGTCGGGCCGAAGCCGTCCGTCCTCTATGTAGCGGCACAGAGCTTTGCGCTGATTGAGCGCATAGCCTACGGCCTTGTGGAGCGGCTCCGACGGGATCGTCTGCTGCTTCAGTTCTTCGAGCTTCTCAAAAATCCCAGCGAGAATCGGCATGGCACGCTCCTGCCGGCAGTGACGTCGCTCTTCATGGGTCATGTCGGCACAGGGAGTCTCCACCTCGTGATAGAGCCGGGCGATGCGGGCAAGGATGTCCGTCGCCTCTTTGGGACGCGAAGATGTAGCTTCGTCAAATTTCCGACGTGCGTGCGCCCAGCAGCCCACCTCGACAATACCCTCTTTTTTAAAGAGCTGATCGTAACCGCTGTAGGCATCGGCATGAACATAGCCTTGATAATCCTTAAGAAAATCAAGCGGACGTTTCTTGCTGCGATCGATGGAAAAATCGTAAGCCACAAGCGGCGGGCCGGTACCTCCCCGCAAATAGACCCACAGACGCGCCTTTCTGAGTTTCCCGTTTCCCTTGACTTGCATGGGGATTGGCGTGTCGTCGGTGAACAGTACGTCACTTTCGAAAACGGCCTTTCTTAAAGTTTCCTCCAGGGGTTTGATGCTCTCGTAGACTTGCATCAGCCAACTGGTCTGGGTCGCCCGGGGGATGGTCACCCCTTCCCGTTCAAAGATTCCGTCCTGCCGATAGAGCGGGAGATGATCGGCAAACTTGCTGACGATCACGTGGGCGAGCAGGCCCATATCGGCTTTGCACCTGGCAATGGGATGGTCGGGCATGGCCGCGGCGATGACGCCTGCGGAAGATTCGTCGCAATCCGGCACTGCGTATTGAGGTCGCTTATATACATTGACGATGAGCTTTCCGGGCCGGTACTCCAGCTTCTCAGAAACCTCGACGGCAATCACCTTCAGGGGTTCTCCCGTTTCGGGGCAGACTTTTTGCTCTTCAGGGATATCCAGCAGGATCTCCACCCTTTCGAGGTGTTCGGGAATGGGGACACGGCCATGATGCCGGGAAACCCTGCGCGTCGTTTTGACTTCAGGTACAAAGGGTTCTTCCGGCGGCGTCGGGGCTTTCGTCTGCTGCCGCACGGAATCGAGCACGATTGAATCGAACATCAACTGGCCGGGATTAAGCTTCTCGGACTTGCGACCATAGATCTGTTTGAGCAACTGCTCCACCTGGTGCTGCAGGGAGGTCAACTGCCGCTGGGTAGACTGGAGTTTTTCCGTCAGTTTCAGGATGTGAGCATCCTTTTGCGCGATGAGTTCATGAGCTTGCGAAAGTGTCGATATCATAGGAGGATAGATAGCATACATACATAAATATATCAAGTAGTTATTTGTCTTTTACGTATCTTTTCTCCATCCTTTTCGGCACGATTCCCTCGAGTAGCATAGCCAGGTCGCGCCGCTCGATCGAACCGTCATCGGTACACCGATCGGGCAAGCTGAAGCGGCCCTGTTCCAGACGTTTGAACCAGAGTGCCAGGCCGTCCCGGTCCCAGTACAAGAGTTTGACCATGCTGCGGCGCCGGTTGACGAAAACGAAGAGGGACCCGGAAAGGGGATCAATCCCCAGTTCGGTACGGACGATGCCGCAGAGGCCGTCAAAGGACTTGCGCATATCGCAGACACCCCGGTAGAGGTAGATGCGTTGTGCCGTGATCAGGGCAAACATCAATGCAGGTCGCTTCCGCTTAGGGCCGCCACAACGGCGCGCAGGGTGAAGGGATCGAAGTGCTGCTCCACGTCGATGCTAATCTTTGCGCTCAGGCGGATGCGAATACCGGTGCCGGATTTGCCGGCCGAATCGGGTCTCAGTTCGATGAATCCTCCCCGAGTTTGCTGCTCATTGAGTTTCCGGCGCCAGGAGTAAAAACCGGCTGGGTTGATATGGTTCTCACGGCACCAGGCGGCGCCGCTCATGCCGCTTGCCGCCTGCTGCTCGATGATGGCAGACCAGTGGGCAGTACGCTCTTTTCGTGTCATCGTTTCACCCCCAACTATGAAAATGGTTCATGGTTGGAAGGTATAATCCAAAGAAGATTGCATGAAAAGATGGGTTGGTCGTACGCTTACGAATTTATTGATGAGATGAACAAAGCGGATAATGGTGGTCTTAATTTTTCAAATTGGGGTTCATCTATATTGTATAGCTGGCGTCATCCAGATGGAAAGGTCGTAACTTTAATTGAGCAAGATGTTGCATTATTCATTGACTATTTGTCTCCTGTTGTAGAAAAAAATGGCAAAGATTTGATTAAAGTGATTAAAAACATAGAAAGTAACATGTACAAAAATACTACAATTTATAAAAAATACCGGTGGGTTGCTGACTACCTGAAGTCGATCTGTGAAAGAGAAAGTAAGAATGGCAACATAGTCTCATCTGGGGCCAGTCATAGACTTGATAACTTATGAGCCTAACATGTGGTTGCACAGAAAAATTACTCGCTGCGCTCGCAAATTTCTTGTGAGCATAGCGTTAGCGCGCCAAGCGAAGTTTGGTGCATCTTGCAGGGTGAAAGTCCCCGTCGGGTAAGGCTTAGCCAGCTACCCGTATTGAGTGTTGTGCCTGTGGCGGAGTTCCGCCAAAACGGAACGAACAAAACAGGTAAAGCGTACACAGAGAATCATGCAGGCCGCAGGGGAGATCGTGCTCCCTGAAGTGCTGGTATCGCTCCGAAATGAGCTTGTTTCGGTCGCCGAGGGTTGTAGCGCACGCCGAAGGCAATACAAAATCATCCGTTAAATGGCGAGGATGTGAAGGACTGGCGGAGTTCTCAAGCCGTGGCATGTATGGAGAGAAGCACACAAGAACTTGGGAGGCCCATCCGACTCCCGGGCATCATAGGGTATGGCGACAATGAGGCACTAAGGGGAAACCCGGATACGGGGCTCGGCGCAAGCCTAAGTGATTGCCAAAACGGGAAGGGGAACAAAAGCTGACGCGGAGGAACCCTGGTTGGGTGGGAGTCGTATCAAGCATAGTAATCGGAGGTGGGAAAAGCCCACTACATGGTGAAGGACTTGACGGAAGTACGCAGCCCGCAAAGGAAACTTATGCCGGACACAGCAGGATCGGGTAAACATAAGCCAACCGCACTGTGGGGAATAGCAATCAAGGCATAGTTTAGTCTTGCGCGGAAGCGAGTACAACCGAGGAACCGAATGCGGGAAAACCGCACGTTCGGGACTGTGTGGGGGGTGTCGGGTAACTGGCATTCCTACCACAACGGCGAAAAAAAATAGAAGAATGGCGCTCGTAAATTGGATAATTGGTTTGTTGTGAATAGGGGGCTACATATTTACTATGGAGGGCTGAATGACGATATTCATACACGATGATAGATCCCTAAAGATAGATACGTCAAATTTAGGAGTGTATGAAAAACACCTCGTTGAAAAACTGTGGTCTCTCTTAGAAAAACATGAGTATGATCTCGATTCTGCATCAACAGGTGTGTTTCCTTGCCCGGATTTTGGCTATTTTGAACTTGCTGGAAGGTATTGGCGGGCTTCTTTATGTATCTATTTTGCAGGTTTCAGCAAAGCCTTTATTGAAGCTGGAGCAGGATTTCTTGAGCCATGGCTTTTCAATTCTCGTCATGCAATTGAACTTTACACTAAAGGATTGTTATTGTATGTCTCATGGTATCAAGAGCTGAATGAAAATTCTCTAAAAAGCGGTCACAAGAAACAGATCGAAAAAATTAAGACCGCTCATAACCCAGTTGAAATATATAAGGAATATAAGGACAAATTAGAGGCGGTTTTAAGCACATGGAACTCTGATGAAATTTGCGAAGTACCCGAACTGGACAAATTGATCTTGACTGAGCGTGGTGAAGATATCCTATCTGAAATATCTGAAGCTGACCCAACAAGTTTCAGATTCAGATACCCGAGCTTGCTTCATCGTCGTGGGGAAAAAGAATCGTTTCAAAGAATACAGCAAATGTCTTGGGAGTGGAATGAAGAGAAACTCTTACCAGTAACGGGCTTACCAAGAGAGGCAGGAGTTGCTTTTACACATGTTAAGGTCATAAATAATATGCATGACCTTTTTAAAGAATTATCTGATATAGGCGATTATCATGACGCCCTTTATGCGCATCTTGAGGAGTTGCAGGATTTCTCATGTGAGTGGTAGTGTGTAAACGGGGTAAGCCCTTGAAAATAGACCCAAAAGGAATATGGCATATGTATGTAATTTCTTGGGAGGCGTGTATATACCTAGAATCGCAATCACCGAACCAGGCTAATACAGCCGACGCATAAAGCCGCGCGGTTGATTAGCGGCGTTCGATTCTAAAAAAGATACTATGAAAAAAAGAAAAGGCTTTTGGCATATCGGTACATTTCAGCTACCGCACGTACTCGAGTCTGAAAATCCATTGGAGGAAGTTTGGTCGTGGATTGCAAGATATGGAACAAAAGATTACATAAAGAATCATTTGCATTCGGAAAATCCAGATATTGATTGGGAAGAACACGTTAATTATGGAATAGTTAGGGCAAAACAAGCTGTCGAGTTCCGAAAGTCAGCGAAGAGCGGCACTCTTTTAACAAAACCCCTAACTTTATATTATTCATTCCTAAACCTTACGCGGGCATTTCTTGCCCTTGGACCTGAAATGATGCCCACCTCACTTCATGGGCTTAAATTCATAGCCGGTGATGATCTTCTTAGTTCCGGTGCCCAATTGGTAAAAGGAACTTTCACAGATTATCTGTCTTCTTTTGGGATTAACTGGCAAAAAAATACTAAAGTTAGTCTTAGAGATGCACTATCAAGAATTATTGAAATACAACAGGACTTTGTGTCATTAAGAATTTCTGAATCATATGTTTTTCCCGTGAAGTTACAGGTAGCTACCGGCGGCCCCATTTATATTGATCCGTTATCTCCGCATGAAACTTTTCCCCAGAAATGGGAAACCGAATTTCCTTCTCTTACGAAAAAATGTAAATTGGATGAAGACGGAAAAGGATTCCTTATCGACGATAAGGCGATATGTGAAAGCCATGAGTCAATATCCAATTATCTACATAAGATACTACTTCATGATCTGATTTATAGCCACATGAGTTCGCCATGGTATCTAATCCGAGAAGTTGATAACTGCCCATCTTTATCCCGCGCATCATATTACTTCATATCGGTATTCATCTTGGGCAGTATTGTGCGTTATGAGCCGGAATTAATGCTTGAAGTTAGTCAATTAGATTCGGAGATTGGGTGGTTTATTGATAGATTTTTAACTAAAGCGGAAAGATTCTTCCCGCAATTAAAAATTGGCGAGCAATGTAAAACAACAATCTATTTTTAGATAAGTCAATCGAACAAGGGGCTGTTGTCGGACTCGGTTCCCTCGCCGCAAAGCCCCGGCGTTATGATTTATGAAAAATAAACAAATATGTAAACCGATACGGGAGCTGTATTAAATGGGGGCGGACCCGATAGTTTATTGCTTACAACAGCTGACTGATTACGATCAGTTTGAAAGATTCTGCAATGATTTAATGTCTGCAGAGGGATATAAAAACCTCGAACCGCTCGGCGGCCGGAGCGATAAGGGTCGCGATGCTATCCGGATATGCCGCACCGACCCTGATGATATCACTATCTTTGCCTATAGCGTGAGAGAAGACTGGCGTCGTAAACTGCAACAAGACGCCGACAGAATCAATCAGGTTGATCATAAACTAATCCGCCTCGTTTTTTGCTGTACCGCCCATTACAACGCCACTGAAAGAGATGAGGCAATTGAATTCATCCAGGGAAATTATGGATGGGCTCTTGAACTGTATGGGATTGAAAGAATCCGGACACTGCTATCAACCGTCCATGAACGAATCATAACGAAGCACCCGCATATCTTCACGCCACCATTTTTCCCCATGGCCGGTGGCCAGCCGTTATCCTTTTCACCTGATCTCATCATTATTGATTATTCTGACCCTGACGAAACATTAGCGTCATGGTTAGCGCGGAAACTGAAGCTCCATGGTTATTTGGTGTGGTGCCGCAGTATAGACCCGGTGGGTGGTGAATCAGTTAATGACACCACAGAGGTCCTGCTTGAACAAAGGGCTGCGTTTTGTGTGTCGGTACTATCTCAACCCGCCATATCTGACAGTGATCTGTCCTATCGCAGGGCCGCCGCTATTCGTACAAGCAAAAAGAAAAACGCTCCCTTTTTGATTCCCGTGATAGCCCAGCCAATCTTCGATGACACTCTGGATTCGAAAACTAGGCCTCTTCAAAAAATCAGCTTTGTGGATGGCTGGCAAACTGGGCTAAATCAGTTGATCGCAATTTTCGAAGCTGGGAACTGCCCGAAGGCAGAGGGCGGAAAGCATTTCGCACTCAATTCGTTTTTCGCAGATGACGTTATAGTGGATCAGGGAGAGACTGTAATTTCAAACATGTTTCAAGTGCTTAAGATCCCTGAAACAATTCACCGCTTTGTATCTCTTTCAGGCATTCCTTTTTCATCGAAAGGTGAAGTGGCGAGCAGATGGGCTTTTAGGCAGGTCAACCCGACAACCTTTTTAAGTTTTCATTTCCCACCTGAAGAGGATGCAAGCGAATTCAAACTGAGCAAGAAAGGTGGCGCTCTTTGGGGTTCTATAAAGGATATTGATGGCATTTACGTGAAGAATCTGGTTCCAGAACTGATAAAGAAATCGTTAGTTGTGGCTTGTCAGAAAAAAGGCCTCCAGTTCTGCACTAATTCATTTTTGCCGTATTTCCCGCCAAGCTTGCTGAAAAACGATCGCTTTTACTTTGATTTCTTCAACGACACTAAAACCTTCATCAAGGTCTCCGGTGAACGGAAATATTATCGGTCGGGGACATCTGAGCACTACAGGTATTATCTCTCTCCTAATTTTTACATGTCAGAGAGAAGTGAGGGAACGTATACTGTAATTGTTCACGTCAACGTGCGGTTAACCGACCTCAGTGGTAAATGTCTCAAAGGTCAAAAGATCATCTCACGGAGAAAACATCTTTGTAAAGATTGGTTCAACGATGACTGGGCCAAGAAGGTTACCGGAATTATGCGGTTTATTGGTGATGATGGAAAAATTGAGATCGACGATTCAGAAAATGACATGCTCGTAATCAATAGCAACCCGTGCATGTGGACGGTTCCAATGAGTATAAACGAAAAGGCACTGGCTTATGAATCCGTAGTCAGGGATGATGCAATGATTGAATCATCTGAAAGCGATGAGGATTAATCGAGCGATGGAAGAGATTGAACAAATCGAACAATTGGTCATCCTGAACGAACCAACGCTGCAATTCGCTGGGGGACAAGACGCCATCGACCCGCATGATGGGCTTACTCTGTTTGGGCCTCACAGTCTTGGTCAGCCATCCCACCCTCAATCACCTACTTACATCGTGATCGGTGCACCTGAAGGGGTGGAGCGGTTCAAAAAATGGTCTGTTTTAATGAACAAGGCAGCGTTTATGCCTCAGACAGAGAAACACCGTCTTTGGCCTCCTTACCCAGGATTCGAGGTTGCCTTTGGGAGCAAATGGAGCGAAAAACCAGCCTGGGCACCAACCATTGATCGGGCTACATTAATAAAGGCTTCAAACAAGAAAGACCCCCATGAACGCTGCTTTGCTGTGGTTGAAACGTTTATAGATTTTTTCGAGAAGACCAAGAAATTGGATTACCAGATTGGTGTCGCAATATGCGTAATTCCTGATGAAGTCTGGAAAAACTGTAGGCCGCAGTCACGAATCGCTGAGCCAACGGATGATGGGATCTCTGCAAAAAGGAAAAAGGCACGAAAAGCAGGCCAATCAGAACTGTTTGAGGAATATGACTCAGAGCAGTACCACTATTCCCCAGACTTTCGCCGCCAACTTAAAGCACGAACAATGCAGTATGACATTGCTTTGCAGATTATTCGTGAGTCCACCCTGTCAGAAGCTGACGAAGATCCGATATCTAGGCGTCGCCTTACAACCCTTTCAGATAGGATGTGGAATTTAAGCACTGCGCTGTATTATAAGTCCGGAGGCAAACCGTGGCGACTCAATTCTGCCCGTGACGGTGTTTGTTACATCGGAATTGCATACAAGCTGGGTGAAGCTAAAACGAATTCTGCGTGCTGCGCAGCCCAAATGTTTTTAGATACGGGTGATGGAATTGTGTTCCTTGGAGAGGACAGGCCCATATATTCACCAGATAAAAAGCAATTCACCCTAACGAATGACGCATCAGAAAAACTGCTTAAAGGCGTCCTTGAAACATACAAAACTCTGGATGGACGGCCGCTAAAAGAGATTTTCATTCATTGCAGATCTGAGATAAACGTAGAACAGTGGCAGGGCTACCAAAAGGCTTGCCCAGATAATTGCAAATTGGTTGGGGTCAGGGTCCGGCCAGAAAAAAACGGACCTAGGCTTTACAGAATTGGCACAAGACCTGTACTTCGTGGGACATTTTGGAAGGTAAATGAAAAGTCGGGATATCTTTATTGTTCTGGTTTCAAACCACGTATTGCTGCATATGACGGTTGGGAAACACCGGTACCGCTTAAAATAGATGTTCAATACGGAGACTCTCCCATTGAAGTTGTAGCTATGGACATTTTAGGCCTAACCAAACTAAATTATAACGCATGCCGTTTGGGGGAAAGTGAACCAGTTACCATAAAATTCTCTAATGCTGTAGGTGAAATATTGATTTCAAATCCTACAGTTACAGATCATAGGCCAAATTTCAAATTTTATATTTAAAATATTTCATTAGTCCCCACACTTCCAGACTACCCCTTGCAGTTCCGCCCTTGCCTTCGGCTAATACTTTTGCTAATATGTCCACCATATTAGCAGGGTTCACGTATAGGGGACTTTCACCCCATAAGTTCACGCCCATGCCGGGCGTACACAAATCGCTTCAGCCGTCCCGCGAGCACGGGCGTTTTCTTAACGCAGATTCAAATTGTTACACCGTTCAAAGTTGAGTGCTTATTATACGGCTGGCCCTCTGTGCCAATATAAGTGAGACACTTCCCAACCCATAATTTAGAGTATATATAGAGGGTGGGGAAGGAGAAAATTAAATGTTAGAGAAAGAATCAATGGAGCCTACCGATCTCATAAAATATTTAGACGAAATACCCGAAGATTACGACGACTTTTTCAAAGTAATTCCTTATGCAAAGCAAGCTGTTTCTGCATATAACTGGTACCGAAAAAGACGAATAAGTTTGTTCTTGAAATCCGTTGATTTTTCTGCCAAACCTTTACCCCAAGTAGAGAAAGATAAATTTGATAAGTATGTGAATAGCAAAATTGGTCGTGAGCTGTTGGCAGAGTACTCAGACACTGTATTACGCACATCATCAGAAGTTGCAATTGCCGCTTTAGGCATTTTATATGCTGATACAGAAAATGAAATTTATAATTTCGAATTTAAGCGGATAGCGTGTCGTGCATTGGAAGGAGCAACGGATATTCTTTTAGAAGGATTTATTTTTCTTTGTGAATTAGACCCCAAACCAGAAAAAGGGCCATATCCACTACATCTTTTAACACAGGAATTTATTGAATCAAATCCTCAGGCTAAAGAAATAATCGGAAGTGCGGAGGACGCCTTTGCCCTTGTTAACCATCTGATAAGAAAAGGCATGCTTTTACCTGATCACGTGTCATCAAGAATAAGTGGGGATAAGTGGTTTATAAATTATGGTGTAACCGATATTTCGATCAAGATTAAAGACCTTATTTTAAAAGCAAAGCAAATTTTGGAAACATAACCTTTAAGGATTAATACGACCTGATAAGATCGTTTTCAATCCATTGTTCAACCCTATGCTCTAGGGGACGCCCCAAAAAACGGTGTGCCTCTGAGCTGGCACGTTACATTCTTTCAATCCGAAATCAACGGCGGAAAAGAAACCTGATCTTTTCTCTTTGTAGGTGAAAGAGTACTTTGACATCAAATCTTTATTCTTTAATCATCCCAAAACAGTTACTGAATTCGTCGAAACTTAAAGGGATGTCACAATATTCGAGATGGTTTTCTTAAAGACCTTCAAAACATCAAAACATCTTGTCATTGGAAAGATCAATGTTGTCAAAGATTATAAAATAGTCTATGTTTCAGTAAATAGAACAATCTTTGAAAGCATTTCATATGAAAATATCAATTCCGCTGAAAGACATCATGGTTGCGCCCGGTAAGCGCTTCGACCCTGCTGAATCATCAGAACAAGATGTAATCAACCGTATCCGGAAAGTATATGGAGTAATCGCCAAGATTATTGATGTAACTATCGACGGAGGAATGGTCCATATTGAGTTTCAGAACGCAACACCCGAGAAGCATAGTGAAGCAATGCGGAATTTGCATAAGGGCGTTAAGGAAGCACGGAAAGGTGAACTTGTAAAGGCCCTGAAGCTTTTTAAGAAAGTTCTTGCAGTGATACCTGAAAATCTGGATGCCCGCCGAAACATGGCAAAGGCATATCTTAAAATGAATAATGCCGAAAAAGCCAAAGAGCTTTTCCAAGAATGCCTGCAACTTGATCCGACAGACCACTGGGCGGCCATTACGCTTGGAAACATCTATGCACGGAATGAGAATAACCTGGACGTGGCGGCTTTTTATTATGACATGTGCCTGGAGCATCATCCGGACGATGCAATGCTGGCCTGCAATTATGCTACCTTGATGCTCGAAAAAGGGGAATTCCAGAGGGCAGAGGTTTTGTTTAAGAAGTCCATCAATGCAGAGAATATTCCCAACGCTTATTACGGGTTGGCCTTTCTTTACAAAATCGCTGGTGAGTTTGAGGCAAGCAAAAGTGTTCTCGAAACTATGTTCGTTCGTATACCACAACAGGAGGTCAGCAAAGAATATGTGGCAATCTATGCTGAAGCCAGGAGCCTGTATAGCGAGATAAGTACCGGGCAGCACAAAAAGGAGAAGAAACATTGAAATATTTTGGAAAAGGTTAACTCGGGTACACAATGCTTGATTACTGGAGTATTGTTGACGCTTCAGGCACTCCACACAAAGAAGCCGCCCGAAAGGCAGCTTTTCTGCTGAATCTTTAACAAAGGAGGTCCACGAGAAATTAACTCTCTTCTAATATACCACTTGAAAATTGAATTTCAATGTATTTTCCCAATCTAACGATAGCTGCTTTGTTGACAGTGCAAGCTGTTTGATAAAATGTTCGGTGATTTCGGAGTGATGATGTTAAACAGCTGGATACAATTGAAGATCTAAACAGACAATTACGATATGCGATCCTTATGTTCAAAATTGCTGCATTAAAGAGCGGTGGCAACTGTCATTACCCTTAGATGCATTGAGGGTGTTCAAGACATAATAAAGATATCTAAACTCTTAAAAAGTGACGACAAAGATGTGACAGGAGTTTCATACCTTGAAAGTATTAGACGAAGGCAAGGGACGTAATAATTAGGTCAAATCTTTAGTCAAATCTTTATTCTTGAGTGAACATCCCCAATATACTATCATAACCTGTTTTTAATATTTATCGTCGTATTGCCACAATTAAGGGTTTGACCTAAGATGGTTGCCCCCGTCATTTTTAATGGTCAATTTGTTTTAATCATGTTCCTTATGGTTCAACAGTCAACATGAACTGACACATTGAAACAATGGATAATACCCAGCCAAGATTTGAGACACCTGGTGAGCGTAAGCTTTTAGAAGGATGTTTGTCGCAGGACAAGGGCTCATGGGATACATTTGTTGATAATTATAGCCGTCTCATCTCTCACGCCATTGTTCAGACCTTAAGGAAATACTGTTTCGAGATGGATAACCAGCTAGTCGATGACCTTTTCCATATCGCATTCCTTTCTCTTATCGAAAACAATTGCAAAAAGCTCAGGCAATTTCAATGGAAGTGTAAACTTTCGAGTTGGCTCCATATGATTGCTGTGCGAGTGACTATAGATTATCTGAGGAAACATTCGGAGCTTCCATCAATAAACGGTGAAACAGATGAAGAGAAGTATATAAAGTCGAGCATCAGGAACGGGAATCCCCTCCCCTCAGAACTTGTTGAGATGGAGGAAGAAAAAAGAATCTTTGAGCAAATCAAAGAAAAACTGACTTCACGAGAATGCCTTTTCGTTGAACTCTACTATTGCCGCGAACTTCCACCGACTGAAGTTGCGGTAATATTAAACACCACTGCGAACAATATCTACCAGTTGAAAAACAAAGTCAGGGAAAAAATGAAAAAAATAGCAAAAAAATTGTTATAAGAATTACGTGAAAAACACGTCTTATAGGGTAACAACTTATGGATAAAAAAAGTGACCGTTTAGACATGGTAATCAAACGAGTATTTACCAGAATGAAAGGACAGATCCCGAAACCGGTTCGCTGCCCTGATGATGAACTGTTGGCCGCATACCGCGCAGGTACGCTAACACAGGTCGAAATGGAAAAAATTGAAGAACACCTAGGTCTGTGTGAAAACTGCACTGAAAGCCTATTATCACTTGCCGAAGCGGAAGGTTCATATTCCCCCGCGCAGGATACTTTTGTATCAAAAAAATCGATAAAAAAAGTCAAAGCCCTGATAAAACCACGAGATACGGGAGATATATGGGAAAAGGTGTTTTCCTGGTTTGCCGTTATGAGACCTATACCAGTAATGGCAACCGCTTCTGTTGTTTTTATCTTGGTGGTATTCGGTATATACAATCTGCATGGTCCCACGGTGGAAATGAACATAATTGCGAGGATACCATCCGATATGCAGTTCAGGGGGACAGAGCAAGATTACAAAAAATTAGAAATACAGAACGGGGGAGAACTTCACTCCGGTGATATGTTCAAGATCAAATTTGAACTTCAGGAAGAGGCATACATATATATACTTTCTCTGGACAGCCGGGGGAATATATCAAAAATATTTCCAGCCAAAGATGCCGAATCTCCTGTTAAGTTCAAGTCACACAAACCCTATACCTTTCCTGATAATAATAATGTTTGGTTGAAGTTAGATACACATACCGGCAAGGAGACCATTTATCTTCTTGTCTCATCAACCCCAATCGGGAATATAAACCAGAAGATTGATCAACTCGGAAAGACAGGAATAGACAAGATCACCAAAATAATGCCGGGCGTGAAAGTCCAGTCTTTCAGGTTTATGCATAAATAATAGGATGGAAACACTCAAGAAAGCCGGGTCTTAATAAAATGATCAGATGTCGTTATCTGCACATCTTGTTTATGACATTATTTTTACTCGGCATCTTTATCCCACCGTTATATTCCCAGGAAAGTGAATTTGAGAAATCAACGCTGTTAATGAACCAGGTTGAGGATCTAAACAGGCAGGGCCGTTACGCGGAGGCAATTCCGGTGGCCGAACAAATTGTCGCAATAAATGAGAAGGCCCTTGGAACAGATCACCCTGATATTGTCGGATCCCTTAGCTGGTTGGCATTTCTTTACCAAAACGATGGAGATGACAAAAAAGCAGAATCAATTTACAGAAGAGCTATAGCTATTTGTGAAACATATAAACAAACCACGGGTCAGGATCACCCCGATATGGCCACTCTTCTGAAAAACCTCTCATGGATTTACAGAAAACATGGAAATCACACTGAAGCTGACAATCTTTACAAAAAGGGTCTGCAAACTGAATTTGAGATACTTGACAGGATGTCAAACCTTATGGAGCAGCGCCGCTACTCAGAGGTTATCCCGGTGGCCGAAAAGGCTCTTAAGATTATTGAGAAAGCATTTGGACACGATCATCCTTCAGTGGCAGACATTCTTGTCTGTCTTGGAATTGCTCATTGCGAACTCGGCAAGTCTATTAAAGCGAAGCCTTACCTTGAAAGGGCATTGGCAATAAAGGAGAAAACTCTTGATCCGTATCATCCTGATTTGGGGCTGATACTTTCTTACCTGTCACGAGTTTATTTAGATCTTAATGACTACGCCAAAGCTGAAACCCTTAGCAAACGTGCTCTGGAGATCATCGAGAAAAATCTTGGCCCAGATCATCCGGATGTGGCAGCAGAACTACGCTGGCTTGCACAATTATATAGTGAAATTGGAGATTATACAGAGGCTGCACTATTAAATAAACGAGCCCTGTCAATATATAAGAAAGCACATGGACCAGAATCTTTGAAGGTGGCGGAAACCTTAGGAGGCATGGCATTTATATGCGAAGATCAGGGCGATTATACAAGTGCGGAGCAATTATACAACGAATCACTGGCGATCATGGAAAAAATCTACGGTCCCGATCACCCTGAAATAATATTCAGTCTTTTGTGCTTAGGGAACTTTTATCAATCCCTCGGATATTGTAACAAAGCTAAATCGTTATATGAAAGAGCGCTTATGATCGCAGAGAAGGCCTTTAGCCCAGAGCATCTTAAGGTGGCTGCATGCCTTGGTAAGTTAGCATCCGTTTACTGCCTTCTTGGTGAAAATGTAAAGGCGATATCTCTATTAGAAAGAGACCTGAATATCAAAAAAGAGTTATTAGGTGCTGAGCATCCTGATATAGCATCAGTACTTTGTAGTTTGGCGAGAGTTTATAAAAATATCGGTGATTATGCCAAGGCGGAATCACTTTATAAAAAAGCGCTGGAAATCAGGGAGCAGGCCTTTGGCAAATATCATCTTTACGTAAGGATTAGCGTTGGCGAGTTGGGAATGTTTTATTTATCTCTTGATGATTACAAAAAGGCTGAATTGTTTTTCAAGAGGGCCATAACGATAGATGAGAAGATTTATGGTTCAATGCATTCCCTCCTGGCAGAAGATATTGCCCTACTGGCAACCGCTTACCGATACACCGGTAATTACGCAAAAGCCGAATCATTATACAAAAGGGCACTGGCGATCATGGAGAAAACACTTGGACCGGATCATCCCAAAGTAGCATCTACTCTAAATTTCTTCTCATCCTTTTATGTCATTCGTCATAATTTTAAAAAGGCCCACGAGTTACAAAAACAGGAAATCCAGATAGATGATAAAATTATTGAACAAATAATGGGATTTACATCTGAAGATGAGAAAATTAAGTACCTTTCCGCTAAAAGGACCAATTTAGATAGCTTTCTACAACTGGTCAGCATGCGTTTATCCCAAGACGCAAGCGTACGAAGAAATGCCCTTGATGTATGGTTAAAGAAGAAGGGTGTTATCCTGGAGGCCCAGAAGCGTTTTCAGGAGGCCTTGATCTATACCGACAATCCACGTGCAGTTAAAACCTTTCAGGACTTGTCCATGGTCAGAACCCGGATATCAAAACTGTCGTTTTCAGACCCGGGGAAAGCGGATCTGGAGGCTTATAAAAAGAAGATAGCTGATTTGGAAGCACAAAAGGATGAATTGGAGGCACAATTAAGTAAGTTAAGCCAGCCCTTTGCCCTCAAGAAAAAGATTGCAGCGGCTGATTGCGAGAAAGTAGCAAAGGCGCTATCTGAAAATACAGTTTTACTTGAATTTGCCAGAATTGGAGCACTTGATTTCAAAACCAAGGATAAGAAGGAAGGTTTGCTACCCGCCCGTTACCTGGCTTTTGTACTTCCTTCCGGCAACGGGAACAATGTAGGAATGATCGATCTTGGAAATGCTGATATTATCGATAAAGCCGTATCTGAATTTAAAAAAGAGATTACCGGTGTAAAAAAACCGCAGGATGCCAAAACCATAAAATTAGCCGGTGAGATTTATAAACTGGTATTTCAACCTTTAAGAAAGGAACTCGGAGACATACGGGAAATCTTTATCTCTCCCGATGGAAATTTGAATCTTATCCCGTTTGAAATACTTCAGGGACCCGATGGCAGATATCTCATAGAAGATTATACCTTCAACTATTTGAGTGTAGGCAGAGATGTGCTTGGCTTCGGACAGATTGAGGACAAAGGCAAAAGAGCCCTTCTCATCGGTGATCCTGATTTTGATATGGGAACTGACGAGAAAAACGTAACCCTGAGGAAACTTGCTTTATACAAAGCCGACCAAACAACAATATGCAAACGTTCTTCGGACATGAGTGCATTTCATTTCAAAAGGCTTCCAGGAACCAGGCAAGAAGTAAAGGCCATCCAGACCCTTCTTGGAAAAGAGAACGTCCAAACCTACACAGGTGGCGATGCCCTCGAGGAAGTGCTAAAAAAGAGCGAGACTCCCACTATTCTTCACCTCGCCACACATGGATTTTTTTTAAAGGACCAGAAGGTGCACAATTTGCCGGGTGATCCAGCAATGCGCGGCTTCCATTCTTATGCAACTCCCGCAATAAACCAGATGTCAAAAATAAGGACAGAAAATCCTATGCTTCGTTCGGGGTTTGCTTTGGCCGGTGCCAATAAAGCTTTGAAAGGTATTGATGAAACGGTTGACGATGGTATTGTGACCGCGGAAGAGATTCTTGGCCTCCGACTACGCGGCACAGAAATGGTGGTAATCTCGGCATGTGATACAGGCCTCGGGGAAGTGAAATCAGGCGAAGGAATATTTGGATTAAGGCGTGCCTTTTCCCAAGTCGGAGCCAAAAGCCTGGTTATGAGCCTCTGGGCTGTGCCCGACAGGGAAACGAGGGAGCTCATGGTGGAGTTTTATAAAAATATAGTGTCAGGAAAGATGAACCGCTGTCAGGCGCTCAGGCAGGCTGCCCTTAAAGAAATGCAGATTGTCAAAAAAAGATATGGTCATGCCAATCCCTACTACTGGGGCGCCTTTGTCATGGTAGGCGATCCGGGTCAACAACCTGTAAATAGAACTCACCACTGATCAAACAGAGATATTCCCTCAGATACATTACCCCTCAAATTTGTTCATAAGCCTTAATCCACACATTATTTTTAAGATGAGAAAATAATTTTATAAGAATTCAGGGATAAGCACGTCTTATAGAACAAAGAGAAAAATAGAAAGGAAAAGGTCATGAATCGAAATAGCAAAACAAATAAAATTCATAATTCAGGAATGGAGGGTAGTACAATGAAAAGAGTTATCTGCTTAATTGGTATGCTGTGTATTTTGGTGTTCTTCGTTGGGACAGCCTTTGCTGGAAGTGTTTCTGTTCGTGGGTATTACCGAAGCAATGGAACTTATGTGCAGCCACATTACCGGTCTACACCGAACAGAAGCTTTAATGACAACTGGAGCACGCGTCCCAATATGAATCCATATACGGGACAAAGGGGCACGCGCACTCCCCGTTACTATACACCACCAGCCCCCTCTTATAAAAACACGTACAGATCGTATAGGACGCGGTCGAGATATTAGTAGCTTCGCTTTTAGGTCTATCTATGGATATTGACATTGTTCAGCATTAAGGGCGGTGACAGGAATAACCCGCCCTTCTTTAAATTAGAAAATGTTGGGTTATTTGATATTGGTTTTTGGCTCGACAAACAACAAATAGCATTAGGAGGTGTGATTATGAAAACATTAGTTGCAATGTTAGGGATGATTTTTATAATATTGTTTGCGTCTTTGGTGTTTGCAGATTCGAATGGGCGAGGGCACTACGACGGTTATGGCAATCCCTATGATCAGAGAAGTACACCTGATGGTGGATACAACAATCAGCAACAACCACAGCGCTATAACTACGATACATTTGGCCCAGACAGTTCCTACGGCCAGAGACGCGACGGTACGGTACATCCAGAGGACTTGGTGCCGCGGCACTCTCCGGACTATTACAGGTTGAAACAGAGACGACACAACTACGGCTACTAGAGTTCTCTATAGTTTTTATTCTCAACGACTGCGTTTTTGCGTTTTATTTCTATTATTTTTTATAAGTAATGCCATTAACAATTCTAATTAACGCCATCTTGATTTAATGTTTTCAATCACAGTGAGATTTTTTCAAAATGGAGGAAAAATGAAACAATTCATGGGGCTCACATGGGTATTGGTTATTTGCTGTTTTTTCACGTTACCGTTATGCGCAAATGCAAGCATAAAAGGCTCCGTGATCAAGATTTACAGTGTCAGCAATAAATATGATTATGATGAACCATGGCAGATGCTGGGCCAGGAGCAGCGTAGAGGTTCCGGATGCATCATAAAGGGAAAGAGAATCTTAACAAACGCCCACGTAGTGGCGAACAATATGTTCATTCAGGTAAGACGGGCGGGACAGGTAAAGAAATACACGGCGGAAGTGGAAGCAGTGGCGCATGCCTGTGATCTTGCCATACTTAAAGTCCTTGACGATTCGTTTTTTTCAGGCACCACACCTGTTGAAATTGGAAGCCTTCCGGGATTTAGAGATAAAGTTGCTGTTTACGGCTTCCCTGAGGGTGGCGATAAGCTATGCATTACAGAAGGAGTGGTTTCCAGAATAGAGCACCGTAAATATACGCACAGCGTCGTTAACTTGCTGGCCTGCCAGATAGATGCTGTGATTAATCCGGGCAGCAGCGGAGGTCCTGTAATCAAAGATAACAAAATAGCCGGTGTGGCATTCCAAAGAATGAAAGGCAAAGATATTGAAAATATAGGTTACATGGTTCCAGCCCCGGTAATTAATCATTTTTTAAAAGACATAGAGGACGGCAGATACGATGGAATACCGGGTATTGGAATATCATGGCAGAAAATGGAAAATCCGGATATCAGGCTTAAATATGCCTTAACCGAAAAACAGACCGGCGTACTTGTAGATAAAATCTACCCGGGCTCCCCAGCAAAAGGAATATTAAAAGACGAAGACGTTATCCTTTCCGTAGACGGCAACAATATTGAAAATGACGGAACGATTGAATTCCGAAAAGGTGAAAGGACATTCTTTGGATACGCGATACAGCAGAAATACATAAATGATACGGCTAAACTCAGAATCCTGAGAAATAATAAGATCGTGAATGTCGAAATAAAATTGACCAATTCCGTGGATTCCTGGCGATTGGTACCACATGTGCAGTATGACGTAGCAGCTACATATTATATTGCAGGCGGACTGTTATTTGAACCGTTAACGGGAAACTATCTGGGAACATGGGGAGAGAAATGGAATCATGATGCTCCGAGTGATCTGCTGAATTATTATTTCCACGGAGAACCCACGGATGATCGAAGAGAAATAATTGTGCTGATTAAAGTTCTCGCTGATGAAATTAATGAGGGCTATCATGAACTTGAAAATAATGTAATAGCTTACGTAAACGGCAAGAAAATATCCACCATGGAAGATCTTGTAAGAGCCTTTGACGGGCATAATGGAAGAGACCACACGATAGTCGATGAACAGGGGTATAACATTGTCATTGATAGGAACAAAGCGAGGAAGTACGGCCAAAGAATCCTCAAGAAATATAAAATCAGTTCTGACAGATCAGAAGATTTAAGGTAGAGATTCATTTCTGTAGCATATGCAGGGAGACACCATTGTGCAGCATGTCACGTCACGAAAAACACGTTACTTTGGAACAATCGACTCGTAGTATTTATAAACACTGCGGCTAACACATGTGATGCTGATGAAAGCCAGGACAAAAAAAGAGAGAGATCTTGCAACAATTAGTCGCTGTACGAGTGTTTTTCTCTGGTCATTCGGTGCCCTGTTTGTCGTATTTCTTTTCACCGGCATGTTAAATCTGTATTACCTTCTCATGATTGCCCTCTTCTCTCTCGCGGGGAGCATGATGTACCTGTTCAGCTCGCACGTGATCAGTGAATTTGCCTGTAGATTGATCTTCGGCAATAGTAAGGCGAAGTGGTCGCTCCGTGAAAGGCTTGCAACGGAGCTGGACAAGATCAAATACTTCAAGAGAAAAGGAGACTTTGATGCAGCACTCCGGCATGTCGATGACATCCTGGCCAAGGATCCTGAATTCCCGGAGGTCCTGTTCCTGAAAGCGCAGATATTACATGAGGAGTATGGATATTCAGGAAGAGCAAAGAAATGTCTTGAAAAGGTAATACAGTTAGTCCCCGAAGATGAACCTTTTCATAAATGGGCATCAGGGTATTATGAAAACGTGTGCAACAAAGAGAATGAAAAAAAAGTTTCTTCAGATTAGCGGCGTGGTTCTTATATGATGCTATGGATCAATGATGCATAATAACCAATTGATTGTGACAGCAGTAATGAGAACCCTTTTACATTTAAATGAAGGCAATAATGAATAAAACTATCGATACTGAAAGAACCTGACAGCTATATTGTGAAACCGATAGTCTTCAGAAATCATATATTCAGCTTTGCCATTGGGCAAAAATATATCGGACCCCTTTATTCCTTGAATTCATGAATGTGCCTCCTCCGAAATTCGGGGGAAGCGTATAACTCAGGATCAATTATGTAAATTTTCAAATCGAAAAAAATGAAAATGGTTAATTATCCATTTAATATCAAAGCATTATGTCATGTTGTTAAACTTTTAACCGGACAGTAGTGATTCTGTCCCCCGAATTCTGTCCCCCGAATTCCCAAGTGATTTGCAGTAACCATGGAATCACATTTTTATTACGTTACTTAAGATTTTTCCTCACTAAACCGAAATATATTTATGTGCGTGTGTACGCGATTAAAGATGCAATGGGATAATTATCGGGTTCCATTTCTAATATTGTGAACATGAGTTCATGCGAAAGAAGGGATGTATCCATGAGAAAGACAAACAGCAAATCATCTACGCTTGAATCTTTGATTCTTTTCTTCGTTATGTCTATGATATGCTTTATAATGATTTTATCTATTCCGCTGCAATCGTATTCCGGGAAATTATATAAGTGGGTTGATAAAAATGGTGGCGTTGTCATTTCAGACATTCCTCCCGATCCTTCAAAAATAAGCAAAAACGATAAAGTTAGAACGTATTATTCCCCCAATGTTTCCCCAAATAAAGAAATAAGTACGGCAGAAACAAAGGAAGAAAAACCGATAGAAACTCAGTATTCTCACAAAATAGAAAAAAAGACCGTTCCAGCTTCGCAAAGATACGAAAAAGAAACTGCTAATCAGGCTGAAAGAGTTATTATTCGTAACCGTAAGATCTTTATTCCAGTGCCGCGTACATACGACACCAGACGTAAAAGGTATAAAAAAGAAAGAACAACAATAAGAAAGAATAACGAATCCGTAAAAAGACATAATGCACGCGTATCGCAAGAGAACAAACGGAGGCGACAAGAGTATGAAAAAGAAAAGAGAAGAATTGAAAGACTCAATGCTGAAATTAATAAAAAAAATGCTGAAGTAAAAAGACATAATGATATGATAAAAAGGAAGATGTATTTACAAGAAAAGAAAAAAGCCGACACTAGACGCCGCCAACAGCATCATGTTAACCGGGACTATAATCGCAAACCATATTATGATGGAAATTACCACGAAATGATGCATCGTTGATGTGAAATAGCTATGATGAAATCTGACTTGACGGGGTTTTGTATTTTAGGGGGCATATGATGATTAAGAGATTTGTTTTTTGGCACACATTGGTTTTTGTGATTTTGCTCTTCACCGGTTTTGCTGTTGCCGAGGTCCAGACTTTTAACCATACGGTTAACCAGCCTTTGGGAAGTAGCCAAGCACTATATGATATCAGTGATACTGCCATAATCAAGATAAAGCGCCAAGTATTAGAAATGGCAGTAACCTATCCGGAGAGCATGACGATTGCAAGAGATAGCTTTAGAAAAATTATTCCTGGAAAACGAAAGGAGTATGAAGAGTCTCTGTTCTGCGAGTTCGGCGACCCGTGGGAAGAAGAAAGAAATATATCTCGAAATATCAACCAATATACTCAAGCCAACGAAAGTAGGCTATTTGAGCATGTTTTTGGTAATCAATACAGATATGAAGATAGATATCGATTAAATGCCAAAGCCAAGGCACATTGGAAAAGAGCACTTATGAAGTTCAGAAATAATGTCAAAAACCGATTAATGAGTGATATAAAACGCAAACAAGAAATACATACGGAGAAGATGAGGGTATTTGACCAGTATATGCTGCAAAATTTAAAAAACAAACAATAACTCGGTTGGAATATCCTCCCGGTTTCATGGGGATACCTCGTAACCTCACTGCCTGTGAGCCAAGGCATTCAGGTTAAAAATGAAGTGCATTATCAAATTAAAATACGCTACGGATAAACCATATTGGGTAAACCGGAAGAAATTCTATAAGTATGTTGATCAAAAGAATCTGGCCCAGCGGGAATCCAAAATAGTAGAAAATTGCTATGATATAGGGTGGCTTATCAAAAAAAAGAATGGAGAATGGTACTTCGAGCCACCTATATTTTATCTCAATAATAGACGGATTTGTTTCACCGGCGGCCGTCATAGGACAATTGTGTTATCCAGGCATCTTGACGTTTTGCCAATGGCGCTGCGTGTTCCGAATGTATATCCATTCTGCCAAAGCGTTTTGGATGAGATTATAGAACGCGAGATAGAAATGGAGGAGGTTTTTCAACTTCCTGATCTTGAAACGCGGGACTTCCGTAAAGAAAAACCTGTGTCAGCAAAAGATGCTGCGACTGCGAATAAGGTGAACAGGGAACCAGTACCCTTGGTCATATTCGGCACAGAACCTGTTTCATCCGATACTCAAGAAAAAGAGTGATTATACTTATAGGAATTGCATTTCAATAAGAATCCTCATTCATGTTCTCTTCATTGATATTTCGCCATGTTTTATGTCGTTCCAGCTCTGCCAGTTCGGAAACATCTTTAGGAATTATCGTTGTCTCGTCAACCTCTCCGGGCTCCTGGGGATCATTTAGAATGCCCACTAAGAGGTATCGCAGGGCTTCGATCGCATAAAGTTCATCCAGGTCTTCTCTCTTTTTTCCCAATTGTCTGGCAAGGTGGAAATGGCAACCGAAAAATGACCCATCGTGGCAACCCAGGGAGCCCGCAGGGCGACCGGAGGTGCCATCTATTCATTTCACTTTATCTCACTCAATCAGTCGTTATCTGTTTTTCAACGTATCTTTCAAACGGTAACTCTCCCATGTACAATTCACAACATGAGCCTTATGTGTTACACGATCCAGCAGGG
>Ga0268279_1000351_pt1 | contig 30010 bp, 28 predicted proteins | sample saktaG_6_FD_190142 | JGI IMG/M metagenome (GOLD analysis project Ga0268279, IMG submission 190142) | Saline water microbial communities from Sakinaw Lake, British Columbia, Canada - sak_2010_1_5_80m | ecosystem: Environmental > Aquatic > Non-marine Saline and Alkaline > Saline ...
CGCAGATGCATTAACCTTATTCCGTAAAACAGCTCTGAGATCTTTTATTGGAATTTGGACGGGTTTGAAAGGCGGAATCGAAATAGCCAAAGATGCTGTTGGTTTTATAACGGCGAAAGTCAAGTTACAACTTTACTGTATATAAATGCATGTGTAGACGTACATGCAGGTTGGATGTGAGAGATGCTCAATGTTGAGTTATTTGGACACGTTGGGGCGCCTATTTCGTATCTTCACGTTCACTCCAGCCGTATCGCCGGTATCCACCCCTCGTGCCGCTTGCCGTTCGTTGATGTCAACGAACTCCGCACAGGTAATCACCCCGCCTGTCGCGTTCCACGATGGCTCGTGGATGATCTGCGGGTACGAGCCGGTGCAGATCGTATAGTTATATGTCTCGTTCGCGTAGAGCGTGAATGAGTTGTTGAAGGTGAGGTTATGCCAGTCGCCGATGTAGCCGTTCCACGTTGCTGTTACGTTCCACCCCGTCGTATTGTTCCAGATTTTGACGTACTCGGTGTGGCTGCCGATGTCTGCATAGGGGTACGTGTAAAGCGCATGCATGTAGGGTGATTGTTTCGTTTGGTCGGATAGTGCCATTGTGCCTGCCGGAGATGCTGGGGTATGTTCCGTATCCAGTGTCGAACAGGAGTTAAGCGCTTAGGTTCACACAATTGCGATAATGACGTATTTCCTATTTCGAATTCTTCATTAACCTAATGGCAGGCATCGTAATGCGCCCCGCCCCCCGTTGTGGACTGGTGGCGCAAGGGGGCTATCACGCAGGATTATTGTTCCAGTGGCGGCGGCATTTTGCAGGTGCTGGTGCTCGTCGGCACGATGCTGACCGTGCTCTTCGGGATATGGGCCTCGAGGGACGCCTTGATCCGGTCGATGATCTCCTGCACCTCGCACATCCTCTTCTCGCCATCGAACTCCAAAAAGATCTCGATGTACATGTTGCTCCCCGAGCGGCGGGAGCGGACACCGTGCAATGCTGTATAATCGTTGAAGAACTGTGCAAGGTGCTGGACGATCACCATCTGGCGTTCCTCGTCAAGGGTCCGGTCAAGCAGGTCCGGCAGCGACGACCGGATCACCCGGGCGCCGGAGAAGAAGAGAACACCGGCAATGAAGAAGGATGCAACGGGGTCGATATAGTACGACCATGCATAGCGGGAGAAGGCGAGCGAGAAGATGAGCGAGAGGAGGACCGAGAAGTCCGAAAAGGCTTTGGTGCGGAAAAGCCGCCACTGGGAGTCCATGATCGGCGATGGTTCCTTTACATAGAGCCGGTAGTTCTTCTGCCAGAGGTGCGTGTTCATGGAGACGCCGATGACCATCAGGAGGATCCCCAGGTATGCCCCTTCATGGACGATCGATTCCGGGACGGCGATGCGGTAGATGGCAACAAAGAAGACCAGTGCCAGCGAGATGAACATGACACCGCCCGTGATGATGGAGGTCAGGGTCTCGAACTTGCCCATGCCGTAATCGTAGGTGCCCGCCCCACCCTTTGCCATCTTCCGGATGGTAAGGTAGGCAAAGAAGGTGGCAATGATCTCGTTTGCGCACTTCACGGCATCGGCAAAGAGCACGATGGACATGGCCAGGACTGCGGCCACGACATCCGGAATCCAGAGGATGAAGTCGACAATCAGGCTGATGAGGACAGTCCGCTGCTTTTCGGCCATGGATACTTCGCCCCCCCCTCCCTCGCCTGCTGATACTACGTGCGACATGATGAGCTGTGGCAGTGTGGTTGTTTTTTGTCCATAAAAGGCAGGCGGGTGAAAATGGGTGGCATCCCGGAAGGGGCGCGGAATGCGAACAAAAGCGGAGAGTTAGAATGACTGAAATACCAAAGAAAAGCTCCTTATTTCGTCTAAACTTTAAATAGCCGCATGATGATCCTTAAAAATGATAAATAAACGCTAATATCGCTTAGTTAGGTGGGTTTTACCAGTAAATCAGCGCTGAAATCCCGGTCGGCGCATAGCTGTTGAGCTCTATGGATACATTTTGCGCCCCGACGCTCCTGCCGCACCAAGTTCGGTTACGTCCGTTTCCAAATGAAGGCGGGTGGAATCAACCGATTTTATCAGAGCACCCATCCGCCAAAAGCTTTAAATACACTGACCACCGATGAGAGAGGGAAGGAGGTGAAAGAAAGAAATGGCACTAAATGCTGAGGTGATTGAAAAGATGGCAGCGCTCCTGACCGCTGCATTCGGCCTGGTCGCTGCGCTTGCGTGGAATGGAGCGATACTTGCAATCTTCAAAGCGGTTTTCGGCTCCTCCGAGACCATACCTGCCCTGCTCGCCTACGCCGTGGTCGTCACCATCATCGCCGTTATTGTTACCATCTGGATAGCAAGAGCCGCAGAGAAAGCGAAACAGTAATAGGAAGAGCGCTCTGCATCTCGCGCTGCTGCGGACAGCAACCGGCTATAAGAACGAACGGCATCGTCTCATGGACAGTCATAGGGCGGTCCGTTTTATTCCCGCCTATCTCACTTCACACACCCGTTGCACTTTTACACCGAGCGGTTTCTTGCTACTGCTTGTTTCAACGATCGGATTAGTTAAACCGCAGGTAACTATGCTACTTCAAAACCGAGCGAACGAAACGGAAAAAAAAGGAAAAGGGGGTTGGAAAGGTCTACCAGCCCACACTACTTCTTCCTTTCAAAGGCAACCCACGTTTCAGTTGTGGATACGTTCCGGCTTTTGTGAAGGAAATCCATGATCACATTCGAATCCTCTGCTTCATAGATCCAGATTGCGTCATACCGGCCGAGCGTGTGATAAACTTGCAAGAACTTCACGCCCTTCGGTGGCTCTTTGAGCAGCTTGTCACCGAATTTCCTCGCTTCTTCGGCCATGCCAGGATTGATCTTTACGCAGGTGATGAACATCATCTTTTTCGCCTCACCTCCTGGTATTCTATTGGTGGTTAAAAGATAAGAGTCTTTCCCCACGTTAGGAACGAGCAGACGAGCTCAAACTTCAGCCGTATTCTGAGGAAACTATCTCGACTGGAGGTAGCTTCTCCTATCAGATAGAACGTTTCAAATTCCGTGAATGTAGCCTGGCACTCGTTAGAGGACGAATAATGCGGGTGCTGGGTGCTCACCGGCTGAGTACCGCGGCAGGCGAGATCCAAAGCGTTCTTTATTCTTTGCCTGATCGCCGCCTTCGGGTGGCGATGGCTCATTCCAGGACAGTTACTTCTGCTTTGCCCATCGCCTCACCGTCATTTCATTCGTCTAAGCGCTACAGGATATAGGGCATGAGTTCAGCCCTGGTCCTAACCATCAGGGTGATAAATCGAATAGGCGCTGATGAGTTGTTGTGAAGAAAGTGGACCGTTTCCGGAGGTATATAAATCACATCGCCAGCTTCAACTTCGCGCTGTTCGTCCCCTATATGCATGACACACCGTTACCTGATAGGAGGTAGTAGAGTTCCTCCGCGTCAGGATGGAAGTGTGGTTGGATTGTTTGGCCCTGCTCAAGATACGTCTCGTAGATTGCCGCTATCCGACGTGCACAAACGGTTGAGATCCACGCCGCCCTGCAACTTTTCGATAAACATCTCTCTCCTTTTCTTTATCGTTTTGTGTTCTGCTGAGGAAGATAAACCTTCCCAGTACCGATAGTTTCTTATAGCTGGCAGTGGGATTGATAGTGTATGGAGAAACAGCAGGGTGTCCCTGCGGGTAACCAGGGGCTTGATGTCGATTTGATACGGCCGCCGGTACGGGTTGCTGATATTCGGCTGCGGGGGACGGGGATGGCTCCTGAACGGTTAAAAGCGATCAAAAAGGGTTTACGTACGTTGCATACCGCGGAGACGATGGCCATCAACGTCTATAAGTTCCAGCTCACGAGCGAGACGAGTGAGTTAAATCGGCTCTTGATCGCGTCGATGGCGAACGAGATGACCCATCTCCAGGATTTTCAGATCAAGCTCTACGAGTACGGGTGGAAGCCGAGCAAGTCGCGCTGGATCAACTGGGTTATCAGCGCGGTCTTTGGCTACGTCTCGCGGCTGCGGGGCAAGAAGGCGATCCTCCAGACGGGGATCTGGGTGGAGAATACCGCCACAAAACACTACGACGAACTGATCCGGACGATCGAATGGGATGAGGATACCCTCAGGATGATCAAGAAGAACCGAGCGGACGAGGATGAGCACATCGCGCGATGGCAGAAACTGCTCAGCGAGATATAGCCCGGGAATTTCCGCCACCATAAATACCAAGGGTGCCGGTGAGAGGAAACGGTAGATTGGCGGGGTTCCTTCTCTTAACGGCCCCATTTCATTTTGTTTACAAGTTCATTTTTTACCCGCTGAGTTCCAGGCTTGGCATGCAAAACGTTCAAAATTCTGATACTGTAGCCTCTTTCGGCTATTCAAACCCGAGCGTGTCCACGATTCGGCCCAGTTCCGCGCCTGAAGTCTCATCGCCCACAGCATAGCCCCTGGAGTTCGCGAGCAGAGCAGCGCCAATGAGCGGAATCCCGAAATTCACACTCCCGATCCCCACGGGCAGCTCGAAGATCTGTTCCAGGAACTCTAATTCATCATACGTAGCGTTCCGATGCGCCAGAACGCCTTTGTTCGTCGCTACCGCAGCCATGCCTACCGTCTTCACGCCGCCGATCGTGCCCGTATGCACCTGCACGCCGAGCGTGGCGTGAATGAGCTCCCGCGTCTGCTCCAACACCTCTGGATGCACGAGCGCCACGGAATCGTTCGCCAGAATGATATTACCCGCAGCACTCAGCACTTCCTCTTTGGGTAGTTTGCTCAGGTGCACGTGCACTCCCGCTGCACGTGCCGCGGCATCGATGCGCTCAAGCTCGCTGTCCAGTGCGTAGGGTGAGAAGACCAGGCCGTTCGAGTTCCCCGCGACCAGACAGCCGACCAGCGAGGTCTCGGCAACGAGGGTTCGCACCGCCGGCACACCCAGCGCGCGCTCCAGCTCGGTCACGAGCCGCTGAGGAATGAAGCGCGGTACAAGGACGAGGGACTCGGTGCAGGTGGCAAAGACGCCGATAAACGAGCTGCCTTCGATCGTAAAAAGCCTTCTTATCTCCTGCTCGCCTCGCCGCTTCATCAAATCAGAATACCCTATTCTACCAGCTCAGCCTTGACAACGTCCTCTTCTTCCTTTACCTTCACGCGAATTCTGGACGGCGGCTTCTGCGACCCCCGTTCCCACACCTTCTCATTTATTGATGAATCTAAAAGAACGACATCTGATTTGGTATGATGCTGCAGGAAATCACGAATCACGCTTATTGCCCGGGTGCTCCGCTTCCACCGTGGCGTTTTCTTCACCGACCGGAGCGGTATGGTATAGATCCGCTCGCCAATGCCCCTTCCTTTCTCTTCGCCCATGTTCGTGCTTACTCCCTTAATTACGCTCCTTTACGTACCTACCCATCTACCCACCTACTTACTTACTTACACCTTGAGTTTTGTGCGTCGCCAGTGCCGTCGTTTCGGGTGCGTGGTCACGTTCCGGTTCGTCCTTATCATGATCCATGCAGGAACCCGTCTATTCTGCCGATTCGCCTTCGCGAGCCTGATCTTTCTGCCTCGCGTGTTCTTGCCCCATGCCATTTCCCTGTATACTATCAAGCCCCTCTCGTATTTAAATATCTGCGAGTGCAAGAGGTAAACAAGCTCGCATTTGGGCGCGTGCGAGAAGATCAACGATGAAACTCGGGATCACCACCCATTTTGACGCGGCGCATTCGCTCGCCCGGCATCCGGGGAAATGCAAACAGCTTCACGGGCACACCTATCGTGTGGATATCGTGGTAGAAGGCGAGCAGAATGATGAGACCGGTTGTGTGGCCGATTTTGCGGAATTGAAGGCTGTTATCGCCGACGTGCTCGCACTGGTTGATCACACGTATCTCAACGAGGTGCTGGGGTATCCGACGAGTGAGAACATCGCGCTCTTCTTAAAATCCGAATTGGAGCAGCGCTTTTACGGCTCGAAGTTGGGCGTCTCGCTGCACTCCGTACGCGTCTGGGAAGCGAACGACAAGTGGGTACTGATCGAGCGGTGAGTAACGCGATCACGAGAGCGGCTCAACCGCGATCAGATTCAATTCATACCGTAATTCCATGGAATCGTAGGAAAGCACGCCCTCTGCGACGATCTTATCCCCCTCCTGAAGCTCAGAGGTGATGAGAGCTCCGCTCCTTGGCTTCACGCGCAGTCGATAAGTACCCGTTCCGTCGGCAAGATAGAGAACGGACGTGTAAAGATCATCGATCGTGCCGGCGACTCGTATCCGCGCCCCTTCGAACCGCTCTGGCTCGCTGGCGAGCTGTGGAAGGAACACTATCCGATTCGCACTCGCGTTCACTTTTGCGATTGCAAGCTCAGCAGTAACGAGCTCGTACTCCCCCCGGTAGACCTGGACTCTGCCCTCAGCCACAATCTCGTCGCCGTAACTCAGATCACTTATGATCCCCGACTGATCCGATGGGGTAACGAACAGGAGCAGTGTCGTTTGATTCGCCGCCAAGCTCACAAGCACGTGGCCGTATTCCGTTCCGCTCACGTCCGTAACGAGACCACGCGTACGAACGCTCGAGCCTTCGTAGCGTGGGATCTCGTCAAGTGGTACCGTTGGCGGCACCATGAGTAAGGATACGCCATAGAGCATGCCGATCCCGAGCGCAGAGAAGATGATCACTACTTTTCCGGCGCGATCCATAAGCCCGCTTCATAGAAGAGACATACAGGGATGCATAAAAGATTTGCCTTCTACCGCATGCTCCTGGTACTGCCCAGCTCACAGGAGAAGAACCAGCGGCTCCGCAGCGGATGACAGAAGCACTCACCGGGTCGCTTTCTTCAGCCGTTCCCGGACCGCAGCGACGATGAGCGGTAGTGCTACGGTAGCGTCACCATAAAGGGTCACGGTCTTCGCATGCTCGCTGATCTTCCCCCACGATTTCGCCTCCTCCAGGGTCGCACCGCTCAGGCTCCCATCTTCCGGTGTGCTGGTTGTAATTTGAATGGCGTAATCGAGCCCTTCCTTGCCCTCCGGTCGCGGTGCGATCAGCGCCGCCTGGAAGATAAAATTCTTGGGCACGCCACCGCCAAGGATGAGCGCGCCCGCGCGTGGTGCCACGGAGAAGAGCTCGATCAACTCCTTCATATCGTCAAAGGCATCGACCTCGAGCGAGCCCATTTGCTTGTAGAGCCAGGCGTGGAGCCCGATCATGGAATCAGCAATCGCCGGGCAGAACACGGGCACACCGCTCTCCACCGCAGACTGCAGGATCGAATCGGGATCCGAAAGATTCTCACCGATTGCGGTGAGGAATTCGCGAATACTGTACCGCCGACCGCTCATTTGCTCGAAGACGCCGTGTAAAAACGCTTCGAGCCGCGCAAACGCCTCGTCGTGCACGAGCACATCGTAAATCCGATCAACGCCCTGCTTCCTGAGCCAAACGTCATCTTTATCGCCGTGAGCGCCCGTACTCGTGCTCTCGACGAGATAGTGGTGCTCGCCCAGCGCCTCGATGATATCATGCACGAGATTTGCACCAGTCGATACGACGACGTCCACGTATCGGTCACGTATCAGCTCGGCGAGTATCGTACGCATGCCCGCGGGAACCAGTGCACCGGCAACGCCCATGAACTTCGTTGTCTCCTCGGTCTGCATCTCGGTAAAAATATCCACTGCCTTTGCTAATCTCCCGGCACCGAAGGCTGAGGATCGCAGCCCTTTTATGAGCTCGTCAATGCTCGTGTGGGCGCCAATTCGAACGCCCTTCACGGGTCGTAATCCGTCCAAGTCCCCGGTGTACCCCTCTTCGTCCATTTCCCCTCGCGTCGCTGCCAGAACGGGCAGTACATAGACCAAAGCGCATCTAACACAAAAAAGTACGCATTTTAATAGCTAGACGAATAAAGAGAATGTAAGGTCGCGGCAGGCACCGTAGTTGGGCTGGTATGGGGCTGTAGGGTAGCCAGGTTATCCTTCCAGCTCGGGGAGCTGGTAACCGGAGTTCAAATCTCCGCAGCCCCATCTCCACGACCATTCATTAGGAGAACGAGGCAGGCAATGGGTGTATCGAACTACGCGAATGTGTATGCGCGAATAAGGGCACGAGTGGGAGACATCATAGCGGAAGGGAAACTACGCGAGTTGATTGAAGCTCGGCCGAGCGATTTTCTGCCGTTACTGATGGATACCGCGTACAAGGAGCAGTTAACCCGAGCGGGGGTGACCACGCTCGACGCACGACGGATCGAAGATGCGTTAAAGGCTGAACTCGTCAGCCAGTACGTAATGGTGCTCAGGTCAACGAAAGGCGCAATTCGGGACATTTTTTTCGAAATCCTCAGACGTCTGGAGGTGAAGAATCTCAAGGCACTCTTACGCACAAAGGCGACCGATACACGGACATCGGCCGGGGTCGAGACGCTCATATTCCCCGTTGAAGACGTCTTCAAACGCCGCATGAGCAAGTTGAAGGAGGTGGACTCGCTCGCCGATCTGATAAGCCACACGGAGAGTCCGTATCGCGAGGTGTTGGCGAACGCGTACCCTGAGTATGAAACGACGGGACGGCTCCTTGTACTCGAGCGCGCGCTTGATGAAGAGATCTGCGGTGCGATCTGGGAGCAAACGGAGGAGTTAGGCGGTGCCGACCGTAAGATCGTGAGAAAGATCGTGGGTACTGAGCTGGATCTGACGAATATCATGACCTTGCTCCGCTGCAAGGCTGAAGAGATACCTCCTGGCAAGATCAGGAGCTATGTGCTGCCCTACGCGTATCTTGTGGATTTCGGTGCGGACGCGCTGAACGAGGCAATAATGGCGGAGAACGTCGGTGCGACTATCCGTGCAATGCCCGCTTCGCCCTATACAGACGTGTTGATCCGCGTATTGCCGCTCTACGACACGGAGAAGACGCTCATTCCCTTCGAGGACGCGCTGTGGCGCCATTTCGCCACCGTGGTACGGAAGACCTTGAAGGGCTACCCCATTAACATCGGCACGATCATCGGGTTCCTGTACCTCAAGGAGCTTGAGATCCAAAATCTCTGCACGATCGCGGTCGGGAAGGAGAACAACCTCCCGGCTGAAGAGATCGCCAAACTCGTGCTCGCTTCGTGACCCGAACGGAGTCCGTAGCGCGATACCCTGCTAGGAGCTTCTGCACGAACGCTTAGACCGTTGAAACGGGTGTTTGGGGTGATTTATAAATCAGTAAGTTTAAGTTATTCCACGGTAATAAGCTTTCATTCAGTCTGCACGAGCTGAAAAGAGGAGAGGAGAGGAAAAGAGAGATGTTTGACGAACCGGTACTTGGAATAAGCACAAGGGAGGTCGTGACGATCACGCCTGATACAACGGTCGGCGCTGCGATCGGGATAATGGAGAAGAACAGGTTTCACAATCTGGTGGTGCAGGGGGGCGATGCGCTCTATCTGGTGAGCATTCATGATCTGCTGCTCGCATCCAATTCCGACTCGCATGTCGATGAATTTATGTTCAAGCCCCACACCATCCATCACAAGATGCCGATCATTGATGCCATTGTGGAGCTCATCGACTGCGGTCAGCGCGCAGCCCCCGTAATCGACGACAGGGGTGCACTTGCGGGCATCGTTACGGAATATGACATCATGGCGCGGGGCGCGGATTCTCGTATCTTGAGAGATGCGGAGGTACGTCGGATTATGGATCGTGATCCGATCTGCGTGCAGAAGACCGACAGTATCGGGAAAGCGCGCAGCATCATGACCAAGAACAACATCGGGCGCGTGCTCGTGGTGGATGAGATGCAGAATTTACGGGGCATCATTACCGATATGGACATCGTGAAGAAGATTTACAAGCCCAAGAGGCGCATGACCATAGGCGATGTCAAGGGTGAGAAGATCACCCGTATGGAGCAGCCGGTTACGGTCATCATGAGTGCGCCGGTGATTACGGCGGAGATCGATGCGAGTCTCGCGGATGTTGCGAAACTACTGCAGCGGCATGACATTCGGGGCGTGCCGATCGTAAAGGATCACGTGCCACGCGGGCTCATTACTATTCTGGACATCATGCGCTACCTCCGCATGCTGAAGGAGGAAGCGATGGTGGAGGTTGAGCTCGAGGGCACCCTGGACGAGGAGTATAAAGACCTCGCGGAGCGCATCATCGAGACCGAAGTGCGGAAGATCGCGCGATTCGCGCGCCGGGTTCACTGGATCAAGATCGTGATCAAGAAGGAGCACGACCGCGGCGGCGTGCCGTCTTACCGGATAAGCGCGCACGTGAAGACGCCGGATAAGCAGTACTTCGCACAGGCCGAGCCGAAACCGCTCAAAACGACCAAGTGGAAGAGCGAAGACGAGGTAGAGATGACGAAGGTGCAGAAACCCCGCTGGGACTTCATCGAGGTGCTCAAGGATGCTCTACTCTCCGTGGAGCGGCAGATCGAGGAAGATCGGGATCGGAAACGGGACCTGAACCGGCGGGTGGTTGAGGCATAGCGAGGGGGCCGGCAAACACACCCGTGTGTTATAGTATACAATTAGGACTAAGTAGCGGGTGAAACAAAATCCGCGATTTGAAGATCGAGTGCAACATCGAGCACGTCGAGTTCCGTAACCGCCGCTGGTATGCCCAGCAGTGCGCTCAAACTCGGTTTGGTACGACCCTCATCGCCGGAGATGAGCTCCTTCACGTACAGACCGGCATTGCACGTTACCTCGACAACGGCTCGCTGTGCTTCCTCGTCAAAGGAAACCAGGCGTGCACTCGTTACTCGCCTTCTCCGCACCAGATCCGCGCGCCGGTGCGCGACACGGTGCGGTGTGCGCTGCTCGATCTCCGTATCGTTGAGCGCCGCCAGTGCAGCTTTCAGTTGCTCTTCTGAAGGCGGCTCCTCTGCCGCCTCAAATATGACTACGGCACGGTAGGTCTTCTCAGCCTTCGCGCTCTTCACCTGCGCAACCGCCTCTTTCTGCACGTACTGCAAGTCAAAAACCTCGATCTTGCCTGCATTCTCGTGGTTCACCTTCGCCTCAGCTTCTCGGAGATCCACGAATCGGCGATGCGGCTCTTTTATCTCCAGCACGACCGGACGACCAGAGCCCACCATGCGCGCATCGATATCTTCACGCCCCGAGCCGTGCAGCACCATATCCGTGCCCTGGAAAAGCACCAACAACGAGCCGCTGATCAACTCCTCAACGGATTCCGGGTACATTCGCCCGGTGAAATTGCAGCGCGCGCAGCCCATGCCTCGGCAGGCGCGGCAGAACCATCTCGTCTGCGGTATGCCCCGTTTGAACTTCTTGTAGCGCCCGTAAAGGTAGACCGCATTCGACTGCACCTCGACAGTGTCGGTCCAGAGATTGAGCACAACGACGAGTTCTGGTCGCTCGAATTCCGCGGTCTTGCCCAGCGCGCGCTCGAGTCTCTTGCCCACCTCGCGATTTAACTCGGCCTTCAGCGGCTCCGCATAGTCCGCACCTGTAAGCTCCCAGAGCAGTTCCTCGTTCTCACTGAGTAGACCACTGACCTTCGTGCCCACCAGAAACGTCGCGAATTCGTAGTCCCGCAGCGCATCCGCTGCCGTTGCGGCCCACTCGTCCACCGACTCGAAGAGACCGTTACAGACCCAGCACGTGCCCGTAGGAATTCCCGCACCGCGCGCCTCCAGCAGCGCCTTGAGTGCCCGCCCGCGCTGCTCGTTGGAGCGGCCCGTAGCGATCTTAGCGAACTGCCTGCCGAAGCAATGGTCGCAGATCGGGCCTTCGCGGATGATCGCCCGTGCGCGATTCACGATATCCTCGGTCTCCAAAGGGTCCGTCTCGGAAGTGATGCGTGCCATCTTTCTTTAACCAAAGAAGAGTCTAATCTCGTTGCTTTTAGTTCTATGCTCCGCTTCGTTTATGAGATCTGGTTTTCGCCTTCCGGAAGCACGAGGTATTCCGAACGATTCAGTGGCATAACGTACGTGCGGACTGGTATAACAAACACCGCTCCAGTTGCAAACGATAAAAAGAAAAAAAAAGAAAAAAAAGAAAAAGAGAAATGCCATAGCTAACATGCTATAGCATTGGAACGCAGTTTAGTGTCCACCTCAAAACGTATAAATCGTTTATTCCGTAACTACTTCTGCAAATCCGACTCTTCTCGCTATTTTGGTCACCCGAACCTTGACATTGTCGCCTTTCTGCGTGTTCGGCACAAAGACCACAAAGCCTTCGATTCGAGTAATACCATCGCCTTCTCGACCAACGTCCTCAATGGTGACGTCATAGGTCTCGTCGATGGTAATCGGGGCGTTGAACCCCCGTCTTTCTTCTCCAAAAGCCATGCCTTACAGACCTCCTATGCTTTGTTTGTTTGCTTGTTCTACCCGTGATACAGCGAATACTCGCGCCTTCAATTGCAAGTCGCACATTTCCGTGGTATCACTTGAGATACCATTTGAAATAGTAGTATATAAATAGCTCATGGTGGATTCTCGCTCAGCTGCTGTGTCTACGCTCACCATTGTCAATCTCAGGGGTAAGATAAATTGTTCATGTTCCTGTTCCCGCCCGGCCATTATGCGAAGTGGTAGCATTTAAAACGATCGAGGACTATCTACAATCAAAGGGTTCGTATTGGCCGTTTCCTTGGGCTGACGTCACCTTCACGGAATGGAACATGACTACCCGAGAAACCTCATCGTTCCCCTTTCCGACCGTGCGCGAGGGGCAGCGGGAGTTTATGGAAGACGTTTGGGATGCTCTTGAGTCGGAAGGGATCCTCGTTGCGCACGCGCCGACCGGGATCGGGAAGACCGTTGCCGCGCTCGTGCCCGCCGTGCACTACGCGCGGGCAAACGATAAGATCGTCTTCTTCCTCACCTCGAAACGCAGTCAGCACAAGATCGCAATCGAGACGCTCCGGTTGATCCAGCGGCAGGCGAACCTCCACTTCTCGGTCGTTGATATCACCTCGAAGCAGTCTATGTGCCCGCGTGCCACCGCGCTCTATCGGGAACACAGTTTGCTCTTCCAGGAGTTCTGCCGCGCGGAGCAGAAGCGGAAACGCTGCCGGTATTTTCTGAAGACCGATGACGATGCGCTGCAACGGATTCGGGAGGAGATCATGCATGTTGAGGAGCTCTGTGACTGGTGCACCGTCCGCGGCGTTTGCCCGCACAGAGCAGCACTCGAGGTCGCTGCGCGTGCCGATGTCGTTGTCTGCGATTATAATTATATCTTCGATCCCGGCATCTCCGAGACGGTTCTGGAGAAGCTCGCCGCGGACTTGGACGACCTTATCCTCATCGTTGATGAAGCGCACAATCTCCCGGATCGTATCCGAAACAATCTCAGTAACTCCCTGCGTCTCGCGACGCTCACGAGCGCCGCACGCGCGATCAAGTATATCGATCGCGAGATGCATGGCAACCTCATGGAGCTGGAGACGATCTTCACGAAACTGGCGAAACGCGCGAGTGACAACCGTGCTGTTGAGATACCCGTGGACCGGGATTTCCTGCTTGATGAGATGAGCAAAGTATTGCGGCGTCGGATCGAGGCGATCGGCTACGACGAATTTGTGAATACGCTGCTGAGCATCGCCGAAGAGTTGACGGGCACCGCGGAGGCGCCAGCAGTTGACCGCGCGGACAGCGCATTCTCCTCAGATGAGCGGGGCATGCTGCAGCGAAGGCTCCAGCAGTTGAAGGTGCAGAAGAACCAGCCGACGAGCACAACGCTGAGCACACGCTTCGGCCGAGAGCACGAGGAAGCGCAGTGGCATATCCTTAACGTCGCTGAGTTCCTGGACCGATGGCGAACTGAAGAACGATGTGTCCGGATCTTCTCGCTCGCGCAACCGGAGAATCCGCTGCTCTACTTCAAGCTCCTTGATCCCTCGGTCGTCAGCGCGCCGATCTTCTCGCTCGCGCACGCGACCATCATGATGAGCGGCACCCTCTGTCCGACGGAGATGTACGCCGATGTGCTCGGTGCAACGCCCGCGCGAATGAAGGGCAAGGCGATCATGATGCGTGAGTATGCGTCCCCGTTCCCCCCGGAGAACCGTCCGATTGTCGTTACCAAGAGGCTCACCACGAAGTATACGGAGCGGAGCGAAGCGATGTATCAGAAGCTTGCCACGAAGATCAGCGAGGTGGCACATTCCGCTACGGGCGGTATGGCTGTCTTCTTCCCCTCTTACGCTCTGCTCAATGATGTCGCCGCTTTCTTACCACTAAAAGTGCAGCAGCGGGTAATTGTGGAGCGGCGGACGATGGGCAAGGAGGAGAAGAACAGGCTCTATGAGCTCTTACGCGATACCGATGATGGCATCTTGCTCGCGGTGCAGGGCGGTTCCTTCTCCGAGGGCATGGACTACGAAGCCAATACGCTCAAGACGATCATCGTCGTCGGACTACCGCTGAGCCCCCCGACGCTCGAGGTGAAGACGATAGAGGACTATTATAGCGGTAAATTCGGGCCAACTAAGGGGCGACTGTACGGGTATCTCTATCCCGCGGTCACCAAGGTGCTCCAGGCGGCAGGCCGGGGCATTCGCAGCGAGCACGACCGCTGCATCATCGTTCTCATGGATTACCGGTTCGCCCAGTTGCCCTATCGGAACTGCCTCCCGCCGGATTACCACGTCATCCTGACCGACCGTGCCGAAGAGCACTGCCGCAAATTCTTTACGTGAATCGGCAGCTAGAAATTGTCATCCAGGCCCTCGAGCTCCTCGCCAAACTCCGCTTCCACCTCGCGCTCGAGATCCGACCCGGTACCTTCGGCCAACGCCGCCGTCAATAACTCCATTATGGAATTCCAGGTAGCAAATGCTTTATCTCGATCGAACGGGAAATTAAAAGACTTCCGTGCCCAATCGCTCTCTGCGATCTTCTTGCCGTCCATCCTGCGGACCCAATGCTGCTCGATGGAGATGAATTTGCCGTAATTCCCCTCCTTGACGAGGCAGCGCCACACCTTCTTCGGAGTACCGTCCTCGTTCTTCAGAATCACACGATAACCAACGTCCCGTACTGTCCTTATATTCGGTCTTATTTCGCTCATAGGCTCTTCCTTCCTTCCTTAACCCACACCTAACTTACCTTAAGATTATTCGCTCATATATAAAAGGTACCAACCAGACCGTTTTGAGCAAAAAGGAGCGTCAGACGGTGCTGCTCTTCTTGTTCCCTTTCTTTTTATTCTTCGCGCTCTTCTTTGCCGGCGCTTTTGCGCCTACGCTCCGTTTACCGAATTTCCTGCTCTCCTTTCGCTCGAGGTAACAGCGCAAGATCCCAGCATTAAGCAGCCACGTGTTCAGCAGATCCATCACGAGCCCGAAGAGCAACACAAGCGAGAGATCCCTTAAGATGGGGATCGGTGCGAAATAGGCGGAGGCGTAATGGATCGTGGAGGAGACGAGGAACATGGCAAAGATCGCGACGAGCGTGGTGAAGGTCATGGTGACGCCGGTCTTCATCGTGCTCCGGATTTTCTCGTCTACATCGCCCTTCTTGCGCAGCAGATTCGTCGTTAGCAAAATGTTCGAGTCCACCGAGTAGCCAATGAGCATGAGCAACGCGGCGATGGTGCCCAGCGAGAGCTCCATTCCGATCACGTCCATACAGGCGATGGCGACGACGATGTTCGAAAACGGCGCGAGGATGACCGCCAACGGAGGAATCACTGTGCGAAAGACGATAAAGACGACGAAGGCCATCATGAAAAAGGCGATGACAATCGCGTTCACGGCCTGCCGCTGCAATTCCTTTGCGAATATCGGGCTGATATCACGCATCTCAAAAGAGCCGAGTTCCGCCTCGGAGCCGTAGTCCTGCTCCAGCTTGGCGATCAGTACGTCCTTCTCCGTCTCGCTCATCTGGCCGAACTCGATGCTCTTCTCGTTCGCGGCGCCGGTGTTTCGTATGGACGCAATGGGGAAGTCGGCGAACGTCACCTCCAGTTGTTCTATCGTCTCAGTCGTGTGCACCGTGACCACAGTCCCGCCCACGAAATCCGTACCGAGGCGTACCGGTGAGCCCACCATTACCTGGGTGATCGCGATGATGAAGAATGCGATGACCAGAATGATCAAGGGTATTTTTAGTAACCGCTTCGCGGGATATTTCGTGATATCTATGCGCTCGAATAACTGCTCAAGATCTGGGAACTGCATGCAAGAACCTTTATGGTTGGTCAATAAAAACCTTCGGCTTCGCGCGGGCCGGTGAGAGAAGGTATTTCTTGAGGTGAGCCTCTGTAAAATCAGGGTGATGAGCCGATTTGAACTACCGCTACGGGGTGCGGGGGATGAGGATTTACAGCGGTTAAGCGAGAGCATGGGGCTTTCGCTCAGTCTGGATGAGCTGCGGCGAATTCAGCAGTACTTCGCGTTGAAGGGACGCGAGCCGACCGACGTGGAGCTTCAGAGCATTGCCCAGGCGTGGTCGGAGCACTGCTGTTACAAGAGCTCAAAGAACGTCTTAAAAGAGTACGTCTTCGGGATCGAGGCGCCGCAGAATCTACTGGTGATTAAAGAGGATGCAGGTGTGCTTGAATTTGACGATGAGCACGCCTACGTGGTCGCTTTAGAGAGCCATAACCATCCCTCGGCTATCGAGCCGTACGGGGGTGCGGCAACGGGGATCGGCGGTATCGTGCGTGATGTGGTCTGTATGGGCGCGCAGCCGATTGTCTTGATTGATCCGCTGTTCTTCGGCCCGCTGGATTATCCATACGAGCAGCTGCCCCAAGAGGTGAAGCACCCGCGATTCTTATTCGATGGCGTGGTCGCAGGGATACGGGATTACGGGAATCGTATCGGTATCCCGACCTGTGCGGGTATGGTGTACTTTGAGAAGGGCTACCTGGGCAACTGCGTGGTGAACGTCGGCTGTGTGGGAATCATGAAGAAGGCGGATCTGAGCCGGAGCATGGCGAAGCCGGGTGAAGTGCTCGTGCTGGTCGGCGGTAAGACGGGCAGAGACGGCATTCATGGCGTCACCTTCGCTTCGGTTGAGCTGACAGGCGAGGAGGAGACCCGGAGTGCGGTGCAGGTAGGCGATCCGATAACGAAGGAGCCGCTTATGCACGCGATCCTGGAGGCGAACGAGAAGCGGTTGATCAGCGGCATGAAAGATCTCGGTGGCGGCGGGCTCTCGTGCGCGGTGAGCGAGATGTGCCATGCGGGCGGTTGTGGTGCGGAGATCCATTTGGAGCGTGTGAAGCTGAAGGAGGAGGGACTGAACCCCTGGGAGATCTGGATCTCAGAGTCGCAGGAACGATTCTTACTGGCGTTGAAGCCCGAACAGGTAGAGGAGGTTCTGGCGCTCTTCGAGAAGTGGGACGTAGACGCCGTGGTGCTGGGCGATACGAGCGCAGAAGCGAGTGGTGAGAGCCCGCGAATTCGCATTTCGCACGACGGTGAGCAGATCTTCGAGCTGGAGACGGACTTCCTCGTCTCATGTCCGCTGTATACGCGTCCGAAGGAGGTGCGGGTAACGGAACGGGAGACACTACCGCCGATTGCAGAACTGTCCGATTACAACGCAATCGTATTGCTACTGCTCGCGGCGCCGAACATCGCCTCTAAGGAGGCTGTGATCAGGCAGTACGACCACGAGGTGCGTGCCGCCACGGTAATTAAGCCGCTACAGGGGTGTCGTGGCTCTGAGAGCCACGGTGATGCTGCAGTGCTCAAGCCGCTGGAAGACTCCTTCCGCGGGCTCGCGATCACGTCTGACGTGAATCCGACCTTCTGCAAACTCAATCCGTTCTGGGGTGCTGCAAGCGCGATCGACGAGATCTGCAGGAATTTGACTGCGGTCGGGGCCGTGCCACACTCATTTGCTGACTGCCTCAACTTCGGCAACCCCGAGAAGCCGGACCGCATGGGCGATTTCGCGGAGTGCTGTCGCGGGCTCGGGTATATGGCTTCCGCGCTTGGCGTGCCCTTCGTAAGCGGTAACGTGAGCTTCTATAACGAATCCGTCGTCCTGAACGAATCAATTCCACCCACACCCTCGATTCTTGGTATTGGCATCTGCGAGGACGTGCGAACATGCGTAACGGTGGACCTGAAAGGAGCAGGGAACCCGCTGTACCTCATCGGGGAGACAAGAGCGGAGTTAGGCGGGAGCGAGTACTTCAGGTTACGCGGTTCGGATGCGGGCAGTGTGCCACGAACCGATCCCGCGGTGCTGCAAACGAGCATGAACGCGTTGCGGGAAGCGATGAACGCGGGTTTAATCGCGAGCTGCCATGACGTTGCGGAGGGCGGTCTTGCGGTTACGATCTGCGAGATGGCGATCGGTGGAGATCTAGGCGTTTCCGTTGACATCGCGAACGTAAACCCTGGTATACGAACTGATTTTACACTCTTTTCAGAGTCGAATTCGCGCTGGGTGGTCGAGGTGGCGCGACCGGAAACGAGCAGCTTCGAGACATTCATGAGTCTCAGAGACGTTCACATACGTGCCCTGGGTGAGACTGTAAGAGAGCGGCAGCTCACCATTCGTGACCATGAGAGAGCAGTGGTAACTCTGCCGCTTGACGATATTCGGAAGACCTGGCGTGGAACAATTACGTGAGCTGAGTCCCAGTCTCACGGTGGGAGCGCGCGAGCTGGCCCAATCGCCCATTTTTTCCAGGGAAGCCGTCTCATTCTTGAGCAGGCTCAGCGCTTTTTTACTCGTGGAGATATAGGGAAGTAGGAGATGCCGAAGCGAGAAGACATCAGGAAGGTGCTGGTTATCGGGTCGGGCCCGATCGTGATCGGCCAGGCCTGTGAATTTGATTACTCGGGCACGCAGGCGTGCAAGGCGCTGCACGAGGAAGGTTATGAGGTCGTGCTGGTGAATTCCAATCCCGCGACAATTATGACCGATCCTGAGATGGCTGACCGTACATACATCGAGCCGCTGACTGTTGAGAACGTGACGAAGATCATTGCGAAGGAGCGGCCGGACGCATTACTGCCGAACCTTGGCGGACAGACGGGGCTCAATCTTTCCGCTGAGCTCAACAAGCGCGGTATTTTGGAGCATTACGGGGTGACGATCATTGGTGTTGAAGCGGATGCGATCGAGCGCGGCGAGGACCGGATTGCGTTTAAAAAGACGATGGCGATGCTGGAGATCCCGATGCCGCAGAGCTCACCGGCGTATACGGTCGAGGAAGCGGAGCTGATCGCGCAGGAGCTGGGCTATCCCGTGGTGATCCGCCCGGCCTATACGCTCGGGGGCACCGGCGGCGGGCTCGTTTATAACGTCGACGAACTCCGGACGATCGTGGCCCGTGGTATCGCGGCGAGCCTCATCGGCCAGGTGCTGGTTGAGGAATCTGTGCTGGGCTGGGAGGAGCTCGAACTCGAGGTGATCCGGGACAAGAAGGGCAACATGATCACCGTCTGTTTCATCGAGAATGTGGACGCGATGGGCGTGCACACGGGCGACAGTTTCTGTGTGGCGCCGATGCTCACGGTACCGGAAGCGCTGCAACAGCGATTGCAGGAGTATTCCTACCGGATTGTAGATGCGATCGGCGTCATCGGCGGTACGAACATCCAGTTTGCGCACAATCTCGAGGATGACCGTGTTGTGGTAATTGAGATCAATCCGCGAACCTCGCGGTCCTCGGCATTGGCCTCAAAGGCGACCGGGTTCCCGATCGCCAGGATCTCTGCGAAACTCGCTGCAGGAATTACACTCGACGAGATACCGTATTACCGGGGCGGCACGCTCGACCGATACACGCCCGGTGGGGAGTATGTGGTGGTGAAGTTTGCGCGCTGGGCGTTTGAGAAGTTCCCGCAGACACGCGATATTTTGGGCACGCAGATGAAAGCCGTGGGCGAGGTGATGAGCATCGGTCGTACCTTTAAAGAGGCGTTTCAGAAGGCGATCCGCTCGCTGGAGACAAAACGATATGGCGCCGGCGGTGCGAAGGATTTCGGCACCCTCTCGCTTGAAGAGCTGAAGGAGCGGCTGCTCTTCCCGTCGAGCGAGCGCATCTTCATGATGTACGAAGCTTTGCGTAAGGGTATGGCGGTAGAAGAGCTGTATCAGCTCACGAAGATCGGGCGGTGGTTCATTGAGCAGATGCGGGAGCTCGTGATATTCGAAGAGGAGCTCAAGCAGTACCATGGTAAGGAACTTTCTGACGCGATGTTGAAGACGGCGAAAGCGCACGGCTTCTCTGACCGCTATCTCGCGCAACTGCTCGGGAAGACGGAACGCGAGATCAGGATGCAACGTTTGACCACGGGCATAACGGCGTGCTATGAGGCCGTGCCGGTGAGTGGCGCGGACGGCGCGTATTACTATTCAACCTATAACGCTCCTGATTCGGTGGAAGTTTCACCCAGGCGGAAGATACTGATCCTGGGCGGTGGTCCGAACCGCATCGGGCAGGGCATCGAGTTCGATTACACGTGCGTGCATGCCGCGTTTGCGTTACGTGAAGCTGGAATCGAGTCGGTGATGGTAAACTGCAATCCCGAGACGGTTTCGACCGATTATGACACCTCGAACAAGTTATACTTCGAGCCACTCACGATTGAGGACGTCTTGAGCATTTACCAGAAGGAGCAGCCGGAGGGTGTCATCGTGCAGTTTGGCGGTCAGACGCCGCTGAATATCGCGAAGGAGCTGCACGAAGCGGGCGTGACGATCCTGGGCACGAGCCCGGCGAGTATTCATCTGGCCGAGGATCGCGAGCTGTTCAGAACGATGATGAACGAGCTTGGGATCCCGCAGCCTGAGAGCGGCACGGCACGATCGGTGGAGGAAGCGCTCGCGGTGGCACGGGAGATCGGATTCCCCTTGATGGTGCGACCTTCATTCGTGCTCGGCGGGCGTGGTATGGAGATCGTGTATGACGAGCAGATGCTTCTCGAGTATGCGCGCGCAGCAGTGGATGTGAGCCCCGAGTATCCGATGCTCATCGACAAGTTCCTGGAGCAGGCGATCGAGGCTGAGGTAGACGCGATCGCGGACGGCAAGGACGTGTACATCGCGGCTGTGATGGAGCATATCGAGCTAGCGGGTATCCATTCGGGCGATAGCGCCTGCGTGATCCCCTCACGGAACATCAGCCGGGAGCAGCTCGCGAAGATAGAAGCGTACACGAAGAAGATCGCGGAGACCTTCCAGGTCGTCGGGCTCATGAATATCCAGTACGCGATCGCGAACACTGGTGAGGTGTACATACTGGAGGCGAACCCGCGTGCCTCGCGGACGGTGCCGCTGGTGAGTAAGGTAACGGGCGTGCCGATCGCGAAAGTAGCGACGAAGGTGATGCTGGGCATGAAGTTGCGTGATTTGCGGCCCTCGCTGGAGCGCGGTGATACGAAGCTCCCGTATTACGGTGTGAAGGAGGCCGTTTTTCCCTTCACTATGTTCCCGGACGTCGACCCGCTGCTGGGACCGGAGATGAAGAGTACAGGCGAAGTCCTGGGCATGGCGCCCTCCTACGGTTTAGCGTTCTACAAGGCGGAGGAAGCGGCGAACATGCAATTGCCGACCGAAGGCACGGTCCTGATCTCGGCTACGGACGCGGATAAGGAAGAAATACGGGAGGTTGCCGAACGGCTGAGCAAACAGGGATTCACGGTAAAAGCGACGAAGGGCACGAAGGCTTTTCTGGCGCAGCACGGGCTCGAAGCGGAGCTGGCGATCAAGCTGGGCGAGGGCAGGCCGGACATCACCGATGACATTCGGAACAGGCAGATCAATCTGGTAATCAACACGCCGGCGGGCGGCAAGGGTAAGCATGACGACAGCTATATCAGGATTGCCGCGATCCAGCACAAAGTTCCGTATATCACAACGACGGCGGCCGCACGGGCAACGGTCGCTGGTATCGAGACGGTGAAACGCGGCAAGGCGGACGTGAAGGCGCTGCAGGAGTATCATCAGGAGCTCGCGATTTCGCGATAGCCTCTTCGTGCCTGGATTGCGAACGGCCCCACGAACGTGTTCATGCCGACGTTGATTATCAAGCAGGTTCTCGGAAGAGCAGGAGGTACGCTGCAGCGTATGTGGCGCCGTCGTCCGTAATAAGTGACCTAAGCGGCACTACGTATAACGCATGTCGCCGGGTACACTGCCGAGCCATCTCACGGCCGCGCATTTTTTATGGCCAGACACCAATGTATGGGGAGAGAGAGGTAACCATCGCTCATGAGTTTGTTAGAAGTGGATGACAGATCGTGGGAGCATGAGGTGGAGCTCTCGGAGCTGCCGGTGCTCGTGATGTTCTTTGGCCCTACGTGCCCGTACTGCAGGGAGATGGAGCCCTACTTTGTTCGATACGCGCAGGAGTACGAGGGAAAGGTCAAGTTCGCGAAATTGAATGTTGTCGAGAGCCCGTTCACGGCCGAGCGCTATGGCGTGATGGCTACGCCAACCTTCGCGTTCTTCTGCCACGGCACACCTGTCCAGAACCTCGCGGGCGTCGCCTATCCGACGCTGCTGAAGAAGTTGATTGAGGAGTCGCTCGAGCACGGTGAGGCATGCCGTGTGAAATCGACACCCGTGCGGTTCGACATGGCGTATGGGTGAGCGAGAAGAGACTTCGGGAACAGAATGACGTTTGTTTGCGGATGAACTGAAAAACCTTCACTGCACATCTCAAAGCTTTATAAGCGCGGCCGCTGAAGTGAGATCGAGTGGAGGTGACTTAAGCTACCTACGGAAAGAAGGCCGGTTTGGCGTCACGCTGGCGTTCTTATATGACCCGGTTCGACTGTTTACGTTGCGGGAAGTGCTGCATCTCCTTCATTGACCGGCGTTACCACGTTCCGGCTGGCTTAGCGCTCATCCCACGAGAGGTGAAGCTCTTCGATCAGGCGGATGTCCGACCTTTCCTCGGCGTGCAGGTAACGACGGGCATCATTCCCGTCTGGTATCAACTGATCAGAGCGCCCTGTCCCCATTACGATCACGACCGATGCGGGTGCACGATCTATGAGCGGCGCCCGCTTGTCTGCAGAGCGTACCCCTTTAAGGTTGTCCTGAACTACACGCAGCTTGGTCGCTGCACCTGGCTGACGCAGCAGACCCGAAAGAATGCTGTAGAGCTGCCCGCGGAGATCGTGCAGGCGAATGAGGCGATCGCGGCGTACGATCATGCGACCTTTGGGCTCGTCAAGCACGAACAGTTACGGATATTCAATTTCGAGACCGGCGCATGGCTCGCGCTCCAGGACCATTGAGATGTTGCACGTATCGTGCTTGTTCATTCTTTCCATCTTACTGCTAGCTGCCGTAACTGCCGAGGCATTCCACCCTCAAGCCTTTTCATAAGCTCGCTGCATTTTATTCCATACCTGCTGCGCTGCTCATTACGAGCCCGTTAGCATATCGTAGAGGGGAGGGAGGTGGTTGCGATCGCCCCGGTGATTGTTGCTGAGGATCTGAGGAAGCAGTTTGACGAGTTCGTCGCGGTGGATAACGTGAGTTTCACGGTGGAGGAGGGCGAGGTCTTCGGGTTCCTCGGCCCGAACGGCGCGGGGAAGACGACCACGATGAAGATGATCCAGTGTGTCTCGCCGAAGACGAGCGGAACGCTCACTGTCTTTGGCATGGATGTGACGACACACCCGCGGGAGATCAAGCAACTGCTGGGCGTGGTGCCTCAGGAGAACAATCTCGATCCCGATTTCACGGTCTTCGAGAATCTGCTGGTCTACGCACACTATTTTGACCTTTCGCGTGCACAGGTAGAAACTACGATAGCAGAGTTGCTGGACTTCGTGCAGTTGCAAGAGAAGCGGGATAAGCCCATTGAGCAGCTCTCAGGCGGTATGAAGCGCCGGCTGATACTCGCACGGGCGCTGATCAACGCTCCGCGCTTGTTGATCCTCGATGAGCCGACGATCGGGCTCGATCCACAGGCCCGCCATCTCATCTGGGATAAGATCAAAGCGCTCAAGGCGCAGGGGATCACGGTTGTCTTAACCACCCATTATATGGATGAAGCGGCGCGATTATGCGATCGCCTAGTGATTATGGACTTTGGGCGAATCCTGGTGGACGGCAAGCCCGACGCGCTGGTCCGTGAGTACATCGGCACGGATATTGTGGACGCGGAGTACAATCCACGGGTCATCGCATGCTTGAACCGAACGGGCGCGAAGTACGACGTCTGGGGTAATACGGTGCAGGTATACACAGCGCATCCGCAGGACGTGATCGCAGCGCTCCTCACTGACTGCGGGCTCAGTACGATCACCGCGCGTGCGGCGACGCTTGAAGATGTCTTCTTGAAGCTTACCGGCAAGAAACTGCGGGAGTGATCTGGAGCATGGGTTATTTTACGGTGCCGAAACTGAGCAGCCGGGTGTGGAAGGTCTGGGCACGGAATAAGTCAGTCTTTATGAAGACCTGGCGGGTGAATTTCTTCCCGCCGTTCCTGGAGCCGCTACTGTATCTCTTCGCGCTGGGCTTTGGACTGGGCAGGTACATCGAGGTGATCGAAGGGATGAGCTATCCGCGCTTTATCGCGCCTGCGCTGATCGCGATCTCGATCATGAATTCGGCCTTCTTCGAGTGCACGTATGGCTCCTTCGTGCGTATGTACTATCAGAAGACTTTTGACGCGATTATCGCGACGCCGCTGAGCATCGAGGAGGTCATTGCGGGCGAGCTGCTCTGGGGCGCTACCCGCAGTCTCATTTACGCCACGATCATGCTCCCGGTAATCGCTGCGTTCGGACTGATCGAGCTGCCGCTCGCGCTCCTGATCATTCCGTTTGCGTTCCTCGCCGGGCTCCTCTTCGCCGCGATTGGGATGTGCTTCACCGCGATCACACCGAACATCAACGCCCTGAACTACCCCGCCTTCCTCTTCATCACGCCGATGTTCCTCTTCAGCGGCACCTTCTTTCCGCTTGAGCTACTACCGCAGCCCATGCAGTATTTCGCGCTCGCTGTGCTGCCTCTCACGCATGTCGTGGGCATCACACGTTCACTCACCCTTGCGGAGCTGAGCGGCTTCTTCGTGCTGCATATAGTCTGGATTCTCGTGGTCTCACTCGTCTTATTCGTGCTCGCCGTCAACCTGATGAGACGGAGGCTCATCGATTAGGTGAAGACAGAGGGACGAGCACGAATGCCTGAAGCACAGCTCAAAGGGCTTTGCGTTATCATCAAGCTTCAACTACCACGCTAAAGCCTGCTCGAGATCCGCGATAATATCCGCCACGTCTTCGACACCCACAGAGAGTCGCACCATCTCGTCCGTGATCCCGATCTTCAGTCTGACCTCACGGGGCACTGTCGCGTGCGTCATCGAGGCAGGATGCTGTATTAAGGTATCCACGGTACCGAGGCTGACTGCAAGCGAGCAGAGCTCAACGCGGTTCATGAGCTTCCGGCCCGCCTCGAGCCCGCCCCGTACGCCGAACGAGATCATACCTCCGAACCCGCTCATCTGTTTCTGCGCGATCGCATGCTGTGGATGACTGGGCAGCATGGGATATCTGACCCATTCGATCTTAGGATGCGCCTCCAGGAACTGCGCCACCGCCATAGCGTTGCTCGCGTGCCGCTCCATGCGCAGATGGAGCGTCTTCAAGCCACGGATGCACAGCCAGGCCTCCAGTGGCGCCATTATACCGCCGGTCGTATGCACGATCGGCTTCATGCGTTTCACAAATTCCGCGCTGCCGACCACAATACCGCCCAGAAGATCGCCGTGGCCGCCGATGTACTTGGTGCTGCTGTGCACCACGACGTCCGCGCCCAGCGGCAGCGCGCGCTGGAAATAGGGTGTTGCAAAGGTATTGTCAACGACCGAGAGCGCATCGATCTCACGGGCTATCTTCGCCAGCTCTGCGATATCGCAGACAGTCAGGGTCGGGTTTGCCGGCGTCTCCGCGAAGATCATCTTCGTGTTCGGTCGTATGCAGGCCTTCACCCGCTCGAGCTCAGAGAGATTGACGAAACTGACCTCGACGCCGAATTTGGTGAGGATATTGGCGAACAGGCTGTAGGTGGAGCCGTAGACGACATCGCTTGAGATTAAGTGATCGCCTTTCTGCAACTGCGCGAGCGCAACCGCAGTGATGGCAGCCATGCCCGATGCGAACGGCAGACCCGTCTCGGCGCCCTCAAGCGCCGCAATCTTCTCGACGAACGCGGCGTGCGTGGGCGTGTGCGGTGCAACGCGCATATAGATGTAACCCTGCTCCGTACCCGCGAACCGTGCTGCAGCCTGCTCAGCGTCCTTGAAGACGAAGGTGGAGGTCTGATAGATGGGCGTGGTGTGCGCGCCGTACTGCGGATCTGGCCCCTCGCCTGCATGCACACATAACGTATCAAACTTCCGCTCTTTCTTCATTCAACTCAACCTCGTTACCTGCCAACCAACTCGGTGATAATCACATCAACGTGCACAAGCTACAAATATCTTTCGGTTTTGTCTGGTTCCCTGCACGGTACGGCGCTCGCAGCACAGTTACTGCTTGTTATACCCGGTATCTATCATTTAAGTCCCATCAATACTGGTGAAATAGTCCTGGGAGGATTCGAACCTCCGTCACGGGCTCCAAAGGTACTAAAATTAATGAAATTGACTATAGAAATAACCGAGAAGGATTTAAAAAGTGGATGAACGCAAACTGTTCAAAAGAACATTCAAATGCTATTGTAGCATATCTTGATAGATACTTAACCTCAGCCATAACAAATCCAATAGATTTATTCTATTTAATTGAAAATATAGAAAAATGAAAGAGACAATTTTGCATGGGAATTAGAGACCTACTGAAATATTTAGAAGCTTTTAGGTACGTGTTTAGCTCCAACTCCAATCACCTCATCCTCCCCTCCTTCATACCGCTCCGAAAATTCGTCTTTTACCGAAAACTTCTATATTATGACTGCAATATCCTATCAAGAGGCGAATGGACAAAGACGAGATCATCGGGCAACTTCAAGCGGTGATTGCTCAACTTGACCGTGAGATTGAGCTGCTTAAAGACCGTATAAGACAACTCGAAGCCCAACTGGCCAAATATGAAAATGCGCATACTCCGCCGAGTTTAAGACGTGGCGGCACTCGCAAAACGAGCCAGAAGAAAGGTGTCACGGGAAAACCAGGTCAGAAGAAAGGGCATACTGGCGTGACGAGACCTCCAGCAAAGCCAGATAAGCACGTGGAGGTTACGACAGAGCGCTGTCCCGATTGCGGAACTGAGCTTGGTGACCCGTTCCGAGTGGAATCGAGGATAATAGAGGAGATTCCAGAGCCGCAGCCAGTCATCGTCACCGAATACAAAATTGCACATTACACCTGCCCCTGCTGCCGTAAAGAAGTTGTTGCAACCGCTGCCGGTTGCCCAAAGGAGGGGATATTCGGTAACAACACAATTGCCCAGACGGCACTGCAGAAATATGAGGATCGGCTGCCCCACCGGAAGATCCGGAACGCACTGAAGCGGCAGTACGGATTGGATATAAGTCCTGCAACGATACTCGATCTCACTCGTCGTGCCGCAGATGCGGTTCAATCGGAATACGAAGCGATTCTGGATAGAATCCGCACGGCTGCGGTGCTGTACGTGGATGAAACGTCAATCAAGGTCCAGGGAATGAAGCACTGGATCTGGGCATTCACCACACCCGCAGAGACGTTTGTCGTGATTCGGAAGAGTCGGGGCATGAAAGTCCTGATGGAGGTTCTGGCAGGGCGATTCAAGGGGATGATTGTGTGTGACGGCTGGAAGCCGTATGCCCGTTTCACGAACCGCATACAGCGATGCTGGGCGCATTTACTTCGAGAATCGAAGGATCTCGCCGCGAAGAGTGCGGAGGCGGTACCGCTGCATAAAGCACTCACGAGGCTCTATAAAAAACTGAATGCCGCGCTGGAAGAGGGGCCTCCGCCAGAAGTTCGGAGACGGTTATGGTACATGGCGCGAGCAACGCTTAAACGATGGATTAGGCGAGAATACGTCAGTGAGAAGGTGGAAAAGTTTAGTGGCAAGATTGAGAACGGCTTCGAGTACTGGTTCACGTTTGTCATTCATCAGGGTGTGGAGCCAACGAATAACAGGGCAGAAAGGGCGCTTCGCGAGCATGTCGTTCAGCGGAAGATCGTAGGGACACTGCGTAACGAGAAGGGCACGTCTATCCACGAGAGGATCATGACCGTGCTGGCGACATGGGCACAGCAAGGGCTCAACAGCTTTCAGATGTTGAGGGCGAGGCTAGTGTCGTGGCCAGGTACTTCTTAGACATAGTAGGGGGATAGTTTTTTGTCGGCATTCTGTCTTGTAAAGCGCCAGTCGATTCTCTTATGCTGTTTGTTTCTCCGCTTTTCCCAGGCTATTATCTCTCGCCGTAGTGTCTCTTTGTCCGGTATTCGTTTTCGTGTGCATTCTGTATCCATAACGCCGATTTCGATTTCTGCGACGTTGAGCCAGCTTGCGTGAGTTGGCGTGTAGTGGAACTGAATTTTCTGGAGTAAACGTTTTGCCTCTTTGGATCCGTACATTTCGTAGAGTGCGGACGTGTCGTGTGTGTTCAGATTGTCCAAGACTATCTGGAGTTGTTCAGCGTCTGGATACCGCCAATCGATGAGGTGTTTGATGAATTTTGCGAAGTCTCTTTTGGTTCTTCGACTTGTTACTCTGGCTGTTCGTTTTCCTGCTTTGAATTCCACTGCGATAAAGATGTTAGCTGTCCCCTTTCTGACGTATTCGTAGTCAAACTTCTCACGATAACCAGGGATCATAGGGATGCTTTGTCTCTTGTCTTCGAGAAGCTGTTTTGGCTTCTCGTCAAATCCTATTACTGGGTATCTCGGGTCATACGGTTTCTCGTACAAATCAAGAATGTCATACATTCGATCTCGGAACTCTTGGTCTATCTCGGAGATACACCACATTCGCTTCAGCCAAGGTCGAGTTTTGCTTTTTTTAAGATCAGACGAACGGATTCCCGGGTGATGGTTTCGAACCCCTCTCGCTCGTTCAATTTCTCGGCCAAGAGCCGTATGGTCCATCGTACTCGGCCCTTTGGCGGACTCGTACACGCCAACGCAATGATCTCAGCCTCTTGCGCATCAATATACTTTTTAGGTTGCCCGGATCGTGGCTTCTCAGAGAGCGCACACTGGAGACCCTCTTCGCGATACCGTCGCTTGATGTTGGAAACCGTAGCCCTGCAGATACCGAGCGTTCCTTTAATCTCCATTTCCGTCATGCCATTATGGAGCATCAGCAAGATACGAGCCCGTGTCAACGCTCGTGCACTTTTCCGGCCTTTCTTCACAAAACCAGTGAGGTAATCTACCTCGTCGGGGGCGAGGGAAAATCTGCTCATGAAACCAGTATGGAGTGCCCCGCATATAAATATCGCCTAAAAAATAAATTGTCTAGACACTAGATGGCTAAACACGTACTTTTCCAGTACACAGACGTAGAATATCTCTTACAAGGTCATAAGCATTACACCAAAGAAGAATTAACCAGTTTGTTGAGAAGATGCAATTTTGACATTGTTTCTGCTTTTACTAGTGGTAGTATAATGCTCATTTTATTGCAGTATATTCGTTTATTTTTTAGGGTCTAAAATAAGTTTTTTTCAAAATATGAAATACAATAGGATAATTAAATTTCTAGATAACGTTGAAGATTCTTTATATAAAAATATAGAATAGATGGATATGTATTATTTATAACCTTAACTCCGCACCATTTTAGGGAACATATTCAAGCCCAGTGCCGCATCCAGATCCCGCACACCCTTTGGGACCTCAGTAATCACGCCGCGCGCACCCATCTCAAAATGGTAGACCTTGCTGTATTTGCAGAGCAGATCAATTGGAGTAAACTTATGGTCGAGTAGAGCTCATAGCTTACCTCTTGTTGGAGTAATGGCTCCGAGGTTGCTATGAGCCCCCTCACAGAACCGGACGTGAGGTTTTCCCTCATCCGGCTCTTCAGGGGTACATCCTCTGCGTTTG
>Ga0268279_1000355_pt1 | contig 29837 bp, 23 predicted proteins | sample saktaG_6_FD_190142 | JGI IMG/M metagenome (GOLD analysis project Ga0268279, IMG submission 190142) | Saline water microbial communities from Sakinaw Lake, British Columbia, Canada - sak_2010_1_5_80m | ecosystem: Environmental > Aquatic > Non-marine Saline and Alkaline > Saline ...
ACCAAAAATTTAAGATGCGGCGATATAATGAAAATTTATCTTAAGATTGAAAAGAAGGGAGATAAAGAAATTGTTAAAGATGCAAAATTTGAAACTTTTGGATGCGGTCATGCTATCAGTATTTCAGATATGATTTGTAATTTAGTCAAAGGCAAGACACTAGAAGAAGCTTTAAAAGTTGGCTATGAAGATATTGCTGATGAAATCGGTCCCATTCCTTCAGTTAAGGTACATTGTGCTCATTTGGCCCAAGCAGGCATGAAAGCAGCCGTCGATGATTATCGAAAAAGAAAAAAGTAGTATGTCTTTATACGACCTGCCACAATTTAATATCCCTAAGATTAGCTATCCAAAGATAAAACGCAGAAAGCTTCTGAAGAATCAGATTTTAGGAATATTGGTTTTGAGTATTTTTATTTCTTCTATTTTTGGTTTTTTAGCCGGCATTATTTCCGGCTCTATTTTTTATTTAGAAATCAAAGATTACCTTTCAGAGATTCCCGGCTTTCAGAAAATAATTGAAAGAGAAACAGTTATTGAGAAAGAATATGTTCCTCAGACCAGCCAAGAGCAAGCTATTATTGATGTAGTCAATGAAACCTCAGCAGCTGTTGTCAGCATTATTGTAACCAAAGACTTGCCTGTATTTGAACAATATTATATCAGCCCGTTTGAAGAATTTTTTGATGTGCCCTTGTATCGCCAAAAAGGCGTTGAGAAACAGGAAATTGGCGGGGGCACTGGCTTTATTGTTTCTGAAGACGGTATGATTTTGACTAACAAGCATGTGGTTTTAGACGAGGAAGCAGATTACACTGTTTTGAACAACGAAGGAAAGAAGTTCCCGGCCCGAGTTTTGGCCCGCGACCCGCTTCAGGATTTAGCCATTCTTAAAATTGATATAGAGAAAATGATAGATGAGAACGGCGCCCTGATTCAAAAACCATTCCCTACAGTCAAACTAGGGGATTCTGATGCCTTGCAGATCGGCCAAACAGTTGTAGCTATTGGCAATGCTTTGGGCGAATTCAGAAATACTGTTTCGGTCGGCGTTATTTCAGGCTTGGGCAGAACAATTACTGCTTCTGGTGGCGGATTGGTCGAAACGATAGAAGACATTATTCAGACAGATGCAGCTATTAATAAAGGAAATTCTGGCGGTCCTCTTTTGAACTTAAGGGGAGAAGTTATGGGTATTAACACGGCCACTGTGCTCGGAGCTCAAAGTATTGGTTTTGCTATTCCAGTAAATAAAGCTAAAAGAGATATTGAGCAGGTTAAGGCTTTGGGCAGAATAGTCTATCCTTACTTGGGCATTTATTACACAATAATAACTGAAAAACTGCATACAGATTATGATCTTCCTGTGGATTATGGAGCTTGGGTGGGCAGGAATACATTTGGTGAAAAAACAACTCAAGCAATTATTCCTGGCACAGCAGCAGAAGAAGCTGGTCTTGAGAGAGACGATATTATTTTAGAATTTGATGGAGAAAGGATCACTGTTGATAATTCTTTAGCCAAAGTGATTCAAAGATACAATCCGGAAGACCAAGTAACTCTCAAAGTTTTAAGGGGCGAGGAAGAGATAATACTTCAAGCTATTTTAGCTGAACGGAGCGAGTAAAAATTGACAGGGGTTCGAGTCCTGCCGCCGGGTGGGTTTTTTATTACTGTTATTTTCTTTCTTAGAATTCTATAATCAGGTTTCCAGATCGGGTCTCGTGGGGTTATTTAATATAGTAGACAAACATAGAGTAGCCGATTCTGGCTACAGGAGTATATTCAGCTAGCCAGCGATAGTAGCCTGTTGGCTGGTCAAAGTCAGGAACGGCTTTAGCTATTCCTCCCTGAAGTTGATTTAAAGATACTGCTACCCATCCTTTGGGCGGCTCTTTTGTTTCCCTTGGTTCTAATTTGATATATTTTTCTCCAAGCCAGTATTCTGGGTCCTCTCCCCCAAAATAGTCAAGATGCAGCTTTGTTATATTATTCTTTTCAACGAAGTCTAAGAGGCGGTAAAAGTCTTGCCCCCAATCGTAATTTGAGTCCACCGCATACTTATACCCGTTTTTAACTCCACCAACACTCTCGTTAAAATATGATAGGTAATAGGGAAAAACAACTAAAGAAGAACCAATATACCAGACAAAGAGTAGAATAATTATTCCTCTAGCCCAGTTTTTTAATGAAAATGACGGCAAGGAAGATAGTATTGTTTTTAATCCAAAAACAACCAAAAGGTAAATAAATGGAAAAGTGGGGAGAAGGTGACGTATCCCAATATTTAAGTTTCCTGCCATTGCTGCTGCCCAGTATATAAAGAGAAAGATAAAAAAAGAGAAAAGGGTAAAGTGATTTTTAACAAAAGCTTTTAGGCTAGTCTGCAGTTTTTTCTTTAGCAGTAAGAAGGCTGTTCCGAAAAGAGAGATGATGGTCAGCAAATGAAAAGCAAGGGGGATTTTTAAGAAATAAATTATTGGGAAATAATACCACCAGCCGTCAGCTGAAATATTACCAAGAAAATAGACCGTATTCCCAAATAAGGTGCGCTGTGAGGCCATAAGAATTCCTCTGAAATATTGAGCAAGAGGCCGCAAAAATGGTTTATCTGCCATCCAGATTGTAAGATTCTTAACCGGTGTTAATTGGTTGGGGGCAAGGTCAGCTATCGTATCTCTTAGCTGATGGTCTGGAGGGTAGTTGAAGACATGAAATTGATATATAGGCCAGATAATGAAGAGAAGCCCAATTAATCCTATTAAAAATGATGAAAATATATATTTCTTTAAGCTTTTTAGCTTAGTTTCCGTTGGCTTTCTGAAAACTAATGCATAAGCTATGGTGATGATGCCAAAGAAGGGAATAAGCAGTATTAAAGAAAACTTAAGAACCATTGCCACACCAAAGGTTATTCCTGCCCAAAAAATATTTATCTTGCTGGGGTTTTTGAGAAATTTTAGCCAAAAATAAGTAGAAAGAACAGCTCCTAAAGCCACCGCCACGTCTGTTGCTACTAGTCTACCATGGGCAATAAACGTGGGGGAGAAAGAAAAGAGAGCGAGAACTCCTAAGCTCAAATAATTTCCTCCCAATTCCCGGGCCCATTTAAACAGAAACCAACCCAAGAGAATGAGAAGAAAAATCATAGGGAGCCTTGACCAGAAAATAATGGTTTTAGGATTGTTGTCTGAACGATAAAGAAATTCTCTTCCCAAATCAAATTGTATCCACCACGGGGGAGCTGAATTTTCTTGGGTCCAAGTAGGGTGTTCTGACGGAAAGTTTAAGGGAAGAAATAAAAGGGGAACGGCAGCAATATCTTTTGCTAGGGGAGGATGCTCTGGATTAATGCGGTAGTCTTTTTGAGTAAGATAGGAATATCCTGCAGGAATGTGAGCCAGTTCATCAAAAGTAAGAGAGTCGTTGGCTATACTGAAAAAAGCCATTAAAAACATTATTAAAAGCAGTATTCCGGCAATAAGATAGGTAATACGATCTGACATATTTTTTAAATTATTATTAGAAAATCCAACCAAAAACTAAAGAGGAAATAAATTCAAAGATTTTTTAAAAAGCACAGTAATTAAGATGCCTCCCAGAATTTAAATAAATATTTTTATCTTCTTTTTCATTTTTCTCCAAATTCTTTTTTTTCTAATTTTATTCCTTAGAGTATTTTAGCATTTGTCGTGTTATAATACAATTACAGGTCGAACAAATAAGCTTAACGACTAAAGCAAAACAATGAGTAATCAAAATCAAAAAATTCACCTCTCAGTGATTATCCCGGCTTATAATGAAGAGAAAAGATTACCAAAGACTCTACGAGAAATTAATGATTATTTGAAAGAACAGTCTTACTTGTCGGAAATTATCGTTGTTAATGGCGGTTCAACCGATAGAACTCCAGAAGTAGTCAAAGAATTACAGAAAATAATTCCAAATTTAAAATTGATAAATACCGAAAACTTAGGTAAGGGCTATGCAGTCAAAAAAGGAATACTCGAGGCTAAAGGAGAATATCAAATTTTTACTGATGCCGATAATTCAACTTCGATTGATCAAATTGAGAAAATGTGGTCAGAGTTTGCCAATGGATATGATATTATCATTGGTTCGCGAGACATTAAAGGGGCGGTCCTGGCCGTACCTCAACCTTGGCTAAGAAAGGTAATTTTGGGAAGAGGTTTTAAATTAGTTAGGAAAATAATTATTGGTTTTTGGAAGATTGAAGATACTCAGTGCGGTTTTAAGGGTTTTAGAGAAAGAGCAGGGCAAGATATTTTTTCTCGAATTACAATTTGCCGTTTTGGATTCGATCCCGAAGTCTTGGTTATCGCAAAAAAATTGGGATACCGAATTAAAGAAGTTCCAATAACCTGGATAAATGATCCTGGAAGCAAAGTGAAATTTAAAAGTATGATTGAAATGTTTTTTGAGATGTTGAGAATCAGACTGAATCTAATTTTGGGAAAATATGAGAAAAGGGGAAGGAAAATAGAGCCAGCTGTCTGGAGAAAAACTGATTTGATTTTTGTTTTAATTATTGGCGAGATGGTAGCCTGGCTGGCTTTTGCAATTTTGAAAACTTTAGAATTTGATACTGTCATTTGGAAGATTCATCTGGGTTTATTTCTAGCAATTTTTGTCCCAATTACGGCCCTGATCTGTCTTTATATTACCTATCTTTTAGGGAAAAAAATTCCAGTTATTTTTCAGGCCGGGAAATTTATTACCGTAGGAATTTCCAATACTTTAATTGACTGGGGAGTACTCAATTTACTGATTCTTATAACTGGAATTCCCGCTGGTCTTTTCTACTCAGTTTTTAAAGGAGCTTCTTTCTTAATAGCCGTAATTAATAGTTATTTTTGGAATAAATTTTGGACGTTCAAAAAAAGAGAGATTGAAAAACCTGGAAGAGAGTTTCTGCAATTTTTAGCAATAAGTGCAATTGGAATGGGAATAAATGTAGGAGTTGCCTCTTTTGTGGTAAATGTAATTGGCCCTCAAGCTGGAATTTCTCTTAAGGCTTGGGCAACCGTGGGAGCAGCAATTGCCACTATATTTGCCATGGTTTGGAACTTCTTGGGTTATAAATTTATTGTTTTTAAAAAATAAATTTGTGGTAGAATAAAATAATGTCAAGAAAACCAAAAAAGCCGAAGTTTCCTTCGGAATTGAGGATGGACCTAGCTAGCCAGGACTGGGTTGTAATTGCTACTGGCAGAGCTAGGAAGCCGGAAACATTTAAGAGAGAAAAAAGAGTTAGCCAAGAAAGTTCTAAGAGAGCCTGCCCTTTTTGTAAAATTTCTAAAAATCGATCAACTGTCGTCATTCCTAATAAATTCCCGGCTTTTCTCCCTTACTCTAAACTGAATGAAAAGATAGAGGGGAAATTATACAAAAAAATGAATGCAGTTGGCTTTCATGAAATAGTGATTACTCATGACCATAAAAAACATTTGGCCCAATTTTCTATAGAACAGGTCAAAGAAGTTTTTGATGTTTATCAAGAAAGATATTTAGATTTAATGCCAAAAAGATTTGTTAATCATATATCTATTTTTCATAATCATGGTCAGGAAGCTGGAGCTACAATTTTCCATCCCCACTCTCAAATCATTACTACTCCGCTTGTTGATATCGACCTTCAAAATGCTCTTTTACGTTCCAAAAGTTATTACCAAAAGCATAAAAAATGCATTTATTGCCAGATGAACAAATGGGAGAGAAAAGTTAAAAAAAGAATTGTTTTTGAAAATAAAGGTTTTTTAGTGGTCTGTCCTTTTGCTTCAAAAACTGCCTTCCAGGTTATTGTTTCACCGAAAAAACATCTTGCCTATTTTGAAAAAATAAAAGAAAAGGAAAAATGGGAATTGGCTGAGGCGTTTCGGTCCGCTTTAAACAAAATTTACAAAGCCCTCAATAACCCCGCTTATAACTTCTATTTACATACTGCTCCTTGTGATGGCAGGAAGCACGATTATTATCACTGGCACTGGACAATCTTGCCAAAAACAACAACCTGGGCCGGGTTTGAGATTGGAACCAGGATGGAAATTTCCACCATTGAGCCAGAAAAAGCAGCCGAGTATTTAAGAAAACAATAAACAAAATGAATCTTCAAACTTTGCCACCCCGAACAAAAACAGGTTCTAACGTCGACGCATGAGGGAGTTGAGTTCCCGAGGTTTCTTCTCGGGTTTTTATTTGGTATAATAATATAATAAATAAAATTAGATTATCATATGTCGTTTTCTAGAAAAATGAAAACTAAATATTTAACTAGTATAGTAATAGTGGTATCTTTTATTTCTGTTTTTGCCTTTCCGATACAGACACAAGCTACTCAGGGAGTTAATGCTATTTTGGGCATGGTAGGTCTTCTTTTTGCAATCCTAGTTGGTTTTTTTATTACAGACTTATGGAGCAGATTCCAAAGAATAAGAGAAGGTGTAGCAGTAGAAGTAAGCGGACTTCAAACTTATTATTTATTCGTACAGGTGTTAGGAAAATTTCTCCGACATAGAGAATGGGCCAAGAGACAACAAGAGCTTATTGATAAATATGTTAGAGAATTTTTTTATGTAGAATGGAGCGATTATGGTAAAGTTGACCCCCATTTTAATAAAATTATAGAATCGCTTGAAGATATAAAAGAACTAAAAACAAATAAAGAAATTGAAACTTACACCAATTTCTTACCTCTTTTGAATGAGATTACTACTGCTAGAGAAAAGTTATTTATGTATGGCAAAGATAAATTAAGCAAGATGGAATGGATGGTAGTTTTACTTCTTGCCACAATCATCATATTTTCTATATTTATAGTTCGTACGCCCGACTTATCCTCTCTTTTTTTATCGGCCACCCTAATTTCTACAGTCGTCATTCTTCTACTCATTCTACGTGATTTAAATGATTTAAGTTTTGGAGAAGAAATGGTTTCTTTTGAACCATACGAGACAATTTTTGATGTTATAGGTAAACCTCGTTTTTACCTCAAAAGAGATATTAAGAGTGGACGTGCTGTACCCTCAAAAAATATAAAATACAGAGTCGGTAAATGATTGTTTATTATATAGAGGATATCAAACAGGTTCTAATGTCGTTCACGACTCGGAGCCATAATTTTTTGTCCGAGACTTGTTGTCCTGGACTTTTATTGTGTTAAGATATAATAGAAAGGTCAAAGCCTGAAAATCCTTTAAATTATGAGAAAAGGTAAAACAAAAAGAAGAACAATATATAGAAGCTCAGTAACTGGTAAATTTATTTCAAGAAAACAGGCTGAAAAAAAACCAAGAACTACCGAGAAGGAACGAGTAAAAAGGCACAAATAATAAAGCTTTCTATTATAGAATCTAAAAATTGCTTCACCTGAGGAGCTACAATTTTCAAGTCCATCTCGGACTTGATTTTTAATAAATTTTATGGTAAAGATAAATTGATATGAATGGACAGAATTTTACTCACAAAGCACAGGAATCAATACTTTTTGCGCAAGATGCTGCCCGTCAAGCTGGCCAGCAGCAGATAGATGCCTTACATTTACTTTTAGCTTTAGTTTCTCAAGAAGGAAGCGTGGTTTTAACTTTACTCCAAAAGATTGGAGTTGATCTCGAGAATTTAAAAAAGAGAGCTAAGAGCGCTTTAGAAAAAATTCCTCCTGTGACTACCCCTCAAACTCTTGGCCAATTCTATTTAACTCAGGACATGGCCAAGGTTTTAGATAGAGCTCGCCAGGAATCAATGAAAATGGGGGATGAATTTATTTCTGTTGAACACTTGTTTTTAGCCTTGTTAGATACTGAGAGCAAGGCCAAGGAGATTTTAGGCAAAGCAAGCTTTCTGCAGCCGGGTGGCAAAGTTGCTGCTTTGGAATTTGGCAAATTAAACTATGCTGACGCCTTGAAGACACTAGCTCAAATTAGAGGCGGTACTCGCATTACTGATCCTGAGCCAGAATCTAAATATCAGGTTATTGAAAAATACGCTCGCAATTTAAGCCAGTTAGCCAGAACTGGCAAGCTTGATCCAGTTATTGGCAGAGAATCAGAGATTAGAAGGTTAATGCAGGTTCTTTCCCGCAGAACTAAGAATAATCCAGTTTTGATTGGCGAAGCAGGCGTTGGCAAAACAGCCATTATCGAAGGCTTGGCTCAAAAAATTATCAAAGGTGATGTGCCAGAGAGCTTAAAAGAAAAAGAAATCATTGGCTTGGACTTGGGATCTTTAGTGGCTGGCACCAAATACAGAGGAGAGTTTGAAGACAGGGTTAAAGCTTTACTAAAAGAGGTCAACCGGGCTGGTGGCCGTTATCTTTTGTTTATTGACGAGTTGCATACTTTAGTGGGAGCTGGAGCAGCAGAAGGAGCCATTGACGCTTCTAATCTTTTAAAGCCGGCTTTAGCTCGGGGAGAGCTGAGAGCTATTGGCGCTACCACCCTGAAAGAATATCAAAAATATATTGAAAGGGATCCAGCTTTAGAAAGAAGGTTTCAGCCGATTTATGTTGCAGAACCTTCGATTGAAGACACTATTGCTATTTTAAGAGGCATTAAAGAAAAATACGAAGTTCATCATGGCGTTAGAATAAAAGATTCAGCTTTGGTGGCTGCAGCCGAGCTGGCTGCTCGCTACATTGGCGATAGGTTTTTACCTGATAAAGCAGTTGATTTAATGGATGAAGCAGCTTCGGCTTTAAGATTGGAGATTGAATCTGAGCCGATAGAATTAGATCACTTAAAGCAGGAAATCCAGAAAATAGAAATTGAAAAACAGTCTCTCAAATCTGAGAAAGACGCGCCCTCCAGAAAAAAGACAACAGTTCTTAACCGTACTTTGGCTGACTTGAAAGAAAAAGCTAAGAATTTAGAACTTCAATGGAAGACTGAAAAAGATTTAATTCAGGCCATCAGAGGTATAAGAAAAGAGATTGAAGGTTTTACTTTTCAAATAGAGGTTGCTCAAAGAGAAGGTGATTTGCAGAAAGTAGCTGAGATTAAATACGGCAAGATTCCCGAGCTTTTAAAAGAGGTTCAAAAAAAAGAAAAAGAGCTAGTCCGCTTTCAGAAAAAGCACCGTATTCTGAAAGAAGAAGTGGCGGAAGAGGATGTGGCCCGGGTTGTCTCCCGCTGGACCGGCATTCCGCTAACTCGTTTAATTGAAGAAGAGGCCAAGAAATTAGAAAGAATGGAGGATATTGTTGCCAGGCGGGTCATTGGCCAGAGAGAGGCGATTTCCGCTGTTTCCAGAGCCATTCGGCGCTCTAGAGCTGGTATTGCTGAAGAATCACGACCCATGGGTTCATTTATGTTTTTAGGACCAACTGGTGTTGGCAAGACAGAAACTGCCCGTGCTTTAGCTGAATTTTTGTTTAATGATGAATCAGCTTTAATCAGACTTGATATGTCAGAGTATATGGAAAAACACACGGTTTCTAAAATGCTGGGCAGCCCCCCAGGCTATGTTGGCTACGAAGAAGGAGGCCAATTAACAGAGAAAATTCGTCGAAGGCCCTACTCCATCATTTTACTAGATGAGGTGGAAAAAGCTCATCCGGAAGTTTTCAATATTCTTTTGCAGATTTTAGAAGATGGCCGCTTGACAGACGCCAAAGGCAGAACTGCTTCTTTCAAAAATGCCATTTTAATTATGACTTCCAACGTTGGCTCAGAACACATTGCTAAAATGGGTTCTTTGGGTTTTTTGGCTGGTGAAAGAGAAGAAAAAACAGGCTTGAAAGAAAAAGTGATGGATGCTCTGAGAGAAAACTTCAGGCCCGAGTTTTTAAACAGGATAGATGAGATTGTCATTTTTAACTATCTTGGCAAGGAAGAGATTAGAAAGATAGTCGAGTTAGAGCTGGAAAAGATAAGGCAAAGGCTGAGTAATAAGAACATTGATATAAAAATAACGCAAGGGGCCAAAGACTTTTTATCAAAGAAAGGTTTTGACCCTAATTTGGGAGCTCGGCCCTTAAAAAGAGTCATTCAGAAACTAGTTCTTGATCCTTTGGCTTTAAAGATTGTTGGCGGCCAGGTGAAAGAAAAAGACAAAATTATCGTTGACCTTGAGAAAGACCAAATTATCTTTAGAAGTCCTAGCGACTTGGTTGGGAAAAGAGAATGGCAAAAAATATCTTCAAAATCTTAGCTGTTTTTATCATTGGAGCAGTTGGCGGCATTTTTGCTGAGCAGATTTTATGGCCCTATTTCATTGAGAGGCCGCTTTTTTATCAATACGGGCTGGAGCAGACTCCGGTTTACCTCACTGAGAAAAAAGAGATAACCATATATGTCCAGGAGAATCTGGCCTTGAGAGAAGCAATTGAAAAAATAGATAAAGTGGTCGTTGGAGTTAAAACAGAAACCTTGGAGGGAGAAGTTTTAGAAGGTTCGGGTTTAGTTGTTACTTCTGACGGTTTAATAGTCACTTTGGCTTCTTTAGTGCCTTTTGGTTCTAAATTTGCTTTTTACATAGATGAAAAATGGCCCTCTTACCAGATTTTGAGAAGAGATTTGGAGAATGATCTGGCTTTAATAAAAATTGAAGCTTCGGGGTTGAAAACCTGCGGTTTCGCTGATTTGGAGAAGACAAGATTAGGTGAAAGAGTCTTTTTAATCAGCATGGATTTTAATAGAGCAACAACGACCAAGGGCCTTTTGCTTGTGCCTCAAAAGACAGTCAACGAAGGTATTGTCAGCTTGCTTGATAAAGATTTAATTCAAACTAATATTTTTGAAACAACAAATATTTTAGGCAGTCCCTTATTTAATATCGAGGGTAAGGCAATTGGCTTGAATTTTGTTGATGAGGAAGGGCGGGTTTCAACTATTCCCATTAGTAAAATTCGCACTTTCATCGGTCTCTAAATTGAGGGAGGCTAAGCCTTCTTCAATCCACAATTGACATGATTTTTTAGCAAGATATAATTAAATTATATGAACGAGGATTTTTCTGAATTAGTTAAATACTTAGATGAGAAATTCAGTGGCGTAGATAATAAATTTGGAGCAGCACACCAAAAACTTTTAGATTTAGATAATAAATTAAGAAACCTTCAGGAGAATAAAGCCGATAAGTCAGATGTTAATGATTTAATGAATGCTATTGATACTTATGCCAAGAAAGCTGATACCTATTTTCAAGAAATGTTAATATTGGCTCAGAAAGTAGATCGTCATGAAAAATGGATGCATCAGATTGCTGAAAAGCTTGGGATTAAGTTGGAATACTAATTTATGATAAAGAAAATTATTCTTCCGATTGTTATTTTATGCCTCGCTGCCGGAGGATTTTTTTATTGGCAGCAAAGCCAAGCTGACGTTAAAGAATTAAATAAAACCCTACCTGCAGGAGTAAAAGTAGTCAAAAGTTTATTTGGGAATCAATACAAAGTAGTCAACAAAATAGATAACTACGAATTCAAAGTTCCTCCAGAATGGCAAGGAATAAAAGAGATTGAGTATACCCCAGAACAGAAAGAAGAAACTAGGATTGTAAGAAGTATATACTTAGAAGGGTTGGAAGGAGCGGGCAGAATTGCAAGTATTGATGTATATGCAGTAAATCAATTAGATATGGACTTGGAAATTTGGACAAGAGAGTTATTAAACGAGTTTAGTTTGTCTGGAGAACTAACACAGGAAACAATAGGTAACTATAATGTTTTGAGCATGATAGAAAAAGAACATTTAGCCAGTGCCTATATATCTTTTTTGTACGGTGACTCAAAGGTATATATTTTTACGGGTCGCTCAGAAGAGTTTGTCCACTACATAATTACTCATGGTAAGTGGTAATTTAAAAGGAGAAAAGTTTGTAGTGATTACATTGGTAATCACTACTTTTTTATTGGGTGTAGTACCAATTACTGAAGCAAAAAGAATTAGAGACAAAGAGGTAGACGAGATAAAAACATTCTTAAAAATTTCAAATATACCCATACTTAGAAATTTTGACGAAAAAGAATTAAAAAAACTTCTTAATAAAGCAATTAAACCAGAAATTCCTGATTTTACTTACGGTCTTTTAGTATTGGGCACTCAACGAGACATAGAATGGATGGACATGATTTTATCACAAAAGTTTTTAGATAGAAATAAGGCACATTTCAATAACGTTCTCGATAAAAGACTTAATTTATTTTCACATTACAAAAAACTTGGTCAAGATATTTATTTTTTTGCTTCTAAAGGAGATCAAATTGGTCCGCTTTCTGGATTAGCCTCAGAAATAGTTTCAATAACTAATAAAACTATTGAGATTTTTGTTGCTTTTGATGTTTGGAAAACAACAAAAACATATAAAGGAATTTGGCGCTATTTTGACGCAAGAAGATGGGGATATTCACATGAAGAATCCTGGGGAGATGCTAAAGCAGAAATGGGTTGGGTGGCTGAGACAAGGGGTAGATTTAAGGGAGCGGGAAGTAGTAAAACGTCTCAGCTCGAAGTTCAATTTGCCGCGTTGTGGGATAAATGGGGACCTTATGCAACACCGTTTGGCATAAGCGAGGAGTATAAAAAGCAGGTAAGAAATGAGCTAAACGATAGTCTTGTTATAGCTGTAGAAAGCCAATCTTTTGTTGAAGAACCAAAACCCTCGCTATTAGACAAAATAGTTCAGCAGTTAAAAAGCATAAAAGATGCGGCCGCAGCCCTAGTTTCTCGATTTAATCCCTTTAAAGCCGGCCCAGTGACTAATTTACCTGAAATCCTAGAAGATATCGAAGAAATAGAGGAGACTGGAATGGTCGAGGCTTCGCCTCGACCAGCTGAAACAGAGGAAATTATGAGTAAGGCTGAATCTCAATCAGTTAAAAAGGAAGTGGTCGAGGTGGAGTCTCAGACAGTGAAGGAATTAGAAGAAACTGAAGAAGTTGAAGGAGAAATTTTAGAACCAGAACCCGAGCTTGGACCAGAACTCGAGCCAGAATCTGAATCAGAACCTGAACTTGAATCTGAACCAGCGCTCGCACCAGCACCAGCGCCTGAGCCGACAGCTGAGCCGACATTATGTGAAATAACAGCTAGTGCTATTTCTGCAAGATTTAAAGTTCTCATTAACGAAATTGCTTGGATGGGTACAAATAATTCAGCTAATGATGAATGGATTGAGCTTAAAAATATTTGGGGTATCCCTGTTAACTTATCTGGCTGGCAGCTTTTGGATAAAACCCAACAAATAAAAGTAATTTTTGGCGAAGACGATGTAATTCCAGTCAATGGTTTTTATCTTTTAGAGCGGACCGGTGATGATTCAGCACCTAATGTGTCCGCTGATTTTATTTATACAGGTGCTCTTAATAATACTAACGAGGCCCTTTATCTTTTTAATAATGAATGTCAGCTCGAAGATAGGGTTTTAGCTGAACCAGATTGGCCAGCTGGCGATAATATAGAGAAAAAAACAATGGAGAGACTTGACGCTGTCAACTGGTATACCGGAATTGTAGACGGAACGCCAAAAGCGGAGAACAGTTCCCCGCCAGCTTCCTCTTATAGCCCAATACCACCTCCCGCTTTCTCTGGATCGTCTTCGCCACCTACTTCAGAAGAGCCATCTCTTTCATCCTTTTCTAAGATTCTAATTAGCGAAGTTCAAATTGAGAGCAAAGACAACCAAAAAGATGATTTTGTCGAACTTTATAATCTGAACAATGAAGATGTAGATTTAACGAATTGGTATCTTCAAAGAAAAACAAAGAGTGCTACTGATTTTTCAACTTACATTAAGAAAGATTTATTTTTTGGAAAAACAATCAAATCTTATGGTTATTTTCTCATTGCTAATGCTTCATCTTCGCTTTCAGCAGAAACAATAGATGCTACCACCACCTATCCTTTGACCAAAAATAACACTTTAGTCTTAAAAAATCCAAATCGAGAAATTGTTGACAAAATTGGCTGGGGTGATGCCCTGGATTTTGAAACTGCTACTACGACTAATCCCCCAGTCGGTAAAAGCATTGGTAGAAGATGGTCAACAACCACCCAAAGTTATATTGATACCGACAATAACCAGAATGATTTTGAAGAACAAGAACCAACTCCGGAAGAGAAAAATAAAAGCAAAACAGAAGAGGGAGAGAAAGATAAACAAGGGGGTGAAGAAACCCCTTTTTTATCGGTGGTCATTAATGAAATCGCCTGGGCAGGGACAAGAGCTAACTCTGCTGACGAATGGCTGGAATTATATAACAATACTTCTTCGGAAATTGATTTAAATAATTGGACGCTTAGCTGGAGTCACGGAACAACTACCCATTCTATTGCTTTTTCCACTTCTACTGGCGCAACCACCACTACTATTTTAGCCCAGGGATTTTATCTCTTAGAAAGAACAGATGATAAGACAGTTAATAACATTTTAGCTGACTGGACCGGTAGTTTTGGCAGTGGTTTGAATAATCAAAATTGCGAAGTTTTATCTCTTTATGATCAAAATGAAAAGTTGATAGATAAAACTGTTTGTTTTGAAAATAGCTGTTGGCCGGGCGGGGAAGCCGGTCCCGATTACATTTCTATGGAAAGAATAAACTCAAATGCTTCGGGGACAGATTCCGAAAATTGGGCAAATAACAATCGGATTACCCGAAGCGGAGAAGATGTTGGAGGGAATAAAATTAACGGCACCCCAAAAGCAGAAAACAGCACTTCCAGGTCTTTCACTGAAATTTTCGGTCATCTTAATATTGATCAGAATTTTATCCTGACTAAATTAGGTAGTCCGTACATTGTTGAAGAATCAATTAGCATTTCTTCCGGTGCTAAACTTACTGTTGAGCCAGGCGTGATAATAAAATTCAAATACCGCTCGCGCGGTTATTTTTCATTTAATATAGATGGCGAATTAGAAGCGATAGGCGGCGAGAACCAGAAAGAAAAAATTGTTTTTACATCGTACAAAGACGATGAATACGGCGGCGATATTAATAATGACGCCAGCAGCACTGAGCCGGCCGCAGGTGATTGGGAATGGCTTTATTTTAAGAGCGGTTCAGTAGCCAATTTAGAAAATGTAATTATGAGATACGGCGGCAAATATCATAAGAGTTGTTGTAATGAATATCCTCCATATACTAAAGGAATGGTCAAAGTTGAAGAGGCAAAAATCACTATTAAAAATTCATTAATTGAAAAAAGTTATAGCCGAGGGCTTTGGCTGACAAATTCCTCTGCTTTGATTGATAATTCAGAATTTCTAAACAATGGTTCCGACAATTATTTTGATTCAGCGGCGATTTACATTGAAAATCAAAACAGCAGTTCTACTATAGAAAACTCAAAGTTTAAAGATAATAATAAATTTGGAATTTTAGTTAATGAAGGTAATAATCTTTCAATTAAAAACAATACTTTTGAGAATAACCAAACCTTGATTAAAACTAACACTCTTTTAGCTAATTTTTCCGGCAACACTGCCCAGAACAATAACTTAAACGGAATTTTAGTCAGCGGTTTTGGTTTTTCTGAAACTATTAGCCAGATTGATTGGAAATCAGCTAGCTTACCTTATATTTTTGAAAGTTCAGGAATCATTTCCACTGGAAATACTTTAAATATTCAACCAGGAGTGATTATTAAATTTAAAGGCGGTCACACTCGGATTTATGTTAAAGGTACTTTGAAAGCTCAAGGCAGTCTGGCAGAAAAAATAGTTTTTACTGCGTTGAATGACGATGAATATGGCGGTGATACTAATAATGATGGTTTTTCTACCAGTACTGCTGGCTATTGGGATTATATTTATTTTTATGCTTCAAGCACTGATTCTATTTTAGATAATGTCATTGTCAGATACGGTGGATTTACAGGTTCTTATGGTAGCGGCGCGTCTAATAGGGGAGCAGTGGTCATTGAAAAAACTTCCATGACTGTTTCTAATTCTCTTTTTGAAAGCAATTTTTATGTTGGTTTAGAATTAGACAATTCTACCTCGACTGTGCAAAATAGTGTTTTCAGGGGTCATAGTACTAAATATAGCTCTTGGGGAATGGGTTCTTATTCTAGAGGACTTTATCTTAAAAATTCTAACTCTATTTTAAATAACTGTCATTTTGAGAATAATTATTACGGGATTTATATTGAAGCTGGCGATTGTCTTGATTTGTCAAATGTGATCTTTGGTACTGAAGAAAATACTAACTCCGTTGATATTTATCCATTGAGTTGCAGTCTATAAAAATTAAACTTGTTTAAGACTGTTTTTATTACATCTATTGACAAAAGTTATTGTTTGTAGTATGATTTACTATACTGTTCAAAAGAAATAAGGAGGTAAAAGTGGCAGAAGCTCTTAAAAAAGGAAAACTTCCAACAGGGAAAAAGATTAAAATTGTGCCAAGTAACCGATCTTCACAATCTGTGGGGAAGCACGTGATAGCCAATGTCTTAACAGCCGAAGGTAATATTTTAAACCATGATGCTCTTACTGGCCAAGAAAAAGGTGAAGCACTCATTTTTTTGATAGACTATCTTCAAGAACAGCATCCTGATGGCAGATGGACTGTGATGCTAAAAGGTCCTGGCCTAACCACTAGATCAACATTCCATCTTCATGGGATATTGCCAGAGGCACCAAAACAGGTTCTCCGGTTCATCTTCAATGCCAAAGCCTTTTTAACGGCTCTGCGGGTTGCTCGAGGAGCGCAAGATTGGAAGAGAGTAGACGAGCTTATCGTTGAGCTTGACAACAATCTGAAATAAGAAATTATTTCTTTAAGCCAAGAAGCCTCAGAAAGCGTTCAAACACTAACTGAGGCTTTTTTATTGTTCAAGGTTGAGCTTCGAACAGAGGGCTTGATTTTTTTCTAGGATATTGTAAACTCTAAATTAGATAAAAAAATAAAGGGAGGTAGCACTTTGGCAAAAATTTCTCAAAAGGGAATGACAAAGATAAACATTATTTTCAAGGATTTTGTTGATAAAAAAGGAGCCTTGAAAATAATATCTCAACTTAAACTATCTCAATTTCAGCGCGAGAGAACCGATGGAAGAAAGAACGGTTTAATCATCTATAGCGTTTCTGTACCATCGGCAAAAGCGGAAAAGTTGGCTGAGAGAATTGATCAAGAAGAGGGAGTAGTTAAAGTGCGAATAGCGTCATCGAAATCATAAAAAGCTAGATTTAAAGATTCAAGAGCGGGGGAGGCAGCAACAAACGCCCCGCTTTTTATTTATCAACTTGACATGAAAATGTCGCAATTATAGAATAAGAAAACGTGACAAAAATGACTAAGGATTTTTATATTAAACTTACTTTAGCAGTATATCGAGTGACAGAGCTTTTTCCAGAAAATGAGACATTGAAGCACGACATTAGAAATTTAGCCAATGAGATTTTGGCTAATTTGATTATTAATGATTTTAAGGATTGTTCCAGGAATATTAAGACTTTAAAGGATTTGTTTAACTTGGCTCAAGAGCAGAGTTGGGTGAATTCACGCAATTTTTTTGTGCTTCATCGTGAATACGAGAAGATAGAGAGATCAATCAATAGTGGAGAACCTGTGGAGAAACCTCGAACAACAAAGAATCGGAAGGAAAAGATTTTAGAAACATTTCAAGAAAACAAGAAGATTAAAATAGGAGATTTAACAAAGATTTTTCCCAGCACAAACAGAAGAACCTTGCTTCGTGACTTAGAAAATTTTAGCCAAGCAGGGCTCATTATTAAAAATGGCAATGGGCGAGGAGCTTGTTATATGTTGAAAAATGCGACATTATAATATATGTATGTCGCATTTCTAGCTAAAATGTCGCATTTATAGTGCAAATGTCCAATTTATATGCCTAATTCTCGTAAAACTTACAGTAGTATTTATGACAAATATGTGGATAAAATCTACCGTTTTGTTGTTTTAAAGGTAAAATCACAAGAAATAGCTGAAGATTTGACTTCCGAGGTGTTTTTACGGGGCTGGCAGTCTTTTAAAGAGAAAAAGGATAAGATTGAGAATATGCAGGCATTTTTATACCAAATTGCCCGTAATTTACTGGCTGATCACTACAGACAAAGCAGCAAAGCCCAATTAGTTTCTGTAGAATATGCGCCAATTACTGATTCAAGCCAGGACTTAGAGGAAAAGGCCTTTTTACGATCAGATTTAGAACAGGTTAAAGCTGCTCTGGCTAATATAAACGAGGACTACAGAGAAGTTATTATTTGGTATTATCTGGATGAGTTAAAAGTGCCAGAAATAGCCAAAATGCTGGATAAGTCAGAAGGTACAACCAGGGTGCTTATCCATAGGGCTTTGAAGACCTTAAGAAATGAGCTCAAATGAAGGTGTAATATTTTTCGTCATTTCCCGTCATAATAAGTGTAATGGTTGAAAAACACCTTATTCGCCAACTTAAAGAATTGGCTGATATCCAACCCAGAAAAGACTGGGTTGTTTTGACAAAAAGGAGAATTTTTGCAGATGAAGAAATTTCAGAAGCAAAGCCTGGTTTACTTTCATTTTTTCCATTTTTCAGATACAAATTAGCCCTGGTTCCGATAATTTCTGTGTTGATTATTATCGGGCTTTTTGGTTTTACCCAAAATACAGTTCCTGGCGATTTTCTCTTTTCAGTCAAGAAGATGACTGAAGGCGCTCAGGTTACTTTTACTTCAGCGATTGAAAAACCTAAAGCCCACTTAGAACTGGCTAATAAGCGTTTAGAGGAATTGAATAATATTGCTGAAAACAACCAGGTTAGGAACTTAGATCCAGCTATTAAAGAATTTCAGGCTAATGTTGTTCAAGCGACCAAGGAAATAATGGCTATGAACGTTAGCGTAACAACTTCTGATTCCATGGTTCTTAAGGACATTATTACTGAAACCCAGAAATTAGAGGAAAATAAACAGAAAGTAGAAGAGGTTTTGGCTACGGTCATTGGAGATACCCAAGACCTAAGAAATGCTATTGTTCTCTTAGAAGAGCAGTTAGTAACTCAGCTGATAGCTGATTTGGAAAATCAAATGCTAACTGAAGAGGACGAAGAATTGTTAAGCGAAGCCAAAGAGCATTATGAAAAGGAAGACTTTTCCCAGGCTCTCTATAAGATTTGGCTTATACATAATTATTAACCCTTTAAATTTGAAGGTCGTTATCCCGGCTACTTTTGAATGTTGCCATTAGGCACATAAAGAATTCTTTATATCCAAAAGACGCAGGGAATGGTCGATAATGACGCAATTAAATAACAATTAATAACTTAAATGAAAAAACATGAATAAATTAACAAAAAAGATTGTAGCGATTGTAACGACTATAACTTGTGCTGTTTGGATGATAGGTGTCCCTGGCGTAGTCAATGCTTTAACAGTTACTGAGCTTCAAGCTCTAATTGATGACTTGATGACCCAGATAGCTGCCTTACAAACTCAAATAACTGAGATGGAAGGCGGAGAAGCTGCTGTCACTGGTTGTACTATTACTTCCTTTGACCGCGCCCTAAAAGTTGGCATGTCAGGCGATGATGTAAAATGCTTGCAGATCGTTCTTAACACTGCTTCTGATACCCAATTAGGTACTTCTGGTGCAGGTTCTCCTGGCAATGAAACTTCTTACTTTGGTCCTATAACCAAGGCAGGAGTTATTACATTCCAGGAAAAATATGCTTCAGACATTTTAGCTTCTTGGGGTTTAACTTCAGGTACTGGTTATGTTGGTTCAACAACCAGAGCTAAGTTAAACGAACTCTTATCAGCTGGCGTAGCTGAAGAGGAAGAAGAGGAGGAGGAAGAAGAAGAAGAAGTAACTACAGGTCCTGTAACTATTGCTTTAGCTGTTAGCAGCCCAGAAGCTGCTCAAGTAGCTCAAAATGCCCAAGATACTGTTTTCACCAAGATTAAATTTTCTGGTGGCGATGAAGGTGTTACTATTACTAAAATAATAGTTAAACGAGGCGGAATTGCCTATGATGCTGATATATCAGCCATCAAGCTTTACGATGGCACAACTCAATTAGGCTCATCTCAGGCCTTGAATAGCACTACCCACAAAGCAACTTTCTCTAGTCTTTCTTGGGAAATCCCAGCAGGGGCAACCAAGTATCTGACTATTAAAGGAAGCATTGCTGCTGAGGGAACAGCCACAGTAGGTGATAGCATCAAATTGGGGATTAATTCTGCTGACGACATTACAGCTACTGCCACTATTGAAGGAACTTTCCCAATATATGGCGCTGCCAAAACTATTGCTGGAATTGGCGTTGGTGAGGCATGGGTTGAAAAAACAACTGCTCCAGCTTCCACCACTATTTTGTCTGGTGCAACTGAACAAAAAATTGCTGCCTGGAAATTTTCAGCCAGTTCAAGTGAAGGCATAGAAGTCCATTCAATTAAAGTTTCTCATGTTGGCACAGCCGCCAAGTCTGACATTTCCAATGTCAAACTTATGATTTCTGGCGTTCAGATTGGAGAAACAGTAGAGTCATTAGATGCTGCCAATGCAGCTACTTTTGACGTAGAAGGGGAACTGAATATTGTTCTATCTGGCTCAAAGACGGTTTACGCTTATTGTGATGTAGCAGGTGGAATTTGGACTGCAAGGACAATTATCTTTGAGATTACCCAGTATACTGACGTAACGGTTTACGGAGCTAACTCTGGAGGAATAATACAGGCTGGTAAGGATGACGACACCGCCTTTTCTAAGCAGACCGGCAACACCATGACTATTGGTCAGGGAACTTTAACTGTTGCTATTGACGCTGCTTATAATCCTGCTTCTCAGAAATATGTTGTAGGAACTGAAAACAGACTTTTTGCTGCTTATAAGTTCACTACCGGTTCAAGAGAAGGAGTGAGAGTGGTAAAACTAAGACTGAAAAATGAAGGCAATGGTTCAGCCACCGACCTTTCCAACGTTACTCTTTGGGATGGTTCAACTCAGATAGCCGGCCCTGCTTCATTGGTTGGTTCTTACGTTACCTTTGGTTCTAATACCATTGGTTGGGACGTAACTGGCCTTTTTGACATAGAGGCAGGCTCTATAAAGACTATTACAGCTAGAGCTGACATTCCTACTGGAGCTACTGCTGATAACACCCTGGATTTAGACATTGATGTTTCCACCGATGTTTATGCTGATGGCTTAGACTCACAATATGATATCCAATCGAGCGATATCTCAGGTTCAGCTGATGCTAATAGACACACAGTGGATAATTATGGTTCTTTAACAGCTTCCCTTTCTGCTCAGACTCCGCCTGCTCAAACCTATATCAAAGGTTCAACTGAAAAAGAATTCCTGAGAATTAACCTTTCGGCTGATTCTGGGGAAGATATTATTGTTTCAGCTCTGACTTTTGATCTCTTTCTGGATGGTACCGACCCATGCGCATCTGGCGACCTTACCAATGTTAAGGTTTTGAAGTCAGACAACACGCAATATGGTTCAACTGTTGCTAGCCCAGATACTGAAGCTGGTTTCAGTGACACTATTACAGTGTCTGCTTCCGAAACAGTAACTTTGAGAGTATTGGCTGATATTCCTTCTACTACTGGTGCTACCACTACTGGAATGCATATCGATTTAACTGATAATGACGATATCACCAGCACTGGTGTTTCTTCAGCTCATGACATGACAGAAACCGTTAGCGCTGCTGACGGAAAGCAAATGGCTGTTGGCGAGGGTGAATTAACTATTTCATCTGCTGCTATTCCCGGTGACCAGACTATGATCATTGGAGCTACTGAAGTTCCGATGGTTGGCTTGATTATGACTGCTGGTTCAGCTGAAGACATCAGAGTGACCAAGGTGAAATTAAGTGGTTCTATGATAGCAGGTGGTGAGGACATCCAGGAAGATCTTTCTAACATTGCTCTTTGGGATGGAACTACCATCTTAACTACCAAGAAAGGATGGGATTCATCTACTGCTTCCACAGTTGACTTCACAGCTTCTGACTTCCTGAATTTTTCAGGAATTGACATTAGCAAGGGTCAGCAAAAGATAATTACTGTTAGAGCTGATCTTCCCTCAACCGGGAATGCCGATGACCAAATTGCCCTTGGTATTTCCACTACCACTGCTGATCTTTTAGGTGATTACTCCAATGCTACTTCCGCTGATGTGGTTTTTGTTGGTCTTGATTCTAATGCTACTCCTGATACTAAGCTAAGTATCCCTATTCTAGGTGGAGTAAACTACAGTACGAACGGTGACTCCAAGGTAAACTGGGTATTACTGGCGTCATCCGGCACTTTAACTGCAGCTGCTAATGCTGCTTCTCCAGAAATAGGCATGATTAGTGTTGGCTCAGCAGGAAGAGATGATGTGACTCTCCTTAAGGTTGACTACGAAGCTTCTCGAGAAGATATACTTGTGAAATCCTTTGAGATAAAGAGGATAATGGGAACCAAGACTAATGTCGATTTCGGGGCAATTAGTTTGTGGGATGGAACTACTCAATTGGGAGGAAGCCAGAATTTGGTTTATCGTGGTTTAGCTAATGCTACTACTACCTTTAACCTCCCCACCGAGGATTACTGGACAATACCAGCTGGTGAAACTAAGACTTTGACCGTTAAGGCTGACCTTAGTGGAATTAAAACAGCTGATCAGACCGGTGTTACCTCAGGTGATACTCCAAAGCTTTGTTTGTCTACTACTACTGCTATGGGCGCAAACTCTGGTAATAGTATTTGGCCTACCCTCGCAGCGGAAATTTGCGGTAATGTTCAAATCCTCTACAAGTCCAAGCCCACTTTAGCTGCAGCTTCCTTGCCAAGCACTGTTTTAGGTGCTGGTGAGAAGACTCTCTACAGGTGGACAGTGACTGCTGATGAGAAAGGCGCTATTGGCTGGTCAAAGGTTATCTTTGAGTTCTCAGGTTCAGTAACTTACCACAGTGTGAGTAATACCATTGGAAAAGGAGGTTCTGCTACTAGTTCTGCTGCCATTTACTTTGGAACTAGTACTGATGACCTCGGTCAATCTTATATCACAAATTTGGATGTATTTGATGTAGTTACTGGTGACGAGATTCCAGCTAGTACTACCGATTATGCCAGCACACCACACGTTTGGAACTACTGTACTGGAGGGGCAAGAGTTGCCTTTGTTGCTGATGAGGAACAAGTAATTGCTGCTGGTGATACCAAGACCTATGAGCTGAGAGGAGATTTGAGTCAAGGTCCTACTGCCGGTGATGCTATTTCGATTAAGATTAACAAGAGGAGTACTGCTACTACTACTGATACCTATTGGAACGTTGCTCAAGTTGGTGCTTTGGGAGTTATTTATAGTGCTACCAGTACCGCTACCTTTGTCTGGACAGACAGATCTGGAGTTGGAACTTCTCATGACTTCTGGGGTGATAAAGACTGGGCTTTGGATTACAAAGTTTCTGGTTTACCAACCGCTACACTTAGTTTGAGTAGATAAAGTTAATGGACCCGTTTCTCTTTCCTTGTAGAGGTTGAACGGGATAGAACTGGAAAAGCCCCCGAATGGGGGCTTTTCCTTTGGCATCTGGATTTTTCCAGACGCTTTTTGTATAATAGAAGAATGAAACTAACAATTCTTGCTATACTTTTGGCAATTTTTATTCCAGTGACAGTTTATGGTTCAGCAGCCAGCGATTTTATTGTAAACCGCCAGTCCACTTACGATGTTCCTTACGGTGCTACCAAGGTTTTAATTTTAGACTTAACCTTGCCAAGACCGGCTAAAGGACAAACCCTTCAATTACAATCAATTAAAATTCACAATGCTGGTATAGCTGACCATACTGTTATTTACAAATTAGAGATTTGGGAAGATGGTTCCTCAATTGGCTGGGATAACGATGAAACCATGGTAGTCAGGATTCCTTCCCCTCCCTTTTTTGATACTGAAATTGCAGGTACTTTTAGGAAATATTCAGAAAATGATTCTTGGCAACGAATATTTGTCACCTTAGATATTTCTTCTGATTTTATCGCTGAAAGAACTATAAAGGCCCAGTTACTGAAAGATTCAGCGGTTTTCTCTACCGCCACTGGCCCTACTGACACAGAGATTACTGGTTTTGAAAGAAAACTTCGCCATGATGCTTCAGTTCCCACCATTCCCGTTACTCCTTTAGCTAAAAATGCTGAAGCTCTTTCCTTTTCAAGCATTAGGTGGCATTTTACTGATATGTCCAATAATGAGTTCGGCTTTAGAATTTTAGATGCTGAATTAAACGAGATGGCAAGAAATGAAACAGCTAACATCTCTTATATAGATGAAATCGGCCTGACTCCTAATACAGAATATTCTGGGAGAAAAGTGGTTGCTTTTAACGACAGAGGAGAAAGCTTGGGATCGGCTTTAGCGGTGTTCTCAGCAGTCCGCACCTTAGCTCTAGAAACCGAAGAAGAAATTACAGAAGAAGAAGTTGAAGAAGCTGAAGAAACCGAAGAGGAAGTTGTTGAAGAGCCAAGTTTGCTTGAAATAATACAAACAAAAATTGCTGAATTTCAGCAAAGAATTAACGAGCTCATCCGTCAGTTTAACGAGCTGGTTCAAGGAGGATCTGCTACAGTTTGGCAAGGATTTCAGCGGTTTCTCTCGTCATTTTTTGGGAAGTAAATTCTTGTTTCAGCTCTGATTTAATTGGGTGTTCTAACATCCAATTTATTTTTTTTGCTAAAACTTGTGAGTTTCTGGCTTCAACTAAGAATTCTTCTTCAATAATTTCTGGCAGAGCACCGATCTTAGTGGCGACAATCGGTACTTCAGCTGCTATAGCCTCCAGAATTATCCAGGGAAACCCTTCTTTTAGAGAAGGTAAAGCAAAAACATCAAAAGCTTTCAAGCACTTGTAGGCATTAGGGACCTTGCCTTTCAAAAGGATCTTTTTTCCCAAGCCAAGTTTTCTAATTTGAGCTTCCAATTTCGGTCTTAATCTGCCATCGCCAACAATCACGAATATTGTTTGAGGTTCGGCCTCGAACACTTTAGGGGCGGCCTTAATTAAATACTCTAAACCTTTGGTTTTATAGAAATTAGCTACTGTTCCTACTATTTTTGCAGATTGCTCGAGATTAAACCTAGAACGAGCTTCTTGACGGGATAAAAAGTCTAATGAATTTATATCAATTCCATTGTAGATTTTGATTATTTTTTTAGAAGGGGCAATTTTATATTTGAGAGCCAATTTTCTGTCAATCTCAGAATTGACTATAATTATATCTTTTAGCGGGGCAGTCATTTTCTCAGCCATTAAGACAAGCCAGTTTTTCCAAAAAGCTCTGGGATCCCGAAAAGCCCAACCACCGATCCTGTAAATAATCTTCACTTTATAAAAAAGTCTGGAGATAGAACCCAAAAGCCCGGCCGTGGTCGAGCATAAGAATAAGACATCAGGTTTTTCTTTTTTGAGCAAGCTATGGATTTCTTTGACAGATAAGAAAATCTGCCAGGGCCAAGGCGCTCTTTTCATTTGTTTTAAGTGAAATGTTTCAATATTGATGTTTTGCAGTTTTTTGAACAACTCGCCATCACCCTGGCCAGCTGCTACCAAGACTTCATATCGCTCTTTATCCAAATTTCGTGCTACTTCAAAAATATAGCGCTGAGCACCGCCGAACTCGGACTGAGTAACAATGAATAATATTTTTTTCATAACTTTATCTTAAGGGAAAATCAGCAAAATTAAAAGGGTTGACTTTTTTTGAAACTGCCCTTAAAATAAGATATAGAGTTTTTAACCAATGATTAATTATTAGACAATAATATGTACAAACGATTTACTAAGGTAGGGATTGTTGGTACTGGCATGGTCGGAGGGGCTATGCAGCACTATTTAGAGAAAAAGGAGGGAATAGAGCTTTTTTTGTATGACAAGGGAAAGAATATTGGATCTCCTGAAGAAGTAAATAAGGCTGAAATTGTTTTTGTCTGTGTGCCCACGCCCTATTTAAAAGATAATAAAGGGTTTGATTTGTCCTATGTGGAGGAGACTTTTAACATGCTTCAAGGAGAGAAAGTGGTGGTTATAAAGTCAACCGTTATGCCAGGCACTACTGAAATGCTGCAAAAGAAATACCCTCAACATAAGGTTTTAATGAATCCCGAATTCTTGACTGAAGAAACCGCTGACCAGGATATGTCATATCCTGACCGGCAGATCGTCGGTTATACTGAGAAAAGCCAGACAGTGGCTGGCGATGTTATACAACTTCTGCCCTTAGCTCCTTTTGAGAGAATTCTGCCAGCTACCGAAGCAGAGGTGGTCAAATATTTTGGTAATACCTGGTTTTCAATTAAAGTTAGTTTTGCCAATCAGATGTACGACTTATGTCAGGCCTTAGGCGTTGATTATGATAAGATGGTGGAGGCAGCCGCAGCTGATAAGAGGATTGGCCGAACTCATTTAAATATCTTTCATAAAGGTTATCGCGGGTATGGGGGAAAATGCCTTGTAAAGGATATTCGTGCCTTGATTCAATTAGCAGATTCTAAAAATATAGACTTAAAACTTCATAAGGTTGCTGAAGAAATCAATAACGAATTAATGAAGCAACAAGGAATTGATGACCCCGAGGAAAAAAGTATAAGAAAAGCATTTTAGCAAATTATTATGTCTAAAATAATTGTTACTGGCGGAGCTGGCTTTATCGGCTCCAATATTGTTGATGCCCTTATAGAAAAAGGGCACGATGTTTTGATAATCGATAATTTAAGCACAGGCCAAAAAGAAAATATAAACCCTAAAGCAAAGTTCGTTCAGGAAGACTTGCTTAACCTTGATAAAATCCAGCCATTGTTTGAAGGGGTGGATTTTGTTTTTCATGAAGCAGCTTTGCCGCGTATTCCTCTTTCGATAGAAAAGCCGATTGAAACTAATGACATCAATATTAAAGCGACTTTGCATGTTTTGGTGGCAGCCAGAAATGCGAAAGTAAAGAAGGTTATCTATGCTTCTTCTTCCTCAGCTTTAGGAGGTAAAGCTACAATGCCTATGAGAGAAGATGCGCCATGCGATCCTCTGAATCCTTATGCTTTGCAAAAATACGTGGGAGAACTTTACTGTAAGATTTTCTCTGATATTTTCGGATTGCCCACAGTTTCTCTGCGCTACTTCAATGTTTATGGACCCCGCCAGCCAAAAGAAGGCTCTTATATACCAGTTATTGGCACATTTTTGGCTCAGAAAAAACAAGGGCAACCCTTAACAATTACAGGAGATGGCGAACAGACAAGGGACTTTACACATGTTTTTGATGTGGCTCGAGCCAATGTTTTAGCCATGGAATCAGATAAAGTCGGTAAGGGAGAGGTAATTAATATTGGGGCAGGAGAGAATCGCTCTCTTAATGAAATAGCGAAAATGGTGGGCGGTGAGATTAAGTATATTCCTTTGCCAGCTGGGGAGATGAGAGACACCTTAGCTGATATTACTAAAGCTAAGACACTTCTCGATTGGCAACCGGAGGTAAAACTAGAAGAAGGGGTTAAAAAGCTTTTAGAAAATGAGTAAGAATCTGTCTCACTAACATTCGGCAGAACCTTGAAATTCCTAAAGTATAAATATAAATTATGGGGAATTATAAGAAAATATTAATAACAGGTGGAGCAGGTTTTGTCGGCTCTCATTTAGCAGAAAAGCTTCTCAAAGACGGAGAAGAGATTTTTGTAATTGATGATTTGTCTACTGGCAGCATGGACAATATAAAACATTTGCAAGATAACCAGAACTTCCATTTTACTAAAGGCTCTATAATGGACAAGAATCTAATAATTGAAAATGTTGCTAAGGTAGATGAAATTTATCATCTGGCAGCTGCAGTCGGGGTTAAAAACATTATGGATAATCCCCTTAATTCTTTTCTCGTTAACATTGACGGGACAAAGAATATATTGGATGCCGCAGCAGCTAAAGACAAGAAACCTCGCATTCTTATTACTTCTTCGTCTGAAGTTTACGGAAAAAATGAGAATATTCCATTTACTGAAGAAAGCGACAGAACTTACGGTTCTATTTTAAATCTTCGCTGGGGTTATGGTTTATCTAAAAGCAGCGATGAATTCTTAGCTTTAGCTTATTTTAAAGAGAAACAAGTGCCTGTTGTTGTTACCCGCCTTTTCAATGTGATAGGGCCAAGGCAGACTGGAGCTTATGGCATGGTAGCTCCCAGATTTATAAAACAAGCCTTGGCTGAAGAACCAATTACAATTTACGGAAACGGAGAGCAAACAAGATGCTTTACTTATATTGAAGATATTATTGAAGCTTTGATTAACTTAATGAATTGTCCAGAAGCCCTTGGCAATGTTTTTAATTTAGGGACAGAGGAGGAAATCACCATAAAAGAACTGGCTCATAAAGTTAAAGAGTTGACCAAAAGCAAATCAGAGATTACTTTTACTCCTTATACTGATGTCTATGGTCCGAATTTTGAAGATATGCTTCATCGGCACCCAGATATCACAAAGATTAAAAACCTTATTGGCTACCAGCCGAAATTTAATTTAGAAGAAAGTCTTAAAAAGATCATTGACCATTTTCATGCCAATTAAAACATGTTTTGTTTCCATAGATGTTGAGCATGACTTAGGCGAAGGTGCCAGGAAATTTCAGGGTGTAGAAAATTTAAACAAGATTTTAAGCGTTTTTAAAAAAAATAGCATTTCAGCTACCCTATTTGTCACTGGTGAAGTTTTAGAGAGATACAGCAATTTAGCTAAAGAATGGGCCAGAGACTATGAGATTGCTTGCCATACTTTTTCTCATCATTTTTGGAACACTTTAAATTTAGAGGAAAGGAGAACTCAATTAGATAATTTTTTCAATCTTTATCAAAAAGTTTTTCAAACATTGCCCCGGGGTTTTCGCGCCCCATCTCATCTGATTGATAATGAAGGGATGAAGCTATTAGAAGAGAGGGGATTACTGTACGACTCAAGCGTTGTCCCTCATTACCCGTTTTTTAAGCAGTACCGCGGGTTTAAGGGCAGGGCTCCTCTTTTGCCTTACCAGCCAGCCCTTGAGAATTATCGGAAAAAGGGGAATATGAAGATATTGGAAATTCCGGTCAGAGGCCAGGTTTTTGGCATTCCTATAGCTGGTGCTTGGATGGCTCGTTTGCCTTTCTGGTTTTACAAGACCTTGTTTGAGGTTTACTGCCCTAGTTTTTTAACCGTTAACATGCATTCTTGGGATGTTCTTGATTGGCCCGAAAGGAAGAGCAAACCAGAACATTTTTTAGAGAACCTTGAAAAGATTTTAATTTTACTAAAAAATAAAAACTATCAATTTCTCAATGGAGAGCAAATTCTTAAAAATAGACGATGAAAAACAATGGCAAGATCTTTTGGCAAAGGCTTTATTTAAAACTTTTTTTCACCAACCTAAATGGGAGAAGTTTTTAGAGAGCCAATTTAAATGGTTAAGGTTTGAGCACTACAACTATCAAGATAGGGCTCTTTTAAGTTTAGTAAGGATTAATGGAAAGAAATTAGTCTCTCATCCTTTTTGTGAATATGGCGGACCTTTACCATTGGCAAATCAGATGGATATTGAAGAATTTCAAAACGACCTTTTTAGTTATTTTAAAAAATTAAGAATTAGTTTTCATCCAAAAATTTTAACTTATTTCACTTTACCACGAAATGTTAAACCGCAAAGAACTACTTATTGGATAGAAAATCTTCATCAGAAGACCAAAGATCAGATTTGGTCTTCTTTCAGGAAAACCCTAAAGCATTCTATTCAAAAAGCCGAACAGCAGAATCTTCGAATAGAAAAATGCCAAAGCGAAAAAGAGCTGAAATATTTATATAATTTATACATCAAAAGCGTAAAGAAACACAAAACTTTAGCTTATCCTTTTTCTTTTTTCAAATATTTTTT
>Ga0268279_1000358_pt1 | contig 29659 bp, 38 predicted proteins | sample saktaG_6_FD_190142 | JGI IMG/M metagenome (GOLD analysis project Ga0268279, IMG submission 190142) | Saline water microbial communities from Sakinaw Lake, British Columbia, Canada - sak_2010_1_5_80m | ecosystem: Environmental > Aquatic > Non-marine Saline and Alkaline > Saline ...
TTTCCGAGCAATAGTCTTGTATTGTTTAAGCGCTCTTGCAGAGGTTATTGGAGGGCTCGTGTTGGGCATTGCCAGGATTGTCGTGATTCCTCCCGCCGCAGCAGCGTGTGAAGCAGTCGTCCAATCCTCTTTAGTCTTCTGGCTCATATCCCGCACATGAACGTGAACGTCTATCACTCCCGGAAGAATAACCAGGCCTTTAGCATTTACTGTCTCGCCCGCCGTAGGGAGACTTGCACTCTTTGCGACCTTGATGATTTTCCCGTCTTGGACTGCGATCCCAGCCTCGATTAATTCACCCTTGTAGAAGATCCTGCCCCCCTGAACATTAAAGTCTGCTTTAGCCATAATCTATATTTTCCTGGGTTTCCCCGAGGCTTCCCGACTCAGTACCCCAAATTCGGTGTCCAATAGTTTTTCAGCGTTGAAAACCGGCCCGTCCTTGCACACTCGAAGCTCTCCCACACAACACGCCCCGCACAACCCTATCCCACACTTCATATACCTTTCAAGTGAAAGCTGGCAATGTATTTTTTCCGCAAGGGCAAAGTCCATTGTCTTTTTCATCATGGCCTCGGGCCCGCACGAATAAATCCTGTCAAACTCCTCCGTCTTGTGGAGTTCAGGCAGGTTATCGGTTGCAAGGCAATGTAGCCCCGCCGACCCATCATCTGTCGTAACACAGACTTCAGCCCCCGCCGCCTTAAACCTTTCCACGAAAAAAAGCTTGTCGCGGGTCTTGGCCCCCACTACCACGTAAATCTTTTCGGCGACACCTGAAAGCGCGTCCACAAGGGGTGCGACCGACGCCGCCCCGAATCCCCCGCATACTACTAGCACGTTCCCACCATCAACTGTGTAGTGTGTTCCGTAGGGACCGCGGACTCCGACTTTATCCCCTACCCTCAACTTGAACATCTTTTCCGTGAAATCTCCGACTTTCGCAATGGTAATACCAGTATGCTTGCCCACGTAGCTTAAGCTGAAAGGCTTCTCATTCACTCCCGGAAGCCACACCATTACGAACTGCCCTGGCCTTGCATCAAGATTCTCCTTGAAAAAAAAGGTCCTGACTTCAGCCGTCTCTTCGACAATTTCTTCAATTGTAAAAAAGTCGGGTTTATGAACTGGCTCCATCAACCTTTGATTGTCAAAGTCGGGTTTAGAATCCACGGTAATCAATTTGATTGCGTCTTGAAATACCTTACTACTTCAGAGTTCTCGCAGACTTGCGCAAAATAATCGCGTGAGCCTGACTGATTGGATGGCCGACAGCATATATCCTGTCGAAGGGAAGCTTCAGACCCCTCACAGCATCATAAGTCGCAAACGCCGGACTCTTGGAATCAGGCAGCTCTTCAACAATGCTTTCCGCACCGTCAAAGGCGAATCCCACACCTTCCTCTTCAGCGGTTATGAAATAGCCCCCCAGCTTCAAACCCTTCCAGGTTGCGCGAAGACATTTAATCCGCTCTGACTTGCTCATGTAATTCCACATGTTGGACCAGACTACCAGGTCTGGTTTGGGCGAAGGAAAGTATTGAGAATTTTCTTTAAGAAGTTGCGGGAAATCTTCCATACGCCCTCCCATGATCATCTTCTTCCGATCGCAGATTACTAGATCATTATTGGGTTTGATGGAGTACCTGCTGGCAACCACTGCTGGATCGTCAATGTTGGTTATCTGCGGGATAAGTGGCAAGTGCAAGGGTGTGTTTCCGCAGCCCATGTTGACTCCCCAAGCATCAAGCCGCCAGTCGGTTCTAAGCGCCAACATAATCATCGTAAGGTTCATACCCTGGCCTTCCGTTCCGTGGTGGTGATACCGGGATTCATCGACACTATCCAGAAATGTGGGGTGGTTATGTCTCGCACGTCGTTCTCGTCTTCGAATGTCCCTTTCAAAACCAGGGAGTATGGATGCAATCTCCTCACGGTATTCTTCAGTACGCTTACGCCATTTCTCATAAGATTCTTCGTAAGGGATGTTTCTGCCGGATTGCTTTCTCTTTTTCTTTTGAGCCATAAGTTTAATGCGCGATTCCTACCAGATCTTTGATTTTCTTGAATCCGTTCTCCTTCATGAAGGCTTCGATTTCCCCACAGATTTTTTCGAAGGCATCTTCCTGGCGGTACATTATCGCCGTGCCAACTCCCACAGCGGACGCGCCGGCCATAAAGTATTCTATCGCATCGCGGCCGTCGGTGACACCCCCAGTTCCAATAACCGGGATTTTCACGGACTCGAAAACATCCCAAACACACCGCACTCCAATAGGCTTCACAACTGGCCCGCTCATACCACCCACCTTATAGTCGAGCACCGGCTTTTCAGCCTCAAGGTTTATGACCATGCCTGGTCCGAGCGTGTTGCCCATGTTGATTGCGGCAGCACCGCTCCTTTCGGCTGCTTTGGCCACTTCCCCGAGAGCTTGCGTGTTCGGCGATAACTTGATGATTACTGGAAGTTTTGTCGCCTTTACGACTTCCTTCGTAATCTCCTCTGTGGCCTCCGGCGTCCCGTGGCCTGCGAGAAGCCCCAAGCCCGGCGTGTGAGGGCAGGATAAGACGACTTCAATGGCAGAGAACGCAAGCGTGCTCAGTTCAATTGCAAGTTCTACGAACCCTTTTGCGTCTTCGGCGACTACGCTTGCAATGGCCGGGACTCCCAATTTACCGACGCCTGTAAACTCCTCTTTCGCAGCATCCAAGCCCATGTTCGAGTAGCCTACGGCATTGAGAAGCCCCCCGCGGACTTCCACAACAATTGGGTTGTTATGGCCTGTGCGAGGTTCTCTCGTGATCGACTTGATTGTGACTGCCCCTGCCCCTCCTTTTTCAACGCGCTTTAGCATTTCAATTGAAGTCCCTAGAAAGCCTGAAGCTAGAATTGTCGGATTAGCAAGTTTTATCCCTGCGAGCTCGGTTGAAAGACGACTCATCTAGATACTATGTGAGTAGTTTAAATTTAAATTCGAGTATTATGAATAATATCACATGGAAAAGCTTGCCGGTGAGCCCTCTCCCCTCGAGGATTGTCTGACAAGTTTCTGCGCCCAGCTTAGGAATCCAAACCGTGGTATTTCAGCCCGTGCAGTAGACGAAATAGCAGCTCTTGGACCTCGCGCGATACCTGGAATTTTCGGGCAAATTGAATCATCGATCAAGGAGAATTCCCCTCAAGGCTTTATGGCTGCGGCAGACCTGATCTGGTCGCTTGTAAAGATTGGAGACGACTCAGCTGTGGACGGTCTAGGCCAATACACGTCAAAAGAAAACGAAGATGGAGTCAGGAAATTCGCGGAATGGGCTGTGAAAAGAATTGGCGGTGAGAAACCAACCTTAGAGCAAGCAGTTGTTGATGTGCGCTCTACCGGGTTTTTCAGACCGCTTCTCGGGGCTTTAGACCTTGGTTTAATAGAGGATGAGAATATTGTCCTATTCCTCACTACCACATACGATCACCACCTACCAGGCCAAAGAGAAGTCTCCCCTTTCGTGCGGGGGACGGTCGCATGGGCCTTGCACAACCACCTTGAGCAGCCGGGAGTCGAAGATAAGCTGCGAGTAATCTCAGTAAATGACCCCGATGATGAGAGTGTAAAACAAATCGCAGACGAAGCCTTGAAGGGATAAAGCCTTTAACTTCTGGCTTCGGAAATCAAGTAGTCCACTATCCTATTCTCGACCGGAATCCTGGTCGCCTTCTTAAACCCTGTGAATCCCGGGCTTGCGTTGACTTCGAGTATCTTGTATCCATCCGCGTCCTCCACGATGTCGACGCCAGAAATCTTACACCCCAACGCTTTTGTCGCCTTGAGTGCAAGCTCTCCCAACTCGTCATCCGCCTTCATCTTAAATGCTTTGCCGCCGACAGTTACATTGCTCTTGTGCATTCCTTTTGGCGTCTTTCTTTTTATAGCTCCGATGACTTTTTCACCGACTACGATCACCCTTATATCCCCCTTTCCGTCTCCGGCAATCCTCTGGAGGATTAATGGTTTTTCAAATAACCCGTAAACTGACGTTAAATCCCCTCCAGTCTCCCCGTCTTTCACATAAAACACTCCTGACCCACCGCCACCCTCAACGGGCTTGATGTATTGGGGGAATCCAATCCTATTCAACTCTAAGAATGCGCGTACTGGATCGTTTGCGGCGAAGGAGGCGGGTGTTGGAAGCCCTTGCCGGGCAAGCAAGTAGTTTGTCACATGCTTCCTACAGGCGTTTCTAATCCCTGCAATCGGATTTATCACTGGAACATCCTTTTCAATTAGCTCGAGGAAGTCGAGGGTGAACTCGGATTTACAGTTGTCGGCGGAGCTGTATACGTGGTCGAGTTTTCTCATGAAAATCAAGTTTAAATTTTTTACAGGGATGTCTCCTCTTCGGGAATCCTCCTTCAACTTTGCAAAGTCTTTTTTCATAAATTTTTTAAAGGATTGTTCTCGCTTAAAAAAACCGGTTTCAACTGTTTTGCCTGAATTAATCCATTGTGAAGATTCATCAAGTAAGGTGAACTTAACTTTCTTTTCCTTAAAAGCTTTGGAAAATAATTCCTCATCGTCCTCGTCTTTTGGGATGAATCCGAAATGCATTTTATTGTTTAAAAAATAGTATACTTTCTTTATGAATACGACTCTCCCTCGATTGAGGGATTTCGTGGTTTCAAAAGAGGGTCTTGTTTTTGCTGTCGCATCTTACACTCACCCTAAGGGTTATGTTATCGCATTCCTCCGCTACATCCCCGGAAAAAGCGGTCTGGCTAAAATCAAGTCAACAGATGACTCCTATACCTTCTTGAGGGAAAATCACCCAAAATATCTTTTTTATTCTAAAGAACTTGACACACTGCTTCAAGGAGTTCCCCTCACAGAAGTCGGAAAAATCATTCATCCTAATAAATTCCTCACCGGACTGAATTCAGCCCAAGATTTATCTGATCATGAAGACAGAATCATCAGGCTTGTAAACATTCTAAGCAAGTATTCGAAAGTGTCCCTGGAAAAATTCGGGGTGACTGGCTCAGTTCTCGTGGAAGCTCACACTTACGCCTCGGATATTGATCTTGTCGTCTACGGCCGGTACAATTTTGAGGAGGTGAGGGAAGTTGTGGCTGAGTGCAAGCCCCCCCTTAAGGGGCTCGATGACGTGACAATCAACACCGCCTATTCAAAAAGGTTCCCGCTTACTAAAGAGCTTTCTTTTTCCGAGTTCGCATTCCACGAGAAGCGGAAGCACACGTCTGGACTTTTCGAGGGTGTGAAGTTTGACATACTTTATACTCGGGATTGGAGTGAGATTTCATCGGGGTGGGGTGACTTGAAGTATAAAAAAATCGGTTTAGTAGAACTTGAAGCGGAAGTAACTGATGATACTCTCGCCTTCGACTATCCCGCAGTCTACAAAGTTTCGGGAACATGCAGCCTAGGCGGCCGCTCCTTCAACGTTTCCGAGCTCGCCTCCTACACGCACACTTACTCTGGACAAGTTTTTTTGGGTGAGAAGGCTCAGGTTTCTGGGATGCTGGAGGAGGTTTCATCGAGTCGGGGAGTCCATTATCGGATTCTTGTGGGATCTACTCGTGAGGCTGAGGGGGAGTATATTAAATTATTCACTCCCAAATAGTATTTTATGGTTCAAAGGCTTCGTGTGGGTCCTCACGGCGACGAAACTCCTGAGGTTGTTCGAGTATTCTATCCGATTTATAAGGGTGGGCTCTACGGGGGGGTGGCAGGAGTCAAACGCATAATCGCGGACCGTGTTATAAAGCAGCCTAGGCGAAGCAGGATGGACCCTGAAGTCGTTGGCGAAGTAGAAGAGGCTTTGGGAGAGGACGGTATCGGCAGACCCAGCCCCTATGACGAGCTTTTATGCGATATCGCCTCGGACATGCTGCGTGAGGGGGGGAGTGGTGAATTCAAGAAACCTCCATTTCAAATGATTAATATCCCAGATTATGTGAATGCTAATATGGGTCGTTTACGTCAGGAAGGAAGCAGTGTAACCCATCGTGTTCTGGATGAATGGGGTGAGTGGGAGCCGCGTATACGGGATGCGACATTAATTACCGAGATAGGGAGGGAGGAACTTTTCAAAAAACATTGCGTGGGTGTGAAATATCGTGAGGATGATTGTATTGGCGATGACTGGGTGATGGCGTATTTAGCACTCGAAGTCCCCCCGGAAAATTTAGTGCGCGTTCACCGTCTGCGCGCAGTCGCTTCCGGCGACCTAGACCTCGACTACGCCCGCAGGCTAGTCCTGAAAAGCCCTGAAGTCCAGGAGGCTTCCGGCCAAATCACGCATCTTCTAGAGCAGAATAATTTAAACCACATCCGTGTGGAGACTCCTGGCGCTTAAGCGATGGCTTCCAAAGACTTTTCTTGCACGCGCTGCGGCAACTGCTGTACTGGCATTAAAATCCAGTTCGTTGAAAAAGACTTGGACTTGTGGGTTTCGAAAGATAGGTCAGACATCCTTGAGAACGTCCTTCTGGGCGTTCAAAAGAAGGGAAGTATTTTTTTCATTACCGCAGCCGAATACTATGCGAAAGAAACGGCTGGAGGTGACGTAATCCTTGGGGCAGCCGGATGGTACGACTCGGAATCAGATTCCCGCCTTGCGCAATGCCCGTTCCTTAAGGTTGGAAAAGACGGGGAAGCTAATTGTAAAATCTATTCCATCCGCCCTCAAGCCTGCAGAAACTTCCCGTTAAAGCAAGTCGACAAGGGGGTAAGCGACCGGAAAATAAAACAGTGCCCCGCCCTCTAGGGAATGTGTCCCTTGTACTGAGCGACTTTGACGGGCTTTATGTCTTTTAGCCTATCTTCCACAAGCCCAAGGTCGTAGGCGCTACTGCATGTCGGGCAAACTCTGAATTCGCCTGTCATATTTTTCACATCTCTTGGAGTTTTTTAATACGCTCATCAATGGGCGGGTGCGTGCTGAACATGCCCGCCACAAAACCTTTCGTGTTTCTGAATGGCGTTGAGATGAAAAGGTGTGCCGCCGCCTTGTTGGCCTTGTCGACGAGGGGGTCCGGGTCTTTTTTGATTTTTTCGAGGGCGCTTGCAAGCCCCGGCGGATAGCGCGTCAAGACCGCGGCGTTTGCGTCCGCGAGAAATTCCCGCTGCCTACTTATCGCAAGTTTTATGAGCTGGCCTACAAGAGGTGCGAGCATGGCAAAGACGATGCCAACGATAAGAATCGCAGTCTGGGCGCCTCCCCCCCCATCGCGGCTGCGCCGGCCTCCGCGCCCGTACCACATGCTGCGTAGGATGAAGTCTGAGAGAAGTGTGGTAAGGCCGACCATGACGGTTGTCAGCATCATAAAGCGTATGTCAAAGTTTTTCACGTGGCTCATCTCGTGGGCGATAACTCCCTCAAGTTCCTGTCTGTTCATTGTCTTAAGAAGGCCAGTAGTCACCGTTACCGCAGCGTGCTCGGGGTCCCGGCCCGTCGCGAACGCGTTGAGCGCGCTGTCTTCAATCACGTACGCCTTAGGGGTGGGCACGCTCGCGGCGAGCGATAGGCCTTCAATGGTGTGATACAGGTGTGGGTACTCGTCTTTGGTGACGGCGCGGGCGCCCGTCATGGTAAGTATCATCTTGTCGCCGCTATAGTAGGCGAAGACGGAGTAGAGTATCGAGATGACGACGGCGACGGTCAAGCCGACGTTCACGTTACCCCATACAAGACCGAGCACTGCGCCCAATACACCCAAGATTATAACGAACAATCCCATGAGCAGGATGCTGCGGCGTTTGTTGCCGCGCACCTGCTCGAACATCGTCTGCATTTCTAAAATTGTACTTTCGGAACCTCTCTCTCGGCAGCTGGCGTATCGAAAAGTATTTCAGTCTTAAAACCTAAAGGTCCTGCAAGCATGTTGTTGGGGAAAACCTGAATCCTATTGTTGAACTCAGTTACTATATCGTTATAGTGCTGGCGGGAGTACGCGATCTTGTTCTCAGTGCCCGTCAACTCCTCCTGCAGCTGCAGGAAATTCTGGTTGGCCTTAAGGTCAGGATAATTCTCGCTTACCGCGAACAGGCTTTTGAGTGTGTCTGAGAGCATGTTCGACGCCTTTGCTTTGTCTCCCACAGTCTTTGCGTTCATAACTGCAGCCCGCGCCTTCGTCACTTCCTCGAAGACGCTTTTCTCGTGTTTCGCATACCCCTTGACAGTCTCTATCAAGTTGGGTATGAGGTCGTTTCTCCGCTTAAGTTGCACGTCGATTTGCGCGAAACTATTTTTCACCTCATTGCGTAGCCGGATAAGCCCGTTGTAAATTCCGACAAGAACTAAAGCCCCGATTACAACAATAGCTAATACAATCAATTCAATCATTCACATCACCTCACAAATTGTAATTGATTTGTAAGCGGCATATAAATCTTTGGTTTTCAGTGATTTTGCTTATCAGCAATACTACCCCCTAAATATTTAAAAAAATTTTTTTAAAGGCTGAAGTTTTCGGTAGAGTTTATTAATCTTTATGAACTGAGAGGTAATTATTAAATCTTTCGAGTGCTTCGTCGTGTCGCCGTCTTTCTTCGGTAGACCTCCACATATCGTTTGACTCGGAAAGTGTGTCTGCGTGAAGTTTCTTGATTCCACCGTTTACTCTTTTCAAATTGATTTCTGAAAGGCCTTTACGCTTACCACACGAGTTCACGAATGCCTCATACTCATCAAACGTGAATGAGGATTCCGGTTTGAAATTATCGTTTATGAGTAAGTTTGCAATCCGCCATTCATAGACTGCATCAATCTCTGATTTAGAGAGATTGCGGGCTTCACCTTGAAGCGCGAATCCAAAAGACTTTTTCATCAAATTATAGTGACCCCTCAAAGTGAGCGGCTCGTGAATTACAAAACTTGAATCCCTTTTCATAATAACTGCTTTCAGAACTATTAGTTTACAAGCTAATAAAGGAAAAGAGAGAGAAAAGAAAAAGGTTGCGTTGGGCCCGATGGGATTTTAACGTCGGATATTCCCAACGAGAATCGTCGGGTGTTCGACCTGCCGGTCGCACGCAACTCCTCAAGTCAAATCCTTGAGTCTGCGGAATTTGCTGTAGGCAAATTCACCTTTTCTCTTTTTCGTCAACGTTTTTCTCTTTTGGAAAAGAGAAAAAGGTTGCGTTGGGCCCGATGGGATTTGAACCCATGGCCACTCGATCTCTCAGAACCCCTTTTCTTTTTCCCGAAAAAGAAAAGGTGTTTCATCCCCAAAAGAAAAAGGGTTTCTTTCTTTGGGGTGGAGAACTTTCTTTCTTTTCTAAAGAAAGAAAGGGCTCCTATGAGTCGAGCGCTCTAAACCGAACTGAGCTACGGGCCCATTTATTTTTTCTTCCTTCCGTGCCCGTTTGCTCTAGGTCGTCGAGGCATCAGCCGAAGACGGCCTTTTAGTCGTCGGCTAATTCCGACAACCGAACTGAGCTACGGGCCCGTTTGTGGGTTTATTTATTGGGTTGATGGATTTAAATAATTTATAAAGTCTTTTCTACTATATGTTACTTTACTATGGCTTTGATTGATGTTGGGCGCGTTTGTGTTAAGGTCTGCGGGAGAGACGCTGGCGGACTGTGCGTTGTTTTAAGCGCTCCTTCGGACGGTAAGGTTTTGGTTGACGGGATTGGCGTTCGCAGGAGAACTATCAGCATTTCCGATGTTGAGCCGACTTCAACTGTTTTGAAGGTTAAGAAGGACGCGTCATCTGATTCTGTTTTAAAGGAGCTTGAGAAGGCGGATCTTCCTTGGTGATGGACTCTCCGACTGGTTTGGGTGAAGTAGTAGTCAAGTCTGAGGATGACTTATCCTTGGATTGCGGTTGCACGCCAGCTGAAAGATCCATGAAAGAATATCTTACGAAGGGTATTGTGATTGTTGATAAGGTTTCTGGCCCCACGTCCCACCAGGTTACTGTGTGGGTGAGGCAGATTGTCGGATTTAAAAAAGCAGGTCACTCTGGGACGTTGGATCCTAAAGTTACTGGTCTTCTTCCAGTAGCTCTTGGTTCAGCCACAAAAGTTGTTGGAGCGCTTCTCTCATCCCCGAAACGTTATGTAGGTATCATGCGGGTGCACGGTGAAGTAAGCAAGAAGCAATTGAATAGTCTCTTCAACGAGCTTACTGGTGAAATCTATCAGAAGCCGCCTTTGAAGTCGGCGGTAAAGCGGGAGCTTAGGAAGCGTACGATTTACTCCCTTGACCTTATCGAACGTGACGGCAGGTATGCTGTGTTTGACGTCTCCTGTCAAGCTGGGACTTATATTAGAAAGTTGATTCACGATGGAGGATTGATTCTGGGTTGCGGTGCCAACATGCAGGAGCTTAGAAGGACTAAGGTGGCTTTGTTCAATGAGGATGATTGCGTGATACTTCAGGATTTGAAGGACGCGTTCGTAGACTACACTGAAAACGGGGTCGAAGCGGGCTTAAGGGAAATAGTCCACCCCATGGAGGAAATGGTCGCTCACTTGAAAAAGATTTGGGTGAAAAACTCTGCTGTTGGGGCGATAGCCTGTGGTGCGAAGCTCATGGCACCGGGAGTCACTAAACTTCACGATTCAATCAAGGCTGGGGAAGGCATCGCGATTATGACCGGGAAAGGCGAGCTTTTAGCCTTGGCTAAGGCATTAAATTCCTCGGATGAGATTTTAAACTTGAATCGTGGGGTTATCGCAAAGCCTAGTCGAGTCATCATTGAGGCTGACGTTTACCCTCGAATATGGGGGGACAATAAATAAATAGTTGAGAGGATAGTATAATATAAAATGACATTGGACAAAAAGCTTTTGGACATCATCGCCTGCCCGAAATGCAAGGGCGACCTGAAATACACGGACACGAAGAAAGAACACAGCCTAACCTGCAATGCATGCAAGCTGAAATACCGCGTCGAAGACGACATCCCGATAATGCTCATCGACGAGGCCGAGAAAATCAAATAGTAGGAGGCACTAGCGAGCGTAATGAGCGTATGTGCCTCCCGCATGTGAACTGGGCGTGACAGTTCGACGAGGCCGAAAAAATCAAGTAGGTGACCTTAAATTAAAGCCCAACAAAAAACATTACAAGAAAAACTAGGGTAGACCATAAGGCTAAAGAAAAACATCTTTTTTTAAATTTAACACCCATAATATTCTTCCCGTCTAACAAAACATAAAACAATACGCTGAGGTGGCGGAGCATGGCTTAACGCGCGGGACTGCTAGAACCCCTTTTCTTTCTTTAGGAAAGAAAGAAAAGGTGTTTCATCCCCAAAAGAAAGAAAGGATGAGACAAAAGAAGGTTGCAGTTATCCCGTTCCCCCTGCGGGAGCCTGGGTTCAAACGCACGGAAACCCACAAGGTTTCCGGCGCACAGAAACCGCATCCGCAGTTTCTCGTGTCCCAACCTCAGCGATCCCAAAGAAAGAAGAAAAAACGTAAAATACCTTTTTTTTTATTGAACGCCCATATCTATTTCCTGAACCACACATGAAAACAATTGCTGAGGTGGCGGAGCATGGTTTAACGCGCGGGACTGCTAATCCCGTTCCCCCTGCGGGAGCCTGGGTTCAAATCCCAGCCTCAGCGAACCCCTTTTCTTTGTCGGAGTTTCCCGACGAGAAACCGGGGATAATTGAGGGGTTTTTCAACCCCTCAGTAATGCACGTTTCACTCGATTTTTCCGAACAGTGTTTTCAGCACGTCTGCTTCGTGTGCGAGTTCTTCAGTCTGCCCGGGGTCTTCGGGCATTATCATGTCTGCTCTAATGCTTTCATAGGTTTCAATTAGGGTGTGGGCTGCTCCGGCAGGGTCTCCGCCAAAGAGGTCTCCGCGGCCTGCGATGTGTTCAAGGGTTGCGGCCACGCGCGAGAATTCGGGCAGGTTCCCTACATTCAATCCCGTCCAGTAAGACGCCTGCTGCTCGTCTGCGTGCTGGATGAATGATTGAGCGTGCGACGGGCTCACTTCCAAATCTTGTATTGTTGCGGCGAGAAGTCCCGCCTGCGTTCGAACGTCCTCGGGATTGCATAGACTTAAACCCTGGTTTTCAAGGCTTACTCTAACTTCGATTGGTCTAAGAGACTGGGCGATCTCACTCCACGGCACAACAGGAGTCTTATGTTCTTGCTTTTTCACCGGTTTAGGACTTCGTTTAGAGTCACCTTCCACATCAGTTGCTCTTTTCCGAGGGCTCATTCGTGAAAGCTGCTCGGTTTTCTCGACAGCCATCTTAAAATCTGGTTTTACCTGGAGGGCTAAAGCGTAAGCTAAGCCTGACCTGTCGTATTCGCCGATGAGCATGTGGCAGTTTCCTATGTTTGTGAGCGCCCAGGCGGCGTGCTTGATTTTCCCTGCCTCAAGGCCACCACCTAAGGTACGCTGTATTTGTGGGAGTGAACGAGGGAATTTTTGGAGGGCGAGTGACGTATAGGAGTGTTGCATGCTCTCTCGAAGCATTTCCCCCCCAGTTTTCATGTCGTGTTTATCGTGGACGAGGTGTCTACCCCTCTTGTATCGGAGGCTCGCCGCGGTTTCAAGCTCTCCCAGAAGAAGTGTTCTCTCCTGCCCCGCCTCCTGGAAAGGTGCAACAGATGCCCCACCTCGAATATGCTCTTGCGTGATTCCTCTGGCTTCGAGAAGTTTTCTGGATGTCTCGATACCCAAGATTATTTCACGGTCCATCTCCTCCGCCCAATTTGGAATGTCTTCTTCTAGTACGTGCTTGCTTGCCTTATTGCAGATGTCGCAGAGCTGGTGGGTGGCGAAAAGATTCGTCGGGTCTACCGCGACCGCCCGCTCGAGGAATCGGACGGCATCGAGGAGTCTGTGTCTGTGTATAAAGGATGATCCGAGGATTGTGAGGGCTTGAGAAACGTATGGTGCTTCCATGTTTGGGACGCTTTGTTCAAGTTTTCCCGGGGAATGAGTTAATACTTGTTGAATTCGAACTTGTAGTGGAGTTTCCTTAGTTTCAATTCCCAGGGATAAACTTAGACAATCCCAAGCTTTGTAATCAGCTTGTTTAAAATTACCCTCCTCTAAGGCTTGAAGGGATTCTTTAATCTGTCCTCGCATACCCCAGATCTTGCCTTGGGCTTGATCTTGCATTTTGGCAACTTCAGGCGAAATCCCTTCTAAATGAGCATGAAGCTCTTGGAATCCGGAAAACACTTCGCCAACCTTAACCTTGCTTTTATGAGCCATCCTATTTTATGTAGTATCTCTTTACTCTTTTTTTAGACCCTGATCTTGGATTAAATTTAGGTACTCCACTTATTTTAACTTTCACTCCTAATTAATTCTGAAAGAATTGAGGTGATTTTCATGCCAGACGGATGGTCTGACCTTGAGGATAAACTGAAAAAAATCGACGGAAAAAAACAGGTGGAAGCACCCAGCGCATCTGAAACTCCTTCAGAGTCCAAACCAGTTGAGGTGAAACCTCGGAAGGAATGCAAGGGCGGTTTCGCCGAATACATGGAGAAAGTGCAAAACACTTACAAGGATGCGCGATCGCAAGGTCCAACATCATTCAAAGACAAGTACGAATCGAGTTTCGATAAGAAGGAGACACCCACCCTCAACAAGGAGGGTGTGGGGGGGACTAAACAGTTTAAGGGTTTTGAGAAAAGATTTCTGAAACGACACTAACTATTGTTTTAGTCGTCAGAAAACTTCTGCCCTGAAATACAATCCTTGCACACTCCCCGAACAGTCAGACAGTTCCCGCACACTCTCCTTCCGCAGAGCATGCAAGAGTATAGTGCTCCTGCTTTCCCGCATGAGTCGCATATTGCAGGACTCGTCATCGTCTAGGCCGCTTTCGAGTTTTTGGGTTTGACTTCGACTTTGGGAAGTTGCATTGGAGGTGGAAGCTGCAGTTTCCTGGAAATACTTACGGATTCTAGCATGGCCTCCCTAAGTATTGCGGTGGAGACCTCCTCCATTACTTCGCGTTCCACAGACACTTCCTTGTCCTTCTTCGTCACTACCTTCTTCAACTCCTTGTTGAAATACCAAAGGCTTCCTTCAAGGAGGATGTATCCGATATCAGGCTCGTATTTCACAGTGTACCTGTATGAAACCAGAAGGTATTCTCCAGCGTTATCGTCTTTTTTAATCTCCATCTTCGTTATCATGGAGCTTGCGTTCGCCGTAACACTTGAAATAGTTTTGTCTTTCTTTTCCCCGTCGATTTTTGTAATCCTAAAGTTTACAACAGTCATCGTATATCACATCAAATTTTTTTTTGGATAAATTATGGTAGACCCCATTATAAATAAAGCTTTTTTTTTTAGTCTGCGAAAGCAGTGTTTCTAATGTAGATTTCCCCGAACAAATTGTCTTGCGTTAAAAAGAGTTTAGAGTCGTTTGAAAGATGAAGGAGGGAGAGTAAGACTGACACTATCTCGTCGCGGGTTTTCGCAAGCTCTGAAAACAATACCACCTCTTTATTACTCAATAAACCCGCCACACGAGAGTAAGTCTCCTCAATAAGCTTTATGATGTCTATGTCTTTTTCAACCACGATGTTGCGGTCCTCACCCTTTTTCGCCAGAGTCTTCTGCCTTCTAGCACCCTGCTCTTCAAGCGCTTTCTGAATTGCGGAAATAAGCTCTTGCGCAGTTACACGCCGTTTAGGCACTCTCTGGGGGCGTAAGGCAATCTCGAATTCCTGAGTCTCCTCATCGCTTAAAGACTTGAGCAGTTCCCCGAATTCCCCATCACACAAGTAGTTTAGTGAGTCGGCGAGTTCAGCGTAAACTTCGCTCTTGTTTGGAGTTAGAATGTCGGCTTTCATCCGCAGTAGGACCGATGAAACCAGAATCACGTTGGCCGGGATTTTAAAGCTCATCTCCCTCATCTGCTTCACGCGCTGGGAGTATCGGGAGGCGAGTTCGCCCAAGTTAATGTCCCAGGGGTCTAAGCCGGTTAATGTCTCATAGAGTATGTCTCTCCAAGTAAGTTCGGGAGTCTCTATGAGGGTGGTTATCCTATCCATTTGTATTATATCACGCCACACAACTGCCAAAACCACCCCTGTATGAGTTATTATAGATTGCGCATATAAATATTTGATAAAACTAACTATTTCTTTGAGGTGATTTTTAATGGTTCGTGTTGCAATAAACGGCTTTGGAAGGATTGGTAGGAATGTCTTCCGTGCCGGATATAAAAAAACCGATATTGAATTTGTCGCGATAAACGATTTGACTGATTCAAAGACTCTTTCGCATCTACTCAAATATGACAGTGTATTTGGGAAATTCCCTGAAGATGTTGGTTTCGGAGAAAATTATCTGGAAGTTTCTGGGAAGCAATTAAAGGTCACTTCTGAAAAGGACCCTGCCAACCTGCCTTGGGGGGAATTGGACATCGACGTGGTTGTTGAATCAACCGGGTTTTTCCTCGACAGGGATGGCGCCTCAAAACACTTGACTGCTGGAGCGAAGAAAGTCGTAATTTCCGCACCTGCAAAGAATCCTGATGTTACTATCGCGCTTGGAGTAAACCAAGGCATGCTTAAGCCGGAACACAACATCATCTCGAATGCTTCATGCACTACAAACTGTCTCGCGCCGGTGGCTAAAGTGTTGAATGATACTTTCGGGATTGAAAAGGGTTTGATGACTACAATCCACGCGTACACTAGCGATCAAATGCTTCTTGACGCACCCCACAAAAAGCTTAGGAGGGCTCGATCTGCAGCACTTTCCATGGTGCCCACGACCACTGGCGCGGCCGCTGCGGTATCACTCGTCCTGCCCGAGCTTGAAGGTAAACTGGATGGTATGGCTATTCGTGTTCCCGTTCCGGATACTTCAGTCGTCGACTTGACAGCCGTTTTGTCACGGGATGCTTCTACCGAGGAGATTAACAGGGCATTCAAGGAGGCTGCTGAAGGTGACTTAAACGGTATACTCGACTATACTGAAGAGCCTCTTGTCTCAATTGATTACGTTGGCAACCCGCATTCATCCATAGTTGATGGTCTGCTCACCAAGTCCTTGGGAAACACGTGTAAAGTGATCTCTTGGTACGACAATGAGTGGGGTTACTCAAACAGGGTTGTGGACTTGATAGGGGTTTTAAAGTCCATGCTGTAGGATGGATAAGAGGAAGGAGACGGCTCAAGGATTCTCTAAGAAAGGGGATGTTTTCTACGGTAAGGGTGATTTTGAAAAAGCTGTAGTCAACTACAAGAGGGCTGTTGCGCTTGATCCGGCGAATGCTGGGAATCATTTCGGTTTGGGGCTTGCCTTTTACAGGAGAGGTGATGTTGGTCAAGCCCTGGGTTGTTTTAAAAGAACTATCCGTCTGGTACCAACCTTTTTCGACGCAATCTATTATACTGCTCTTTGTCTTGAAATGGAGGGCAAGTTCGTTGAAGCTGAGAAATCTTACCTTAAATATCTTGAGGAGAATCCCGATGACGTTAAAGCAGTCAACAGGTTGGGTTTAACATACTTGAAATTACACGACTCTAAAAATGCCAGAAAGTATCTTGAAAAGGCTTTGAAAGAGAATGGCGCTACACAGCCGACATATTTTGGACTGGGTTTTTTAAAGGAGATTGAAGGTGATTTAGAGGGTGCCTTAAGTTTTTACGAGAAGGCCAGTGAGATTAAGTCTGATTCCAAGGGCTTGTGGTATCAGACGGGTTTGTGTTACCGCAGGTTAGGCAAGTTTGAGAAAGCGCTTCCGTGTGTCGAGAGGGAGCTTTCGCTTTTTCCAAAAAGTGTTGAAGCCTTATATCTTAAGGGTGTCATTCAGTTGGATTTGGAGAGGTTTGATGATGCGGTCTCATCTTTTAATGGGGTTTTAAAGGTGGATTCCGGTCGTCCTGAAGCTTATGTGTCGCGTGGGAATGCTTATAGTCTGTTAGGGGATTTTGAGCGTGCTGTAGACGACTATCACAGTGCCATTGATGCTGACGCAAGTTATGTTCCAGCTTATGAGGCGTTGGGTGTATTGTTCAGGTTGAATGGTCAGTTTAGGGAGGCTTTAGATTACTATCATAGCGCATATGACGTTAAGTCTGACGAGCGCATTAAGAAAATCATGGATGAGATTCGAATTCAGATGAAAGTTTAACCCCCTTTTTTTAACTCATCCCTAGTCTATTAAATATTATCTGGTCGACTGCGTGCGTTTTCTCAGCATATACTACATGACCTCACCACTAATGAATATCTCCCCCACACTGTGTTTTTTTACTGTTTTACCTCCAATATTCACTGAGTAGACTATGTCGATGGGTATGCTATACTTTTCAGCCCAATTAATGTACCAGCACGGCTCATTTGAGTGTTGCACATGCCAACTCTGAGTACTCACAACAGATACTCCGAATGTTGCATACTTTGGAATGACTAAAGGCCCACTAGATTGAATGCACTCACTTCCAGAGCACGCCAAGTCTGGACAGTAGGCGGTTTCATTATCACAGTCCCTTGAAATTGCTGATCCCTCATACTCAACAATCATTTTCTGACAAGTCATGTTATTCACACTAAAAGCAATGTGTTGGATTTGTACGTCAATTCCCCACGTGTTCTTAAAAAGACATGTGAATCCGTTGTAATCAAAGGATTCTGGGAAAAAAACGTCTGAACCCATCTTACAGCTGGGAAGCAGGGGTTTAAGCCCCTGGAAGCCGTTGCTTATTGCTCCTCCCCCGCTCGACCGAAAAAATCCGAGTTGCCAAATGGCAAATCCGACAACTAATACTATGAGGATAGCCCAACCATAACTCATCAGAAATTCAAGTGCGGTCATCCCCCTAACTTTCATTTTATTATTCTTTTGGTTTTCTAAGATTAAATTAATTATTAGAAGAATTCATCTTCCCCATAAAAATACTGTCTATCAGATGTTGTGAATTCAATGGAGACTATGTCTCCCATGGGGGGAGTATAAAATGAGTCGTATGTTATTCCTCCAACAATCAACCCGACAATATCATGTTCGAACACCCCCACCCTGTTTTCCACTCTCACCCTCTCTTAAGACAAAGTATATTACACGGATATGACTATCTTCCTTGTATGAGCTGACATCAATCTCATTTGGAGTAATCTTTTTTTAAGGATTCAAGCAATCCGAAAAAATTATTGCGAGGATTATTTATTCAAACGTAAGCTTCTTAAGATACTACTGATTCCTCACCGTATTTTTATGCAAAGTTCAGATAGCATGAGTCTGATTTTTTCCCGTCGTTTGTGATTCTCTGGCAGAATTTAGGGTTTTCACTGAATTTCGCCAGATACAGCCAGCAATCATTGTCTATCCCGCAGTTCTCGTAATTACCGCTTAGATTTAAAACTTCAGCCTTGCATAACGGGCGATATGCAGGATATATTATTTCACTGCATTTTCCCTCATCAAGGTTTTTTAAAGCAACTACAGTATTGCATTCATCCTTGTAGGTTATGTATCTACGTTTCTCATTTTCCGGATTTAGAGTGTCTTCATCGACTTCAAAGGCTAGTGGCATGTCGCATAATGATTCATCACTTAACTCTATTCCGATGATGTGTTTGCATGCCGTCCTGTCGTTTTCGTTTGAAATCAGATTATTGCATAGTGTTGGATCCCTGTTTTTTATGGCCGTGCCTATAATGCAAGAGTCTTTTTCTAAAGCATCTGAAATGTTAGAACAGTCTTCTAAATCAGGGTTTTCAGGTTGGATTATTGTCGACGATGATGGTGAGTCAAGTTCTACAGGGTATGTGCCGCCTTCACCGCCAGGATGATCATCAATCTTACCGTCATCAATGCAACCGCAGGTCAGTAGAACAAAAACCGTAAGTAGTGCTGGTTTTTTCAGTTGCATGTTGTCGGGATGTTTATTGAATTACAGACTTTGTTTGAAGTAATTCCACTCCTCGCAAGGTATAGGCAGTATTTTAATTCATGGTCTTGGGATATGTCCAAGCTTGCTTGGATTAGCCCCACATCCTCTTTTGTTCCCAGTTTATTCGACAACACTTTTTTCACTTCAGTAATTTTAGAGTCTACTAATATGTCGTAATAGATGTGGTGTAATCTTCCATCTTTGAGGTAGTCCCATCCATTGTTTGCTTTTCTGATTTCTTTCATGTCGACTTCGAGAAAAATATTCACTCCGTCAATGCAATACATAGTATCTTCCATACATTTTTGACAATCCTTGTGCAGTTTTCCTCTTTCAGGGATGTCGGATCCTTCGAATTCATCATAGTTTAAGAATTCATAGTGGTCAAATCTTAAGTGGTATGATTTTAAGGTAAGGTGTGATTTATCGGGTGATGCGGATTTGTCTTCATTTAAGGGTGGTATTGCATCTTTCACTCTCTCCACGCATCCACAAAACATTGTGAAAAAGACCACTAAAGCGAGGATTTTAAGTTTCTTCACGTAAACTAATTAACGGTATAAAGGAAAAAAGATTCTTTCTTAAGGAATAATCCCCTCAGGATTAACATCAGCTCAAAATCAACTAAAGGTGACGCTCCAACCTTCAACAAACGACGCATACATGCACAGCTACTTTACGGACTACAACTTTGGTGGGAGAGTATACATCCGCGCAGCAACATTCTATGAAAGACACATATACATCCAATTCGAACTACCCTCGCCCCCATCATGCAGCAAGGTCGATAAAGCCACTTCATCTTTATGGCACTATTTATCATGCTGCCGAAGCAGCGGGGAAAGACAATACGGGATATACAGGATAACAGAACATTGGGGTGAAAAAACAATAACATGGATGAACGCTCCCACCACGGAAATCCTTCCAACCGACATAATCCCGCTGGACCAGACCCTCGGATGGAAAAACTGGGATGTTACAGCAGACATAGCGGGAATAATAGGCGGCGCACACCCAAACTACGGGTGGATGATAAAAGACCTGGAGGATACGAGGCGCTCATACAGCAACTTCTTTTTCGTAAAAGACAGTTCAAATTCTTTCAGCGAGAAGAAGCCGAAACTAGAGATTACATACTATCTAGAAGACTGTGACTGAAGTCACATGCATCTTCAACATGCCTTACGATACCCGAATCTCGGACGACCACTGGTGTAAACCGCTTAACAACGGGCATGTAATAAAATAGGTAGGCTGAATTAATATAATCCTATGGCCCCCACTACAATTCCGCCTTCAGGATTTTTGTCTCACACCTGTTTTCAATATCCCAGAGGGATCTCACCTCATTGGGACAGATGAAAGTCACAGCTTTCCCGCTTGCCCCAGCCCTTGCAGTCCGCCCAATTCTGTGGACATAACCTTCCGGTTCCTTAGGTACGTCGTAATTGAATACGTGGCTTACGTTGTCAATATCAAGCCCTCTCGCCGCAACATCAGTTGCAATCAAAAACTTAAACTTCTTCTCACGAAAGCCTTCCATGACCCTCTCCCTCTGCTTCTGAGTCAAGTCTCCGTGAATGGCCTGACTGTTAAAACCCCGCTGCCTCAAAAGCCTACTGAAGGTTTCAGCCCAACGCTTCGTATTACAAAAAATAATCGCACTACTAGGATTCTCCCTCCTAACCACTTCTAAAAAAACATCCAATTTCTCCTTCTGAGAAACTTCATAATAACACTGTTCAACCTCTTCAACTAAGAGTTCATTATCCCCGGTCGCAACAATATGCGGATTGCGAGCGATGGACTGAGCCAGCTGCGTAACCCTCTCACCGATTGTGGCTGAAAAAAGCATTGTCTGCCGTTCCTTGGGAATGTGGGATAAAATCTTTCTGATATCGATGATGAAACCCATATCCAACATACGATCAGCCTCATCCAACACCAGCATCTTAACTCGGTCAAGTCTTAAAATCCGCCTGTTAATCAAGTCGAGAATCCTCCCCGGAGTCCCAACAACAATCTGCGCCCCCTTCGCAAGGGCTTCAGCTTGGGTTGAAATCTTCCTACCACCGTAAACAGTCGCGACAGAAAGCCCCTTCTTGTATCCAATCTTTTTCATCTCCCCTGAAACCTGCAGTGCAAGCTCACGGGTTGGAGTGATAATCAACGACTGAACAACCCGTTCAGACGGATTTATCTTCTCTACGATGGGGATGGCAAACGCAAGCGTCTTACCCGTCCCCGTCTTAGCCTGCGCTATCAAGTCATAACCATCCAAAATATACGGTATGGCCTCGGCTTGAATAGGCATCGCCTCTTGGAAGCCATGGTATTCCAAATCTTCCATAACATGCGAGCTTAAATCTAGCTCGCTAAAACTAATTTCATTCATAATATAATTCACCTCAAATGTGTAGAATCAGGCTTGGTCTTACTCGCAATCAGATAAATGATTTCTAATGAAAACGAAATAACGACAAAAATTTTTTTCCAAATTCTACTCTATATCTCAAATATAACACTTTGGAGGTTAAAAATCAATTTTTAAATTAATTCTCATATTCTACTCTTATGGTTAGCAAGGTCAATGCAGCACATATCCTGGTTTCGGGCGAGGGCAAGGCGAAGGAGCTTTTAGGGCGAATCCAAAAAGGTGAAGCTTTCGGAAAGCTGGCCCAAGAGTTTTCAGAGTGTCCGAGCAAAAGACGCGGGGGAGATCTCGGCTGGTTCGGCCGCGGTCAGATGGTCCGGGAATTCGAGAAGGTGGCATTTGAAGGTGAGAAAGGCTCTGTAGTCGGCCCAATAAAAACACAGTTCGGCTGGCACATCATAAAAATACTCGACAAGAAGTAGGTGTTTTTATAACACGAAAAACGTGGGGAGATATCTGACAAGAAACTTCAGGAACATTAGAAGATACTACTGGTTCGGTTTCAACGGAGCAGGTGCATTCAACAACAATACCGAGCAAACAAGAGAGGTTGAGGTTGAATGGAATGAGTGGGAGAAAATTTCTGGGGGATTCGAGTGTAATTAACACTCAATTACGAAACGTGGAAAACCGTTAACACCAACCAATCCAGGGGGGTTAGGTTAGAATCAACGAGTATGAATTGTATGTGTTGTTGACCGACATGATCTATCCTAATTGTGGCACTTTCTCTCGCAAAGTCTTTGATAGTGGTATCCTTGTCAATATCCAACCAGTTATCGCTTTGCCTTATTACGGAATCGATTATTCCACTTAATTGACATTACTGTTCAATTACCATTCATCTGAATAGTTGCTGTCATCTGCATTGAAGTAGTCTTCAGATTGAATTTCCTCGACAGTGTCATATTCATCGTCTATAACCCTCGGATCCTTCCGATTTAACATATTTTGCTTTTTCGTTACAGCCTTCTTCTTTAGCGCATCTTTCTTTGTCATTTACTTCACCTCTGCTATGCTTTCACAATATTTTCCTCCTTAATGCTCTAAACAGTCTTCTCTCCAAGCGCAATTCAGCTGGTCGCAGAAGTCTTTCGCAGTCCCAAAACAGTCAACATTTCCTTCTGCCAGTTGTATGGATTTTATCAACTCGGTTTTATCCATACCTCTCTTCACTTTCATACCTAATTCTTTAGCCCTTTTTTTAATATCACTCATTTTCATTGCCATCACCCATATCCTGTTTTACACATTTTTTTATTTCATTCACCATCTTCTTATTTTCCACTTTGATGAAAATGGGTTCAGTATATTCGAATACATCCCCCATGTAGTTCCTGAGAGTGAGTTTATCCTTCGTCTTCTTCACGAGATAATCTGGTTGAATGGGTATCTTCCCCCCTCCACCCGGCGCGTCAATAACAAACTGGGGCGCACACAACCCTGAAGTGTGTCCTCTAAGATTTTCGATGACATTCAAGCCCACTTCTAGTGGCGTCCTGAAGTGTTCGTTTCCCCGAGCTAGGTCGCACTGGTAGAGGTAATACGGTTTCACCCTCATTTCCACGAGCTTTTGCATAAGCTCTTTTATCACCGCTGGGTCATCGTTGACCCCTTTTAAAAGAACAGTCTGGCACCCCAATGGGATGCCGGCATCTGCGAGCATCCCGCAGGCTTTTCTGCTTTGTTGTGTGATTTCTCTCGGGTGGTTGAAGTGAGTGTTTACGTAGATTGGGTGGTATTTCTTAAGCATCGTGCACAGTTCGTCAGTTATTCTTTGGGGTAGAGTGCAGGGTACGCGCGTTCCAATTCGTATGATCTGGATGTGAGGTATGCTTCTTAGTTCCTTGATTATTACTTCAAGGAAGCTGTCGTTTAGCATAAAAGGGTCGCCGCCTGAAAGGATGACATCTCGAATCTGAGAGTTCTCTTTTATGTAGTCTATACCCTTCAATATTTGGTTCATTGTTATCTCCTTTAAAGGGTCTCCGACTCTCCTCTTACGGGTGCAGAACCTGCAGTACATCGCACACTGGTTGGAGACGAGTAAAAGAACTCTGTCTGGATAGCGGTGTACTAGTCCGGGGACTGGGGAGTCTCCCTCCTCATTTAACGGGTCTTCCACGCCGAAGTCTTCTAACTCTAGTCTGTCGGGAATGCATTGCCTCCAAATGGGGTCTCCTTCTCGTTCAATAAGGCTTGCGTAGTATGGGTTTACGCGCATTGGGAATACGTTGACCACTCCTTTGATTTCGCCCCTTTTTGGTCTGCACCGTTCGGGGAGGTCGCCGGGCCTGTTAATGCTTTTGGCAATTAAACCCCTCCAATCCATCGTTTCCTCTTTATCGATTCGTTTCACGTAAATGATTTTATCGCTTTTCTTGTTGTAGAAATCCCGTATACTGGCTTCCTGAGTGTACCCGCACTTTTCGTAAAACTTACGGGCGCTTGAATATGAAGGATCGGATTCTGTTTCTGCCACAATCATCCTCACCCCCTCTTGTTGCATCTCCTCTTCAATGTACGACTGAAGTAGCTGGCCAATTCTTTTCCCCCTGTTTTCGGGAACTACCACAATCCAATAGAGTTCAAATAAGTCTTCAGCTATCGAGTCAGAGCCATAGGAGGCGAAACCGGTAATGCGGTCGCCTTCTCTGGCGCATATGAACCTGTACGTTTGTTTACCGTTAAAGTATTCCTGCAGACATTCCATGCATGTCGAGACGTCTTCCTTGTCGAATTCTGGAGTGGAATTCAAGATTTCTTTCATTTCCTGAAAGTCCTCTTTTAATGCGGGTCTTATGTCCATCTAACGTCCTCCAAGGCGTATTCAATGATACTCTCTATTAATTTTTCGTATGTCAACCCCCCCACCTTCGCAGAGCGGGCTACTCCTGTGTCGGTGCCTATGTCGGGGTTTGGATTAACTTCAAGTATCCATGGTCCGTCTGCATTCACCCTGAAGTCTACCCTACCATAGCCTTTAACGCCCATGAGGTGGTAGGCTTCCATGGCAATCTCCTTTAAGTTGTCTGAAAGCTCGTTGTTTATTTTTGCGGGGCACTCCGGTATTGTGCCCTTGTATTGGTTGCTGTTTTCCACCCACTTCGCCTTGTATGATACTATCTGCTGGTTTTTAACCATTCTCACGAATTTTATCTCGGAGATTGGGAGGGACTTTGGTTTTCCGTTCCCCAACAGGGCAACGTTGAACTCTCGCCCATCCACGTATTCTTCCACGAGGGCGGGTTGATTGTAAGTCTTGATTACTCTTGCAACAAGTTTATGTAGGCTTTTCTTGTTTTTTGCTACGGAATCGTATTTTATGCCTATGCTCCCGTCCTCCCGGCTCGGCTTGACGATAACGGGGTAGTTTAAGTCGTTATCTAAGTCGTCCTCGTTTTCCGCAACATAGAATTCGGGCGTCGGCAGGCCGTGGTAATACAATATCTTTTTTGTGTAGGCTTTATCCAAACACATTGTAAGAGCATCGTGTCCGCTCCCCGTGTAGGGTATCTTCAGGACATCCAGCATCGCCGCAACGTGCGGTTCCATCCAGGCTTGACTGTGGAAGCCGTCGTCGCACAGGTTGAATGCAACATCAACGTCCATTTTACGAAGCTTGTTGAAGGCGTCTAAATCCATGTTCACGAAGGTGACGATGTGACCTAGTTCCTTTAATGCACTGGCTATGGGCTGTCTCATAGGGCTTTCGTCTCTCCCCTCGAAGTCTTTGGGGTATGTCTCTTCCAGAGAGCATTCATCGAGATAGAGCACTGCAACCTTCATTTTATCGGGAGTGGGCTCCTCTTGATTGCGTGGTCGAGCACCGTATTGATTGTTTCATCGTATGTTAGGCCTGCGGCGCGGGCTGCTGCTGGGAAGCGGCTGTTGGCTTTCGGGTTGGCTATCATCCCTGGAAGAGCGTTCACGTCGAGGACATTCGGGGTTCCTTTTTCATCCAGGCGTAGGTCTATCCTGCACCAGTCTCGGCAGCCTAGGGCGCGGTATGTTTTAACGGCAACCCTCTTAATTTCTGTAGTGAGTGTTTCATCAAGGTCTGCTGGACAGCGAATGCAGTCGAGGGAATTCTCTGGCTTGTCCCATAACCATTTTGCCTCGTAGCTGTCAATACCCCTTGCCCCCTGCGGCAGGTCGTCGAAGACGACCTCAACAATCGGCAGCACATTCGCCTCATCGTTGCCGAGGATTGCGACGGTGAACTCCCTGCCCGGGAGAAATTCTTCTACGATCACCGGTTGCCTGTAGGTTTCAAGTCGCTGGAGGACGCGCTCGGAAAGCTCGTTGTGTGTGTCTACGACGGAGTCTTCGAATATTCCCTTGCTTGAGCCTTCGGAGACTGGTTTCACGATTGCGGGCATTGGAAAGCCGTTTTCGCTTTGTGGGGGTTTATCATAGACTTTGAATCTTGGGTTGGGTATGCTGTAGTATGAGAGTACCTCTTTGGTTTTGGCTTTGTCTAATGTCACGGCTAATGTGAGGGGTCCGCTGCCGGTATATGGGATGCCGAGCATTTCGAGCATGGCTGGTATCTGGCTTTCTCTTGATTCTCCGCGGATTCCTTCCGCGATGTTAAATACGATGTCTGGTTTAAGTGTCCTGAGTTTCTCGTAGGCGTTTTCATCGGCTTCAATCAGTGTGACATTATGTTCTTTTGATGTTAAGGCGTCTCTTATTGCGTTTACGGTCTCCGGACAGTCGCATTCAGCATAGAAGTCTTCTGGTTCGCCAGAAGGTATTTCTGCCGCCAGATTATAGGCCACACCTACGTTCAGTATCATTTATCTTTTTCTAAAACGTATATTGCGTAACATACTTATGTTACATAATATAAAAATGTTTCCTTTTTTCTTATAACCTATCTCAGATGGAATAATGCTAATATAAGCAATTAAATCCAATTGTTTTCATTTTTAAAGCCTGAAATGCAATTATTTTACGTTTTAACTAGGATGACTCAATTACCTTATGCAACTGTAAAAAGGATTATGAAAAATGCAGGGGCACAAAGAGTGAGCAAAGACGCCGTTTATGAGCTTATCGGACTTATGGAAGCATATGCTGAGAAGGTGGCTTCAACAGCTGTATCCATAGCAGAGAATGCTGGCGGACGTAACACCGTCATGAAAGATGATGTGAAGATTTCAGCTGAAGAAATCCACGGTGTAATCAGCTTATAATATGAAATTGTGCCCTACTTGAGTGCCTCAGGGAGGTAAACAAGGAATTTTTCTATTCCATCTAATCTCAGAAAAAAACATTGTTTTGGCCATGACAAGGCGAAGGTTCGCATCGGATTTGCGTCTTCTCATCTGCAGTGTGGTTGGCTTGATAGTGTTATTTTAAGGTTGATTTTTTTTCAGTTTTGTTTGGTTTTGAACGAGAAGATAATTCTGTCGACCCAGAAGAATATGAGCCCTCCTACCAGGTTGGCGATTACTACTGCGTTCCACTTGCTTATGGAGGATAACCCGATTAATACTAGTGCTAGGATTGGTGTGCTTAACTGCCATCTTGCCAGGTATAGTATGTATGTTTTTGGGTCTACGGTCATTTTGTCTTTGATGTGTGAAATAATTCGGCGGCACCGACCCCTAAAGGGGTCGGCTTCCTCGCTCACGGCCGAACCTTTGGTTCGGGTGTGTGTTGCGACTTTAGTCGCACACATCGCTCGGCCGCCGAATTTTTTACACGCAGGTAAACCGTTCAAATCCGTCACTTAAAAGTGACGGTTTACCTAGCGTATCAAACATTCTCTTGATAGTATATAAACATAATGTTTTTAAATAGACAAATCTTATATTATTTGTATGGAGTCAAACAAAAGTATCGCCCAACTCGTGAAAGACCGCGTAGAAAAAAACTCCTTCCTAGTAGACTACCTAAACAGGGGCCTAATAAACGTGGCAGCCCTTGCAAGGGAAATTTTACCTGAAATCGAAAAAGAGAATCCTAACGCAAACACGGAATCAATCGCAATAGCGATCAAGAGACTGCCAACAAAAAAAGACCAAGCAATAACAGAGCAATTGAAGAAGATAGTGTCAAACGTACAACTCAACGTACGAACAGACATACTACTGCTAGTCTTCAATAAAGACGGTGAGCTTCCAGACAAAACCCTGTTTAATCAAGACGACATCTACTTCGTAAACCAAGGCTCAAACGAAGTAACCGTGATAATAGATGGGAGAAACGAGAGATTGGTCAAAGAGAAACACATATTCAAAAAAGACAATCTTTCAACGATATCGCTCAGAGACTCCCTCCTACATGAAGGTGAAAACTATAGGACAACTCCCGGTTTCGTCTACATCTTCCTAAGCAATATCAGCAAGAGGGGCATAAACATAGAAGACATAATATCAGCGTACAGTCAAGTAACATTCGTCGTGGAACAAAAGTACCTCCCGGAAGTATACCAGATATGCCAGGACGTTGTGGATTTAAAGTACCTCTAGGATTAGTACAACCACTTTAGTTAATATTGCATGTTCACATAACCAAGATTATCGGAGAGGTTAAATTGGCGGGAGAACCAAGGAAACTGAAGAAACTGATAAAGGCTGTATGGGTCTTCAATTGGTTTAATTCATGCGGTTTCACGGAGTTAATACCCCTGGTAGGGTCGAGGTGGGATATGGAGAGATTCGGGATGATTGTTACCGGGACACCCCGGCATGCTGACGTGTTGTTTATCGCCGGCTACCAAACACTCAAGTCCATAAAGAGGGCTCAAAGGATTTTCGAGCAAATGCCCGAGCCGAAAGTAGTAATTGCTTTGGGGTCATGCACCATGACCGGTGGAATGTACTGGGATTCATACAACACGGTAAAGCGTCTTGAGGATTACTTGCCAGTTAACCTGTATGTTCCCGGGTGTCCGCCGCGACCGGAGGCGGTATTCGAGGCCTGCGAAAAGATATTCAAGCACGTAGAGGAGATGGATTAAAGGATGGGCAACGGCTTAGACTACGAGAAAGAACTCAGGCTCCTGGAGAAAATAAGTGCCAACTTCGATGCTGAGGGAAACGTGCAGGGAATGCGGAGGGTGTGGGTTTCAGCCAACAGCAAGGATTTAATTGACGTATGCGCCTTCATAAAAGAGGAGGGGTTTGAACACTTATCCGCAATATCCGTAACCGACTGGATAACTGAAGGAGAATACGAGCTTACCTACCACCTCTGGTCATACCGAGAAAAAATTCTTTTGACCGTAAAGACAAAAATCGATAGGGATAAACCAACCATCAGCTCTACCACACCTGTGTGGGGGGAGAGCGCTCAAATACATGAGAGAGAGCTACATGAGCTTTTCGGCGTGAAATTTGAAGGTAACGCCGACTTAACGCCGCTCTTTTTGGAGGACTGGCGGGGGCCACCTCCCTTTAGAAAAGACTTTGATTGGAGGAAATACGTGAGGGGAGAGTATTATGACAGGGAAAATGAGCGGGAGGAAGGTTACTGGGAGGTTATGCCGCAGGAGTTATACAAAAAGCGGGAATCCATTCCAAAGTTAACAGTAAGGGAAAGAACCGGCAACTTCAGGGAGGTCTCGTTAGGTTACAGTGAGAAGGCAGCTGTAAGAGAAGCCTCCAGATGCCTGCAGTGTAAAGAGCCCACACCCTGTATTGAGGCATGCCCCGCCCACCTGGACATAAAAAAGTACGTACGGGAAACAAGTGAAGGCCAATATAAGGCGGCTTTAAACACCATTCTAGAGGGGCTGCCATGCATTGGTACTGTGGGGAGGGTGTGCCCTCACCCGTGTGAAGAAGCATGTTCCCGGGCAGACTTGGAGGAGCCGATTTCCATTCGGGCAATAAAGCGGTTTGTCGCCGACCAGTGTACGGACGAAGACTGGTATCCTAAAGTGCGGGAACCGCGCGAAGACAAGATTGCTGTAATAGGTACAGGTCCTGCCGGACTCACGGTAGCCCGCCAGCTGGCATTTGCGGGGTATCGAGTGCACGTGTTTGACTCCAGCACCCAATTAGGGGGGATACGCGCTCAAGCCATCCCGGATTATCGTTTGCCCCCTGAAGTTCCTAAAAAGGAAATCAAGGAGATTAGGAAACTGGGGGTGCGCTTTAAAAAAGGCAACTTTGGAAAAGACTTCACAACCGATTCCCTGCTTGAGCAAGGATACCGTGCAGTATTCTTGGGTATTGGACTACATAAAATGCGGAAGATGAACATTCCAGGTGAAAAACTGAAGGGGGTGTACTCCGCCCTATCTGTACTCAAGGCTATTAAATCAGGCCGGAAGACTCACAAGTTTAAAGACAAGGATGTTATTGTAGTCGGCGGAGGTAATGTAGCCATGGACGCGGCACGCTCAAC
>Ga0268279_1000361_pt1 | contig 29530 bp, 29 predicted proteins | sample saktaG_6_FD_190142 | JGI IMG/M metagenome (GOLD analysis project Ga0268279, IMG submission 190142) | Saline water microbial communities from Sakinaw Lake, British Columbia, Canada - sak_2010_1_5_80m | ecosystem: Environmental > Aquatic > Non-marine Saline and Alkaline > Saline ...
ATTATTATTGATTTCATTGTTTTTGTCTTCCAAATCCAAAATAGTATTAGATACGTTCTGTCCTATGGGTTGTAACGTAAGTAACATTTTATCAAAAACCTCCCGATTATCAGCTTTTACGAGCACCTCGTATATTTTGTTATTGACATGAACAATCGCATTCAGCATAGAGGTTTCATCTGTAGGAGCAGGTAAAAATTTGATAATTTCAACGCCGTTATCAAGGATGTATTGTTTCCTCTCTAACTCTGAGTTGAGAAGATATAGCACATTTCCTTCTTTGATTTTAATAAAGTTGACTCTCATTGGATAATCATGAATCTCAGATATCTTTTTTGTATCCAAAGGATAAAAATTAACCGTTGTCCCAAATAATTCTTCAAAATCCCATTCCAACGGATATTTTATTTCAAATTCATATTCTTCACTACGATAAGTTTGCCAATCTTTATATAATTCTTTATCAATCTCTTTATTCTCCTCCACTTTTATTACATCACCAACCTTATCCTTCACCATCACATACCACGCCCCCACTCCAGTAGCTGAAATTAAAACAACTACTAATGCAACAATAGTAATTAGTTTTATATTTACTGGTTTTTTTGTAGATTCAGTATTATCAACTGTTACGATATTATCTGCCCCACTATCTTCCACAATATCTGCAGTTTCTGATTTTTCTTGATTCACAGTTTTTACTTGACCTACAGCCTCTGAAGTACCTCCCTCTTGTTGAGAAAATCCTTCATTAATATCTACTTCCTGCCACCCCTGAGCAAGCAAAGCTTGCTTTATTTCTTCTTTATCAACTCCACCCTGAAGTTGTTGTTTGATATATTTTATTAGTTCTTGATTAACCATGTTTTTATTTTTATTTGTTAAAATATTAACTTGTATAAACGACGACACAGGTTCAAGATACTTGTCCCGATGTATATCTGGGATTGAACCCCTACATAATCAACTTACAATCACGGCATAAAAACTTTAATCCACTTTTTCACTTTTCCGATAGCCGATTTTATCCATGTTGGCACTCCTCTAAATATTGGGCTGTGGCTTGGCGCTTCTTCAGACGCAAAGAAGGCTAATCCAACTGGAACAGCGAAAGAAGGATCATCTGCTTTATCAATTACCCCTTTTAGATCTCGTGGAAAACCTAATTGAGCAGGCAATTTAAGAACATCTTTAGCCAAATCAACCGCCCCAGGGACTTTAGATCCTCCTCCAGTGAGAACTACCCCTGCGGGGAGAAGACGTTGATGTTTGATTTTCTTTAACTCTTTATCTACTAAATAAAATATCTCTTGCATTCTTGCTTCTATGATTTCAGCAACTTTCCTTCGTGGAATTATTCCATTTTCAGATGAATCAATTTTGGAAAGATCTACTTGATCTCTACGATTTATTTCTGACGGTAATGCAGACCCAAATTCAACCTTTATTTTTTCAGCAATATCCACAGATGTCTTCAAACCAATAGCTATATCATTCGTAATGTGAACAGCACCAACTGGCAGAACACTTAGATGGATTGCTTCGCCATCTTCAAAAACCGCTATACTCGTTGTTCCAGCTCCGATGTTTACGATCACCACTCCCAAATCTTTCTGTCTTTTCGTAAGCACAGATTTTGCCGCTGCTAAAGGAGCGGGAATTACACCGCGAATATCCATTCCTGTTTGAAAAATACATTTGGTCAAATTTTTAATAGTTGGAGTAGACCCTGTGATGATCATAGTATCTGCTTCCAATCTCACTCCATTCATTCCCACTGGATCCTTAATATGTTTCTGCCCATCAACAGCGAAACTTCTAGACACGACATAAACAACTTCTCTGTTCACTGGTATAGAAATTGTTTCCGCCGCACTTAATGCGCGCGAAACATCATCTGCACTAATTTCTCCATCAGCTCGAGATACTGCTACTACTCCCTTGCTTTCTGTCACCTTGAGATGTGCTCCTCCTACATCTATAAATGCTTTATCAACAGGAACACCTGCAACACGTTCGGCAAGCTCTAATGCAACAATAATTGATTTCCCTACTTCTTCCAGATCCGCAACGACATCTCGCTTCATGCCTTGAATTGGTGAAGAACTCGCTCCGATAATTCTCAAGTTTTCCCCTGATAAATGTTGCATAACAACAACTTTGATGGTTGTCGTTCCGATGTGAAGCCCTACTATTGTTTCTCCTGCCATTGTTTGATTGCTTAATTATTTATGTTTTTTAGTCGTTTCTCTTCTTCTCTCATTACAGCACGATCTCCCTGTTTTATATGATCATATCCCAGCAAATGCAGAACGGCATGTATCAAAACATCTCTTAAATCATCTTGGAAGCATTCTCCACGTTGTTCAACTATTTCTGGAGCTATGATGATCTCTCCTAAGAATCCTTTTTCATCTCCTTCAAACGAAAGAACATCTGTCGCTTTGTCCTGCTTTCTATATTTTTTATTTAGCTCTCTAATGTTCTGTTTTCCTACAAAAGCTATGCTTACATTACTGTCATTAATTTCTTTTTCTTTTAGAACAGAACGCACAATCTTTTTCACAGATGGCTGATCAATTTTCATCTCAGTCTGATTATTTATATCAATCTTGTTCATGCTTTAAGCTAATTTACAGATTTGCTAAAACCTCTCCGTTTTCTAAAATTTGAAATGCGTTCATGAATTTTTCAAAAATATCTTCGTCCACTTTATACGATATTAGAAAATTATATGAATCATCTGCCCCAGTTATTATCGTAAACTGACTCTCTTCTATTTGTCCATTTACAAAATTATCTTCTTCTGCAATTTCTTCACCGACAGAATTATCTATCTCAATCTGATCTCCGTAAAAGTTAATCATGTTTTCAATTAGTTGATCTTCACTCAAACTAGTAATGTTGATTGTCATAACTGGCTCATTATCTTCCTGATCATCATCAAAAACAATTAGAAATTCTGTATCTTGATACTCCGCTTTATTTCCCACTTCTGGATAAAGCAACATCAGGTCACCGCTATCTAATTCTTTCATACCCCAATCTTTAGGAATCTCTCCCTCTATATCGTAAGTAAGATTTTCAAATTTCCTCCATCCAGAATTGATACGAGTAAACTCTGAAATGATATTCATCTCTTCATCATCCTTATTGAGATATTTCATCGTTTCTAAAATTGCTGAGAAACTTTTCGTTGTCCCGCTTGCAACAGTTAGTTCCTCTCCCCATGGAGAATATCCTTCCAGTTGCAAAGATATTTTGTGATTTCCCGGAGATAAATTTTCAATCCGCGATGGAGTCACTTCATCCAACCGCTCATCGTCAAAAAAGATACTCGCTCCAATTGGGTTAGATGATATTAATATCTCTCCGTATTCTTTAGCACTATTATCACTCTGGCTGCCTATTATTGCATTGATACTTTCTACGCTCTTGTTCTTGATGTTGATATCCGCTTGCCAGTCACCTTTTTCACTTGAAAGCCATATTGAGTGTTCACCATCTTTTAGCCCAGTAAGAGAAAATGGAGTAAATCTAGATGTACTTTTCCCATCAAGGATTACTAATGCCTGTCCATTCGCCATACCAATAGTTGAAACCTCTCCCATTGTCACTTGAGTATCTGAAACTTTGTCATTATTAGTATTTTTTACATTATTGTAAATTTTTATCGCAACAACAAATGCTACCACGCCTATGATTATAACCGCAATCATAGCTCCAATAATTTTTAACCATTTTGGATCAATTTCCGGAGAATTATTTGTATCGTTTTTTTCGTCTTTCATATCATCTGGAAGAATCTGCCCAGAAAGACCTACATGTGTATTCATAATTTTTATTTTATTTTATTGTCTTGAGCAATAGCTGTAGCATAAATTTCAAAATCCAAATATCAAATTCCAAGGGAATTTCAGCCCGAGGCTGATCCGCATCGGACGAATATATTCGTATCGGGCGGAAAAAATATCTCAGCCCGCGAGCTGATCATCCTGCGGGGTGAAAATATCAAATACAACGATATATCTTTTTAATTTGAGTTTTGACATTCCTTTTTAATTTGTCATTTTTAATTTTTAATTTACTTGTTAGTTATTGCAACAGACTTTCCACTATCTCTCGTATTCTTCCTCCATCCGCTTTACCTTTCAGCTGTTTAGCAACCGTTCCCATCACTTTTCCGAAATCACCTTTTTCAGCAGACATTTCTTCTATGACAGTTTTAACGACAGTTGTAATTTCTTCGTCCGAAATTTGCGCAGGTAAATATTTTTCTAGAACAACTAATTCCCCTTTTTCTTTTTCTGCAAGTTCTGCTCTTCCACCTTTTTCGTATTCATTAATAGCTTCTTTCCTCTGCTTCGCCTGTTTAGCAATTACTTCAATAATGACTTCATCAGACATTTCTTGCCTGTTCATATCAATCTCTTTATTTTTAATCGCCGATTGAAGCATCCTCAAAGTAGCAACTTTTTCAGTATCCTTACTCTTCATCGCCCCTATTAAATCTTGTTTGATTGTTTGTATAATATCCATAAACATAGAGTTAAAAGTTAAAAAGTTATACAGTCAAAAGTACGGCGTTATTCCGACGGACTTTATAGACTTTCGACTTTAAGGACTCTTAAACTAACTTACCCGTTTTCCGCAAAAAATCACGTTCTTTTTGAATTTCAAGTCTTCTTAAAGCATCTTTTCTAAGTTGAGTTCCATTTTTTTCTGGTTCTCTAAATCGAACTTTTCGTGCTTTAAGTAGAAGTCCGCTTTGCTGAACTTTTCTAGAAAATCTTCTTAATAGCCCTTCCGAGCTTTCTTTTTCTCTTTTTCTTACTTCTACCACTAAAATCACCTCTCTTTCTACCTTATGATTAAGGCATTTTCTTAAGAATACCATTTGGCGGTATAATCCGTCAAATGTTCTTTAACATCTTCTTTACTCTTGTAAAAATCTTTTCTTCTCCAATCATTTCCTGCGCTCCACTAACCATATCTCGCATGATAACAACATTATCAATTGCTTCTTTCTGCCCGATAATTATTGATAGTAATGACCCTTCTTTGTCAGCAGCCTTTAATTGCGATTTCAGACTCCCCTTGGCAAACGATTCTTTAACAAAAATTCCAACGTTGGTTAAACTTTCAAATAATTTCAATCCTTTTTTTCTTCCGATGGTTCCTAACGCTACAAGAAAAACCTTCGCTTTTTTCCTCTCAGGAACTTTAACCCCACGATGTTTCATCAGCATAATCATTCTTTCTATCCCCATCCCAAACCCTGCTGCAGGAATTTCTCCTCCACCCAAATCTTTCACTAAATTATCATAACGTCCGCCTCCTCCAAATTGAACGTGCGAATCTTTAAATTCTTCATCGTCTGAACAAATTTCAAAAACAGTTTTTGTGTAATAATCCAAGCCACGCACAAGCTTTGGGTTTAGAAAATATGGAACATCTAACTCATCTAAAAATTCTAGAACAAGCATCAAGTGATCATGACATTCTTTACAAAGATGATCTACAATTTGCGGAGCATCAGCAATAACTTCTTTACAATCATCATTTTTGCAATCAAGAACTCTTAATGGATTCAAAGCTATTCTCTCTATGCAATCTTTACATAGTCTGGCTTTGCGACTTTTCAAAAAATTCAATAAAGCACTTCTGTATCCTTTTCTACATTCACTACATCCAATACTGTTTACATGTATAGAGATATTTTTAATTCCTAATTTATAGAAAATTTTCCAAGCTAAATAAATTAATTGTGCATCTATCACAGCATCATCACTACCGAAAACTTCAAACCCGAATTGAGAATGTTGTCTTCTTCTCCCTGCTTGAGGTCTTTCGTAACGAAACATTTGACCCTCATAATATAGCTTAACTGGCTGAGATAAATTAGACATCCCGTTCTCTATATATGCTCTTGCTATTCCTGCTGTTCCTTCTGGTCTTAATGCTAATTTCTGTCCACCTTTTGCAGGCAAAATATACATTTCCTTTCGGACAACATCCGATGCAATTCCGCTACTTCTCTCAAAAAGCCCTGCATCTTCCAGAATCGGAGTTTGAATTAAAGAAAATCCAAAAGTACTTGCAAACTTATGGACAGTATTTCTTATATGAGTCCAATAACGATTTTCTCCCGGCAACACATCCTTCATCCCCCTTGGAGCAGAGAATTGTTTGGAAGATTTAGAAGTTTTCTGAACTTCTAGCTCTTTTTTGATAGTATCCATATAATTATAATTAAGTTCACTTTAATCTCACTACTAAATTTGAAATTTTCGTTATCAGTACACAGGTTGATCAATAACCCCCATCGTATCCCATGGCCAGATTCTTGTCCATGCTCTACCGATGATGTATTTCTTGTCAAGTGGTCCCCACTGTCTTGAGTCAGAACTTTCAAATCTCCGATCTCCTAGAACATAGTATTCTTCTCCTCCTAATGTCACATTGATACTCCCCGAGGTCAGAACACTGTCCGCAATATAGCTTTCTGTTAATCTAAAACCTTCTGGAAATTCTTCATTGAAGATCACTATATTCCCATTACTAATTTTAACAGTTTCGTTGGGAAGTCCTATAATTCTTTTGATAAAATACTTGGTTTCATCTTTCGGATATTTGAATATAATGACATCTCCTCTTTCCGGTGGGTGGATGTTGAATTTGTAATCAAATTCGTTTGTTATCAAATAGTCCCCATCCATAAAGCTTGGCTCCATACTTCTTCCTTTGACGAAGAATGGTTGGACAAGGAAATGCCGAACTAGGAATACTATTACCAATGCTCCTATCACGATTTTTATCAGATCAATCGTTAAACTTAAAAAACCACCGCAACAAGACTGGTTTAATTGTGTATTTTGTGTTTGTTTATCCATACTAATGTCATTTTACCATAAATTTTGATACATTTCAACCCTTGACAGATACCTAATACATGTCTTTTATTTACGATTTTCTCAATTAAAATTTTCAGACAACTATTGACAAAAGGAATAATTTAGATTAAGCCCCATTTTTACAGTTATTCCAGTTATTTGAAAATTTTATTAACAGGATTGTTTTGTATTTACATGGTGTAAATACAAAACAATCCACACGATTATGAGGAGATATTATCGTGAAAAAAATTGTTTGTTAGATGTTTTGGATATTTCTCCTAAAATGATAAAAATTACACGAAAAAATCTCTATCGATATTCCACGCATCGAAATATCAATTTTATTTGCAAGGATGCCCTGACCTTCTTGCGAGAGTGTAACCATACTTACGATGCGATTACTTCCGCTTGGACAGTTCATAATTTCAAATGGAAAGATAAAATCAAACTTTTTAAGGCGATTTATCAAAAGTTAAATAAAGAGAATGGGAAACTGTTCTTGTCGGAATGTTCGAACTATTGACAGAGTTGAGCGAAATATTGTTTTGACAGCGTCAAAATAATTAATATAATCAGTAGATCGTTGTATAGGGTTATCCAAGTGGGTAACCCTATTTCATTTGTAAATTTAAAAAACCTCCGAGTTAACTCGGATTTTTTAATAATTGAAATTTAAGACATATTATTTATCCCTTTTTTCAAAAAGTTTTTTAATCTCTTCATCTATTTTTCAGGAGCTTCTTTTTCTCTTTCTTTAGTTCTTTAATATGTTTTTCTGGTGACAAATTTTCAGGAGTAGTCCCACCAATATCCTTAATCGTCCCGAACTTTACCGCCAACCATAAAATGAGTTCTAGACGCTTGATCGTCCCCTTTTATGTTCTCCTTGCTAATTTTTTCATCAGTTTGCGTAATCCTAAATAAATTCGCAGCCAATTCAGTCGTTCCTGCTCGATCCAAAAGTTCGCCTTTTTTAATATCCTTTTTAGCTTCAACTTCTTTTAATGACATACCGTATAAACCACGATAACCAGCATTGTTAAAAGATCCGAATTTAGTAACACCTGCTCGCTTGGCAGTACTAAATAATTTCTTGTTTTCATCTGTTACTTCTCCCCTAATGAAAATCCTTTTATCATTCTCTGCCATTTGAGCAAACATTTCTTGTTTACGTGTTTGGACAGCAAAATATGTTTGTGCCAAAGCAATTTCAGTCTTTTTTGGATCACCATTTTGAGCAATTAGATAACAGGCATATCTATCCAATTTCCAGTCTTTAACTTTTCTTACCGCATTTAAGCCAATTTCTACCATTTTACTGACGTCAGTAAAATGGTTATCCACAGCCTGTCCGCTGTTAATACATGCTCTTGCTGCCCTAGCTATTACCTCCTCTGCATTCTGCCATTTTGAATAACCTAATATTGGCATTAGCTCTCTTGCTTCCCAATATTCTATACCGTCTTCATCTATTTTTTTAATACTCTCAAAATCTTTATTTAACGAATTAACAATTTCATTTGTCATGTTTTTATGTCTCATTATATATTAATTTTGTTCTTTTTATTTTTATTTTAATTATTTACTTTTTTATTATAGCATGAAATACATCTTTTTAGTGATTCACGATATACCCAACGGTAGAGACGTTGTATTGCAACGTCTCTACCGTTATTAATTTAAATTGTGAATTAAATCACAACTAAAAATAAAGAACAGTTACCTTGAGCAACTGTCATTTTCTTGATATAATCAGATATAATCAATTGAAATAATAAAAAACGGTAGACGGTAAATATTCTTACAAACAATATGTTAGACACACTTAAACGAATTGGCGCAATTGCATTTCTCTTTATCGCGGGAATATTAGTTTTCCTATCAGGATTAATTTTATTCAGACCAAAACCAGAAATTACAGCAAATGTTTTATCTACAAATATAGCAGAGATGAATGCTACACAGGAGAATCTTTTGGCAGAAAATCGCCAACATGAAATTGACCTTTCTTGGACAGAAAAATTAAAAAATGATGGGCAGAATAGAATAAACTTTTTACTCTTGGGGAGAGGGGGAGAAAATCATGAATCAGGAGAATTGACTGATACTATTATGGTTGCAAGTTTTAGCCCCCTGCAAAATAAACTTAAACTTATCTCTATCCCCCGCGACTTGTATATAAAGATGCCTGAAAGAAATTATTTCACACGAATAAATGCAATAAAAAACAAAAAAGATTTAGAAGGAAAGTCTGGAATTACCTATTTAGAAGAAACTATTAAACAGATTTCAGGAATTGATATTCATTACTACGCATCCTTTGACTTCTCTGATTTCAAAGATTTGATAGACGAATTAGGAGGGATTGATTTGTTCTTTGAAGAACCAGTGTCAGACACTTCTTTCCCGGCTAACGAAATTGGGGATCATGAATATTTTTACATACCTGCGGGAGAAAACCACATCAATGGAAGCACTGCCTTAAAAATTGTCCGCTCAAGACATTCTTATTGGGGAGATTTTGATCGTATTGATAGACAACAAAAAGTAATTTCCGCAATATGGGAAAAAGTTAGTGCCCCTGCCACAGGGAGAATAGATGGGTTCCTAAAATATTTCAACATGTGGAATTATGCCAGAAAAAATATAGAGACCGATATTGGGACGATGGAGACATTAAAACTTTTAGATACTTTTAAGGCATCTCAAGATCTTGCAATTTCTACTTTTACAATTTCAAGTAAACCTAACGGGGAACTTAAAAATGCACGAATAAAAACAAATAATGGAATTGCCATGGTTCTCTTGCCTAAAGACGCTACATTTGAGACAATAAGAGAGAGAGTAAAAAATTTCTTAGAAGAATAGTATGGATAATAATAAAAAACTTTTTATAGGCATAGGAAATCCTGATGAGCAATATACAGGCACTCGCCATAATGTTGGGACAGATCTTATTCAACAGTTGGCAGATGAGTTAGATATTGAACTACAGATGAAGCCAAAATTTGGAGCATCTATTGGACAAGGTAATTCTGATTTTTGGCTAGCACAAAGTTTATCATATATGAATGATTCGGGATGGCCAGTTAAGACTATTGCGAATTATTACAAAATATCCCCAGAAAATATTTGGATCATTCACGATGATTTTGATGTTCAGTTGGGAATGATTAAAGAAAGTTTTGATTCTAGATCTGCTGGCCATAATGGTGTGGAATCGGTTATTAGAGAACTGGGAACAAAAAAATTTAATAGAATTAGAATGGGGATAAAACCTGACCCACGGTCGCTAACCTCCTTCGCTTCCACCGTCGCTCCTGCGGGAGCTATGGTGGACAAGACGGCGGACAAGACGGCGGTTAAACTTGAAAAGTTCGTTCTATCAAGATTTAACATACAAGAATTGGATAAAATTGAAGACGCTTTTGAAAAAGCAAAAGAAATTATTAAAACAAAAATAAAATAATGCTGTCATGAAACAAAACATTTTCTATAACGCGTTTGGGTTGGTTGAAAAAATTGGACCAGCAAGAATGAAAAAATTGATGAACTTTTTCGGAGATCCTGAAACTGCATGGAAAGCGAGTTGGACAGATTTTAAGCAAGCTGGGTTAGAAAAATCTGCTATTGAATCAATCATTCTCCAACGCGATAGGATTGATCCAGAAACAGAATTTCAAAAATTGGAACAACTTGGAATTCGGATCATTTCAGTTGATGATATAGAATATCCCCCGTTATTGAAAGAAACTTACAATCCTCCTTTTGCTCTCTATATTAAAGGTCGGCTCAAAGTGGAAAATATCAATATAGCAATTGTTGGTTCACGCAAAGTGACATCATATGGGAAACAAGTCGCGCAAACACTCGCCAGAAATTTGACAGAGGCGGGGCTCACCATTGTAAGCGGAATGGCAACAGGAATAGATACCATCGCACACATGGAAAGTTTGAAAGCAGGAAAAGAAACCATCGCAGTTTTGGGGAATGGTTTAGATACGCCGAACATCTACCCGCCAGCAAATAGAAAACTGTCTGAAGAAATTGCACTCTCTGGAGCAGTGATTAGTGAATACCCTATTGGCATTCCTCCACTTCGCCATCATTTTCCTGCAAGAAATAGAATTATAAGCGGAATATCAGTTGGAGTAATCGTCGTAGAAGCCACCGAAGGAAGCGGGGCGCTCATTACTGCTAAACATGCTTTGGAACAAAATAAGGAAATTTTTGCAGTCCCTGGATCAATCTTTTCAGAAAGTTCTGTTGGCACTAACAATTTAATTAAATCTGGAGCACGACTTATCACATCCGCCCGTGAAGTCCTTGAAGAATTAAATTTGACATTAGCAACAGATTTTATTAAGAATAGAAAGGTCGTGCCAGAAAGCCCTGAAGAAAAAATTATTCTTGACCATCTTTCAAAAGAACCTATCCACATTGATAAACTCGCAGAGAAAGCCAATTTAAGCACATCTGAAATCACCGCAACATTGACATTAATGGAAATGAAAGGCAAAGTAAGAAATATGGGAGGAATGACCTTCGTAATATCATAATACATAAAATAAAACATGTAACAGAAAATAATATAAAATCTGTTAGCAATAGAGTATTAAGAATAGAGTATTAAGAATTCTGAATAAATAATGTAACGTGATTGGCTTAATTCTTAATTCTTAATTCTTAATTCTCGTCATATGAAGTTAATAATCGTAGAGTCGCCTACTAAAGCGAAAACAATTTCTAAATTTCTTTCAGGGGAATACAAAGTTCTTTCTTCTTTTGGACATGTGCGAGATTTGCCGACAAAAACTCTTGGAGTTGACGTTGAACACGATTTTGAGCCAACATATGAAATTACAGTTAATGGCAAGAAATCTCTGTCTGAAATTAAAAAGTATTTACCAAAAGCAGAATTAGTTATTCTCGCATCTGATGAAGACCGTGAGGGAGCAGCTATTTCATGGCATTTGATGCATGCTCTGAAAATTAAAAAAGATAAATATGTTCGTATTGTTTTTCATGAGATCACAAAAAAAGCGATTGAAAACGCTTTGAAAAATCCACGAGATATTGATATTGATTTGGTCAATGCCCAACAAGCGCGTAGAATATTAGATCGTTTGGTTGGGTATAAGTTGTCTCCATTTTTATGGAAAAAAGTTGCGAAGGGATTATCTGCTGGACGAGTGCAATCTGTTGCAGTTCGACTTATCGTTGAGAGAGAACGTGAACGTGAAGCTTTCAAAGAAGATGAGTATTGGACAATCAATGCGCTATTCAAAGATAACCCAGATTTTGAAGCAAAGTTAGCAAAACAGGACGGAAAATCTCTTGGAAAACTTGCAATCGGTAATAAAAAAGCATCTGATAAAATTGTTGCTGATCTAAAAGGTGCTGATTACAAAGTTGAATCAATTCTTAAAAAAGAAACACAAAAAAGACCACTTCCTCCATTTACGACTAGCACACTCCAACAAGCTGGGAATAATCGTCTGGGATATTCTGCAAAGCAAACTATGATGCTCGCACAACGCCTTTATGAAAGTGGTCACATTACTTACATGAGGACTGACTCTCTGAATCTTGCAGGAGAAGCTGTTGAAAATATGAGAAAGTATATCTCTTCGTCAATCGGAAAAGAGTATCTTCCAGAATCTGCAAATTTTTATAAAACTAAATCCAAAGGAGCACAGGAAGCACATGAAGCTATTAGGCCTACTGACCCATCTAAAACTCCCGGATCAATTAAATCCCTTGATGACAAACAAGCTAGAATTTATGAACTTATCTGGCAACGCGCAATTGCTTGTCAGATGAATCCTGCGCTAATCGATTCTACATCAATTGATATTGTAGCAAAAGATTATACATTCCGCGCGAATGGATCAACGATAAAGTTTGATGGATTTTTGAAAGTTTATCCAACTAAAATGGAAAACGCAATTCTTCCTGCCCTTAAAGAAAAACAAGATTTGAATTTTAAGGAGCTCAAACCAGAACAACATTTTACCCAACCACCAGCTCGTTATTCAGAAGCAGCCTTGGTAAAAATCATGGAAGAATATGGCATCGGTCGCCCATCCACCTATGCTCCTACAATTAACACTATTATCACAAGGAAGTATGTGGAAAAAGATGAGAACAAAAAATTATTCCCTACTGAAATGGGAAAAGTAGTTAATGATGTTTTGGTTGAACATTTTTTTGAAATTGTTGATTACAAATTTACTGCAAAAATGGAAGAGGATCTTGATGATGTTGCAGAAGGAAAGAAGAAATGGGTTCCAATTATTAGAGAATTTTATGAACCATTTGCCGAAAACTTAAAAGTAAAAGATAAGGAAGTTAACAAGAAAGATATTGTTGAAGAATCCACAGATGAAATTTGTGAAAAATGCGGAGCACCGATGGTGATAAAGTTAGGAAGATTTGGAAAGTTTATGGCATGTAGTAATTATCCTGAATGTAAAAATACGAAGCAAATTGGGTCTGATGGGAAACCAGAAAAGCCAGAAGAAACAGACGAAGTTTGCGACAAGTGTGGAGCAAAAATGGTTATTAAAACAGGTCGTTATGGAAAATTTTTAGCATGTTCTGCATATCCAGATTGTAAAAATATTAAGAACATAGATAAAGATGGGACAAAAAAATCTGATCCAGTTCCTGTTGGAGTAAAATGTCCTGATTGCGGAAGCGACATCGTAGAAAAACGTTCCCGCCGAGGAAAAATATTTTACGGATGTGCTGGATACCCGGACTGTAAGTTTGCATTGTGGAATAAACCGACTGGAGATAAATGTCCGAAATGCGGAAGTATGATGGTGACGAAAGTGACAAAGAAAAATGGTGAGGAAATTGTTTGTAGTAATAAGGAGTGTGGTTAATGACAGATTTTCACCTGCCTTCGCTGATAGCTACGGCAAGGCACGGCGGATGTAGGACTGATGCTCACGGATCACGAATACAATACAAAAAAACTTGATGACATTTTAGTATCAAGTTTTTTTGTCGCACTCTCATAAGAAGATCACGCCCCTACCGTAACCTAATATATCAATACACAATATTTTTAGAGACAACTTCTTTATCATCTATATAAAGAGATAATTTTTTAGATTCTGTTGTATCCCATGTAATTACTATCATGTATGCTTTGTTTTTGTCAAAAGCAGAAACATCCGTTTCAATATCGGTTCTTCCTTTACCTAAAATCACATGAAAACATTTTAATTTATTATCACTATCTTTCACGATAAACAAACTACCGTCGCTTTTTATAATATTAACTAATACTACTGCTTCGTTATTATTCCAATTTAATTCATTTTTTTGAACCCAAAAACCTATAGTCCCTATTTTCAAATCTGTTTCTTCGCGACTTAAATTTTTTTTATGCATATTTTTTTAATTAAAGATTATTCTTTGGCAATATTTATATTTATTTCGTTACTGATTTTAACATTTTCGACTGATCCACTATTATTAGGAAAGTTTCCAACACTTTCATTCTGATTAACAAGTAACGTATATGATTTACTGGAAATAATATTAATCTTTTTATAAATTTTCGTCCCACCCCAAGCAATTCCCAAAACACCAACAACGTCAGCGATTAAACCGAGCACATCCCTTACGTTTTCAATTGGAAATCTCCAAAATATATTCTACATATTAATATTATTCTATAGATAAGACAGCTTTATCTCTTTTATTCTACTCCTTTTAGAATTAAACATCAACCAACACAGAGAATATCCAGATGGTATGTTCATGAAAAATCTCCGAGATATCTCGGAGATTTTTATAATAATTTTTTAGACCATTTCTAAAACGACTTTTTTATTTTTATAATTTATTCTTGCTTCATATCCAAACTTTGATAAAAAACTCATCCCAATCATCGGCATTCCTTCTGATATTAATACTTCAATAACACGAGTTTCTTCTTCCATTTTAGCAACAGCCATAGCTGACATAACTTTAATAGATTGACCTCCAGCTACTTTCGCTCGTGCCACCCCTATTGGTTCAAGTTCTAACTGATCTGCTATTGTCGGGGAGACTTGCAAGTCTCCAGTAAATCCAGTATCTAAAATTGCAACTGGTTTTTGGACTGATGTTCCATATCCTACAGTAACTTTTACAAACGGTGTGTTTTCAACAATTTTCCCTAAAACCATGTTTATTTCCCCTCTAGTATACTCTTCGCCATTGTTTCAATAGAATCATATCCTATCTTAACAACATAGAAAACCTTATCAGGATATTTTTGTTTGGCTAATTGCAACGCTTCAGAACTAGAATTTCCCAAAAAAACATCTTGACTATCTATTTCAATAGCTAAAAATTTCCCTTTTTACTTGGGATCATAATCTGATTTTATATTTTCATATATCTTCTCCCCCTCATTTGCTATTTTTTCTATATCAACTTGTTCAAATAATTTATTTTCCATAAAATTCTCTTTATATATTAATCTAAGGTCATTATATCACACTTTACACAAAAACCAAAAAACGATTTTACATCTAAAAAAATCCGAGTATAATAACATCAATGGATAATACACTATCCAAATTGATTGAAAATCGCGATAAACGGGAATCTGCTTTAATTTCTCGCGCTTATGAATTTTCTAAATCCGCTCATTCTGGACAAAAACGAGAAAGTGGGGAAGATTACTTTATTCACCCCTGTATGACAGCAGTTAAATTAGCCAATCTAAGAACTGACGCGGAAACTATCGTTTCCGCGTTGTTGCATGATGTGGTAGATGATACTCCTGTCACTATTGAACAGATACAAAAAGAATTCGGACAAGAGGTCGCCAGACTTGTCGCAGGAGTTTCTAAATTAGGAAAAGCTAAATACCAAGGATTAGAAAGACATGCGGAAAATTTGAAAAAGTTCTTTTTAGCAATGAATAACGATATTCGTGTCGCATTGATTAAACTTGCGGACAGAAGTCACAACATTGAAACAATACACTCTCTCCCCATCGCTAAACAATCACGCATCGCCAAAGAAACCTTGGAAATTTATGCTCCAATAGCAAACCGACTTGGTATGGGACATATTAAGGGAGAATTAGAAAGCAGATCTTTCCCAATAGCGTATCCAGAAGCATGCAAAAAAATTACAGCAATTTACAACAGCAAAAAAGAAGCTCATTTACAATATGTAATGAAAGCATCAAAAGTTATTAAACAACAACTTGCAGGCAACAGTATTAAAATTATAGAATTGCAAGGACGAGTAAAACATATTTATAGTTTTTTCAAAAAGCTCAAAAAATATCATGGAGATGCCAGCTTAATTTATGACATCATCGCAATACGGATCCTTGTTCCAGAAATTAAAGATTGCTACGGTGCCCTAGGAATAATTCATAATATCTGGAAACCTTTGCCTAATAAAATCAAGGATTACATTGCCATGCCAAAAACTAATGGTTATCAATCTTTGCATACTACCGTTTTTGGTCCTGAACAAGTGATCCTAGAAATTCAAATTAGAACGCCCGAGATGCACGATGAAGCCGAATCTGGGATTGCTGCTCACTGGAAATATGATGATAGTAAAAATCATAAACAATACCAGAAAAGAGATGTTTCATGGACTGCTCAACTTGTTAATATGCAAAAAGAGGAATCCGACATTAACGATTTTCTAAAAAATATAAAATTTGATTTTTTCAATGACAGGATCTTTGTTCTTACTCCTCGTGGTGAAGTTATAGATTTACCAGAAGGAGCAACACCGTTAGACTTTGCTTTCAAAATTCATTCTGACGTTGGATGCCATTGCACAGGAGCAGTAATAGATCAAAAAATTGTCCCACTCAATTATCAACTGAAAAGTGGAGAAATAATAAAAATACTTACCAAAGAGAATTCATTCCCTAAAAGAAACTGGCTTGATATTATCCAAACAAATGAGGCAAAGCATAAAATTAGAAGCGCATTGAGAAAGATGGGAGAAGTTTTGCCAACAGCAGATATTAAAAACATCCAAAAATCTATCACTAAAGTTATCAGGAAAAAGAATAAGGAGGGGCAAGTTAATGAACTTCTTGAGAATCCTTCTGGACCAGTTATTACCATCCATGGGCAAACTGGCTTATCTATTAAAATTGCTCGATGTTGTAATCCCAATAATAGTTCTGATAATATTGGCTATGTTTCCAAGTCTGGAAGCATCAACATCCACAAGAAAAACTGCCCCAATTTAAGAGGCAGAGATTCAAGAAAACTTATACAGATAGAGTGGGTGGGGTAGTTGTAAATCAGTTATTGTTGATTTAGAAAACTGTCTGTATTTTTTACAGCATCAATTTAGCTGACGACATCGGCAATAATCTGATATATTCCCTACATCAGATTGTATCAGTAAGTATCAGAAAAGATAGATCTGCATCATTTCTTCGCTGGTATTTTATTTTCTTCTAGTCCTTAAATGCTTTTTCTGGATCAACCATTTCTTGCATTCTTTCATACCCTACTTTAACAAGCCATAATTTGAATGGTTCTGCTTTTGGACTAGGGACTGATTGAATGAGACGTAATAGTGTTTCTACATCTGCTACATCGGTTTTGTAAAATTTACCATCAGCAGATTGTAATCTCAGTTGGTCACAATTTATGACCAACTGACTTCCTTCATTTTTTAAGCGGTTTTTAAGTGTTGTCCAATATGTTTTTGCTTTTTTAAAATCATTTTGGTCAGTTAAAACTGCAATAATATCAATTACAGAAAAATACCAAAGTTCTTTTTCTTCATTCCAAATCCGACGAATTTTTTGACCTTCAAAAATTGTGATTTGTTTATTGCTTTTTTTATTGGACATATTATTCTTTTTACCTATTAAATTAATCCTCAAGTCGCTTCAACAACTTCTCCAATTCATCTTTACTAAAAAACATTAATGTCATACTCCCCTTATCAACTGACCCGGATAATTTAACTTTTGTACTCAAACTATTTGTCAATTGATCCTCTATTTTTACCAACTCCTGATCTATATTTCTAGATCTGCCTCTATTATCTCTGATATTTTTCTTTGGAAACTTAGTCGCTATAATTGCTTCCGTTTCAGGTATTGTAAGTTTTTCATCTATAATTTTTTTTGCCAATAAAATCATTTTCTCAACATCCCCAAGTTTGAGAATTAAAATTCCGTGATTTCTGGAAATTGTGCGATCGGCAATCAACTTTTGAACTTCCGCAGGAAGTTCTAACATCTTCATTGCCACAGAAACATACTCTGGGCTCTTCCCTACATTGTCAGAAATCTCTGGAAGAGATAAATCAAAGTCATCTCGCAAATTCAAATATACTTTCGCTTCTTCTATAATGTTCAGATTTTCTCTCTGAACATTTTCAATTAAGGCAACTTCCACCTTTCTTTCTTCTGAATATGCTTTCACTATCGCTGGAATTTTTTTAAGACCCGCTAATTTTGCTCCTCGCAAACGTCTTTCTCCAGCGACTAATTCGTACTGTTTACCTGCCGAAGCTTCAGCGTAGGCAGACCCCTTTATCGTAACAAGTATCGGTTGCAACACTCCCTGCTCTTTAATTGAATCTGCAAGTTCTTGCAATGCCACTTGCTCAAATCTAACTCTTGGCTGATGTGGGTTTGGAACAATTTTTGAAACATCAATTTCCAAAACTGGCTCCTTAAAATCTTTGGAAGTATTTTCTCCTCCAATTGAATTTTCTTCTAATTTTACTTTTCGCTTTGGGATAAGAGAGTTAAGCCCTGCCCCCAGCCCAGATTTTATTTTTGGCATAATTTTTTAAATACTAAATTCTAAAAACGAAATACTAAACACAATATACGAAACGCTAAAAACGAAATACGTGATTTCTTAAATACTAAACTTTTGTTTTTCGAAATCAATTATTTCCTGCGCTAATGATCTGTATGCTTTTGCACCCTTTGAACGATGATTAAATTCTAAAATCGTTTGTCTAAAACTTGGCGCTTCCGCCAAATTGACACAGCGCGGGATCATGCTTGAAAAAACTCTTCCCGGAAAATTTCTATTCAATTCTTTTGCCACCTCTCTACAAAGTTTGTTTCGCTTGTCGTATAAAGTGACGACTGCCCCATTATATCCAAGGATGGATTGATTCCTTCTTTCACTAATTCCATCGTTTCCAAAAGCTGCCCCAGCCCTTCTAAGGCATAATATTCTGACTGTACAGGAATAATAACACTGTCTGAAACTGCTAAACCATTTACTGTTAAAATATCTAAACTCGGTGGACAATCAATAATTACATAATCATACAATGTCCTCACATCCGCTAATATGTTTTTTAGAACATACTCTCTATCATCAACATCTAATAATTCAACTCTTGCTCCAGCCAACGCAGATGATGATGGAATAATATCATACCCTGTCATATTAGTTCTCTGGATAGTATCCTTAGGATTTATTTTTTCTGATAAAATTTGATAAAGACCATTTGCTGTATTTGGATTTATTCCCATCCCACTTGTCGCATTAGCCTGCGGATCTAAATCTAAAAGCAAAACAAATTTTCCTAAATCTGCAAGGAATGCCCCAAGATTAACTGCGGTAGTTGTTTTGCCAACCCCACCCTTTTGATTTACTAATGATATGATGTGTGCCATATGTTATATTATACAACATTTAGCATTCAATTGACAATCAGCAGTGTTATAGGATAAATTAAAGAAGATACACCGGGCGAGTGGTGGAATGGTAGACACGCATGACTCAAACTCATGTGGGAGCAATCCCGTGGAGGTTCGAATCCTCTTTCGCCCACCAAATTAGTGCAGATGCACTTTCTTTGTTTTTATTCTGTTATATTCGTAATTTCAGAATCACCAGGAATAAAAAGTTGTCTTTCAGAGGAAAATTGAGAACAACATTTCTTTAATACAAATTGTAACAGTTTATCTGCATTTCCAGATTTGTAACCTAAACATTTTATTTGTCTTGATAAAAAAATATCATCATCGTATATATTGATAGGTTTGATCTTAGTAGTCTCTTGTTTGTTATAATATTTATTAATTAATTTGCCAGATACAATGCTTAATTGAAATTCTATTGGACCCACATACTGATAAGTGTCTAGTACCACATCCGATTTTTTCATATCTCTTATTGGCAATTTTTTATAATTTTTAACTTTTTCTATAACAATATCTTGATAACCAATTGATTTAATTTTTTGTCTTGATTCAACATTAAAATATTTTTTATCTATCATTTTTGTATGTGTGCGACCATTTTCATGCCAGGCGATATGATCAATCATTTCACCTCGACAATTATTCAAATCATCAATAATTTTTTGCTGAGATGGAGTATAATAAAAATCACCTTTGAATAGTTCTATTGTCACATGACCAATCTTAAAAAATTGTTTGTCAGTTTTGATTAAAATTCTATAATCCACCTTCTTTTTACTCATATCAATCTTCTTCTCACCACCTTTAATTATTATCAATTGGTCACGTTTTGTGACTAATTGATTTTTTATTTTGAATATATCATAGTATGTTCATTATAAATTAATTACATAAACAAATCTACTGAATTATTTCGATCCGATCCCCATTTTGAAGGGTTATTAACAATATATTGCCTAATTCTATATAATTCGCCTTCATCTCTAATAATGTGATCATGAAAACGAGGTTGCCATACAAATTCTAAATTATTTTTATTACAATACCTTTTTGTGTTTCCCTTAAAATGATTAACGACAGATGATAATGAATTTTTAATCAATGGTTGTATTCCCAACGTAGAAACGCGCCACGGCGCGTTCCTACGTTGGTCGGCATTGATGATAATAATTCCATGAACATGATTTGGCATTACAATATATTCATCTATTTTCATAACCGGAAAACGATCTGGGATTTCTTGCCAAAATTTATCTGCAATCAATCCAATTTCCGACAATTTCATTTTACCGTTTACAATTTTTCCAAAAAAACATTCTCTATTATTTGTACAAATGGTTATAAAATAAAATCCACCTTGTGAATAATCGTATCCTTTTAATCTATATTGTTTTTTGTCTTTATATTTTTTCATTATTTATAGAACGTGCCGTGGCGTAGAACGTGCCGTGGCACGTTCTACAATATAATTACCCCGACAATCAAAATCCCCACCGCCACCCGATACCATGCGAATGGTTTGTAACTACCCTTCTCCAAATGTTTAATTAAAAATCTAACAGCAAGGAAACCAAAAATTGCCGATGATATAAAACCTAAGAATAAAGATGTACTCAATCCACCCGACCCTATAAGGGTCGGTATTTCTTTCACACCTGCTCCAAAGATAATTGGAGTTGCAAGCAGAAATGAAAATTCTGCTGCGGTTTTTCTATCCAACCCACTAAACAATCCGGTCGTCATTGTAATTCCAGACCGCGAAACCCCCGGTATCAATGCCAATGCCTGTGAAAATCCAATTACAATGCTACGCCACCATCTGATCTTCTTGGAACTCATAACTTGAAACTCATAGCTCACGAAACGATCGCCGATATACAATAATATACCAAACGCAATCATTGTTATTCCCACGACCATTGGAGATCGCAATCTGGATTCAATAAAATTATTAAAGAAAAAACCAGCTAAACCTGCTGGGATAGTTGCAACAATAATCATCCAAAACAATTTACGATTAAATTTTATTTCTTGATCAGATTTCCTATAAAAAACTGCTTTGAATATATTAATCCATCTTGGAAAGAAAAACCAAACCACGCCGATCAATGTTCCAAAATGCAAAACAACATCAAATGCAATCCCCGGATCTTGCCAATAAAAAAGCCACCTCACAATAATCAGATGAGCAGATGATGATATGGGCAAAAATTCAGTAATCCCCTGAACAGCCCCTAGAAAAATTGATTGAAAAAAATTCATAAACGACTCATAACTTATAACCTAAAACTTATAACCTACAGCACATTTATCGTTCGTTGTAAGTTTTGGGTTATGAGTTTTGGGTTATAAGTTTTGGGTTATAAGTTTTGGGTTATGAGTTACAGGTTACACGTTATGTGTTGTAATAAACTGCAAACTCAAATACATCAATCCCACCACTCCTGTCACACTGAATAAAATAAACCAGCTTTGTGTAAATGATAATAATAGCACTAAAAACAGTGCAAATATAGTTTTTCCAATTGCTAAATTCATTTCAAAAAATAAAGCGTTTTTAATATATCCACGTTGAGATCCTTTACGATTGACTTCCGCAGATGTGGGAACCCAGATTGAATTGTATGTATTACGCGATATTGCATCCATCGTAAAAATTCCCACTAAAGATGTTAGAAAAGATTTAGCAAACCAAGCTAAGGTGTTAATAATAACAGCAAATCTATAAAATGGTTGACTCGTTTCTCTATAGTTAGATAATTTTCCTACATAGAGGGTAATTATCGCAGATAACAATAGCGATACAGTTGTTAGTGCTCCCAAGGTAGTAAAATTACCGATAGTAAAAAATATGAACATCGGCCAAAGTACCATTACAGAAAATTCTTCGGCCCTTCCCAAATATGCTATCTGATCTTTCCTTGTATAAGAAGCATACGGTTTGAAAATTCTCCTAAATGTTTTCCAATATGACAAGTGTCTTGGCTCAAATTTTTCAATGGTTGTGAAGAGAGGAATAATTGAGCAGAAAAACAAAATTGCTACTATGACAAAAAGAACTTTAAAACCAAAAGAGGCAATGATAAATCCTCCGAGTAATGGTCCTACGATCCCCACAACACATCCAATCGCTGTAATCGCTGAAACCTCCCCACCTCTGTTTGATCCTTCTCCATAATGTGCAAGATTGGTATAATATGCTGGCCAAAAAAGTGATTTATATGCTGCCAAAATTATTGCTGCTGAATAAAAAAGCAGGTATGGGAAATACGCCATATTAAACAACAAAATAAAATATACAATTATAATTGGCACACTGTATGCAATTGCATGTTCAAAGCCATATCTACTAGCAATTTTTCCTCCGAGGGGAAGAAAAAAGATATAAAAAAGATAGACAATGGCATAATAAAGAACTACTGTCCTCAGAGATTTAAATATTGAATAAATAAAAATTGGTTCAAAGATAGCGATCATTGAAACCGCCAATCTCCTAATCGCCATTGAAGCACACAATTCAGAAAGCTCCCTCTTCTGCGACCCGCCAAAAATTTTATTTAATATCTTTTTCATTTTTATTTTTTTTAAAACGCTGAACAAACGCTGATTATTACGCAGATAAAACGCAGAAACGACGTATCAGCGTAAGATCAGCGTCACAATCAGCGACCCATCCGCGTTCATATAACGATACTCACCATCCTGTCTTTCACGTAAATCACTTTTTTTATTGCTCCACTCTTAACCCACTTCTGAACTTTATCAGATTTTAGTGCTTCTGCTTTTATACCCTCTTCGCTCATATCTACATCCACTTCTATTATATCACGAATCTTGCCATTTACCTGAATTGGCAAATTTATTTTATCATCTTTAACAAGCTCTGGATTATATTTTGGCCATGCCTCATGAAAAATAGATTTCCCATTATCAGAGGATTTATCTTCCGAAGCTACCCGCAAAGTAGCGTAGGAAGACCATAATTCCTCTGCCATATGTGGAGCAAACGGCGCAAGCATAATGAGAAGTTTTTCATAATCATTTTTATCAATTTCTTTTTCTCTTTCCATCGCATTAACTAAAATCATCATTGAACTAATTGCTGTATTAAACTTAAAGTTTTCTATATCCTCCGTCACTTTCTTAATTGTTTTATGTAACAATTTCTGCAATTTGTCTATCGTCGTATGTTCCATGTTATGAGTTATGAGTTTCAAGTTATGAATTTTATCCAAGAATCTTTTCAACCCGATAATTCCCTTACTACTCCATGGTTTCATCTCATCAAATGGTCCCATAAACATAACATGTATTCTTAAAACATCTGTCCCGAATTCGTCTATTATTATATTGGGATCAACAACATTGCCCAAAGATTTAGACATTTTGTTTCCATCTTCTCCAAGAATAATTCCTTGATGACGCAATTTAGTAAACGGCTCATTAAAATTCACATGACCAAATTTTTGCAGAACTTTAGTAAAAAATCTAGCATACAAAAGATGCAACACTGCGTGTTCTGCTCCTCCTATATATGTATCCACTGGCAACCATTTATCAATTTTTTCTTTTGAGGAAAATTCTTTTTCATTTTTCGGATCAATAAAACGAAGAAAATACCAAGAAGAGCATACAAAAGTATCCATCGTATCTGATTCTCTTCTTGCTGGTTTCCCACATTTTGGACATTTCACATCATGGAAACTTTTTGATCGCACCAACGGAGATTCGCCTGTCGGCTTAAAATCAACATCTGTCGGCAATTTTACCGGAAGCTGATCTTCTGGAACTGGAACTTCTCCGCAATTTTCGCAATAAATTATCGGTATCGGCGCTCCCCAATAACGTTGTCTACTTACCAACCAGTCTCTTAATCTATAATTTGTTTTCCTCTCCCCACAATTATTTTCTTCCAGCCATTCTATCATTTTTTCTTTAGCATCTTCTGTCTTCATTCCATTTAGAAATTCGGAGTTCACAGCTACTCCCTCGCCCACAAATAAATCTGCTTCAACTCTGACATCTTCTTGTGCTCCCATAGCAATTGATCTTGAATCACGTAAAATAGTTTGCAATGCCTCTGGCAATATTACTTTTCTTATGGGTATATTGTATTTCTTCGCAAATTCATAATCTCTTTCATCATGCGCAGGAACGGCCATAATTGCTCCAGTGCCATAACCAGACAAGACATAATCTGCAACATAAATTGGAATCTCTTCGCCATTCACAGGATTGATCGCCTTAATCCCCTTCAACTCAACCCCAGTCTTTTCCTTAGAAATATCCGTCCTCTCTATCTCACTTTTCTTTTTTGAGTTCTCCACGTACTGTTGTACGTCTTCATAATTCTTAATTCCTAATTCTTGATTCTTAATAATTTCATGTTCCGACGACACAACCATATAAGTACACCCGAAAAGCGTATCCGGCCTCGTCGTAAAAACTTCTAATTCGTTCACCTTGTCCGTCCGTAGCTTCAGCGAAGGTGGATCGGACTTTATGGACTTTTGACTTTTGACTTTGAACTTAACTATTGCTCCTTCGGATCGTCCAATCCAATTTTTCTGTGCAATTTTTGTTGACTCTGGCCAATCAATATCATCAAGCCCATTTATTAATCCTTTTATTCCGTTTTGGTCTTCTACAAAATCTGTAATCTTAAAAAACCACTGATCCAAATCTTTTTGGATTACTGAATTTTTACATCTCTCACACTTTCCACCCTCTGCCTGTTCATTCGCAAGAACGGTCTGACATGAATTACACCAATTTACTTTTGCCTTTTTTTTATACGCCAATCCATTTTTATACATTTGCAGAAACATCCACTGTGTCCACTTGTAATATTCAGGGCTTGATGTGTCAATTTCTTTTGACCAATCATAAGCAATACCTAATTGCTTAAGCTGTCTCGTGAAATTTTTAATATTATCATGCGTGTTTTTATCTGGATGGATCCCAGTTTTGATAGCATTATTCTCTGCTGGTAAACCAAAAGCATCCCAACCAATCGGCTGAAATACATTGAATCCCCGCATCTTTTGAAAACGGGAATAAATATCCGCTCCAACATAATTTTCCACATGTCCTAAATGGATTCCCGCCCCTGATGGATATGGGAACATTGAAAGACAATAAAATTTTTCTTTATCTGATGTATCGTCAGCATTAAAAATCCCGCTTTTCTCCCACGCTTTCTGCCATTTTTGCTCAACAGACTTTGGTTCGTAATTTTGATTATCCATGTATATACTGTAATCTAAAATTCAGTTTTTTTCAAGAGACATACAATAACCAATCACCAAGATACAAAAAATAACCAAATTCCAATAATCAAATACGACGACGTTTTGGGTATTGGTTATTGGAATTTATTTGGTTATTGTATCTTGTTTCTTGTATCTTATTACATTATTTTAAATAATTTTTCCGCATTCCCATCTGTCACCCTCTCCACTTCATCAATACTCACCCCTTTCACATTTGCTATTTTTTCTGCAACATATTTTACAAACATCGGCTCATTTCTTTTACCACGATGTGGCGTGGGAGATAAGAATGGACAATCAGTTTCTATTATAACACGCTCTAGCGGAATTTCACGGACAACTTGCAAAAGTTCCGCATCATCTTTTTTGAAATACGTAATATTACCTGTAAATGAAATATGGAATCCCATTTCCAAAAGCTGTTTCGCATGTTCACGTGTCCCACAGAAACAATGAATGACGCCTTTTATCCCAGTCATTCGACGGGACAAGTCTTTTTTGTTATTATTTTGCAAAATAGATAATAAATCATCATAGGCATCGCGACAATGAATTACTACTGGTAAATTTAATTCCTGTGCCAGTTTTAATTGTGCAATAAATAATTTATACTGAACAGATTTTACATTATTATCTTCCACACGAAAATAATCCAACCCAATTTCACCGATTGCAACAACTTTTGTATGTTTCGCTAATGTTCTTATTTCTTCAATTTTTTCTGCAATGCAGGTACCGTGCACCGTGTCCACACAATTATCTGTATTACAGTTGTCGGGGTGAAAACCAATTGCTACATAAATATTTTCATATTTTTCTGCCAACGCGATTGCTTCTTTAATTTCTTGTAAATCACATCCTACTGTAATAATTTTTTTTATTCCATTTTCAAGTGCCCGTTTAATAACCTCATCTCTGTCAGGGTTAAATAATTCATGATCCAAATGTGCATGTGTGTCGGTCATGGTAAGTCCATAAAGTCTAAAAGTTTATAAAGTCAACCCGTCTCGAATCGGCGATCAAGCCGAGGCGGAAAGTCCGACAATTTTATTATTCATTCTTCAGCTTCGCCAGTCTCTTAATTCAACTTTTCCGCGTCCTTTGTCCTCTATCGTCATTTTCTGTTTTCTTTGGTCCGCCGTAGTTCTTTAGCAAAAGAACAAAGGAGACTCTCTCCATCCATATTTTTCTACGATTTCTTTGGGAACAATAACAAAATAACTATGACTAGATGTTTTTGTAAGTTTATGTGTATATTTTTTCATATTTTATTTTTCGTATATACGCACGTATATACGTGCGTATATACGTAGTTTAGTTAATTATAATGTAGGGGCGCGCCCTTGTGGCCGCCCTTGTTCTATAACATCTAATTTTTGATTTTCTGATAAACCATTGTTTACAGTAATTATTCCGTGAAAATGATTCGGCATGATAATAAATTCATCTAGTTTTACATTCGAGTATCTGTTTGGAATCGCTAACCATTGTTCTTTTACGAGACAGCCCAAATCTGATAATATCAAATCTTCTTCCATGAAATTATCTCTCATGAACATCGCTAAACAATTTATTCTATCTGCAACACATATTGTAATGAAATACGATCCTGAAATACTATAATCGTATTTTTTTAATCGCATTGATTTACGATGATGAATTTCTGGATTATATGACATTTTTTATTTTTTGTTTTGTTGAATGGCATTCGTGAAATTGTACGAGGGCGGCCGCAAGGCCACGCCCCTACACGACATTTTTATTTTATCCGTTTAAATCTTCCTTCGCTCCCGTCAAACTCAAATTCGATTCTCTCAAATAAATTTTTTCCCTTTTTTATATCTTTAAATGGTTTTGATCCCCATTTTAATTCTTCCTCTAATTCTATTTTTCCAATATTTTCTGTTAGATATTTAGATTTAAATTCATCTTCATCTGTTCTAAACCCTAACTTCCAGAATATTCTGTCTGCAGTTTCAGGCATAAATGGCCAAATCATATATGCCATAATTCTAATCGCTTCCAAGCAATTATGCAGAACTTTCTTCGCTGTTTCTGGATCACTTTTTACAAGCTCCCACGGATGAACTTCACTGAAAAGCTTATCAATAAATTCTTGAATCCTTAAAACTTCTTCAACGGCTTCACTAAAATTATATTTATAGGCAGCACTCTTCCAATCAGAAACCTTGTCTCTCGTAAAATCTCTTAATTGATCAGATTTTCCCGTTTCTTTAATATCACTGGCTATATGTTCTATTTTCTCAAATTCTCTGTCACCTTTACTAATTGCATCTTTGATCTTTTTTGATAATTCGAGAGCAGTCAAATCTCCGCAATTGTCATCATACCCTTTATCAAAATTGAAATTATTTGATTCTACTAAATTAGTAACTCTTGAGATTACATTTCCGATACCATTAGTCAAATCTGCATTGCATTTCCAATAAAAATTTTCTTCGGTATAATTTCCATCCTCCGTAGGTAAAATTTCTGATAATAAATAGTATCTAACCATGTCCGCACCAAAACGTTTTATTAACTCAAATGGATCAACGACATTCCCTACACTTTTACTCATTTTTTCACCATGAGACATTATATATCCATGAACAAACAATTCATTATACAAAGGTATCTCTACTGCTTCAAGAATTGCTGGCCATAAAATAGCATGAAATTTCAATATATCTTTTCCAATAAAATGAGTAATCTTGCCATTTTCCCAAAATTTTCTGAAATTCTTTTCATCACCTCCAAAATCTAAAGCTGATAAATAATTTATCAGGGCCTCAAACCAAACATACATTGTTTGACTGTCATCATTTGGAATAGGAACTCCCCATGGCAAAGAACTGACTGGACGAGAAATACTTATATCCCGCATTCCATCAATTATATTTAGGATTTCATTTTTTCTATGTAAAGGAGTCACAGAAATTCCACCTTTATCAAAAAGATATTTTAAATCATCTTTATATTTAGATAATCTAAAAAAATAATTTTCCTCTTCTAAAGTCTCTGGTTCAGTATTATGAATTGGGCATTTACCATCAACTAAATCTTTTTCTGTAATATACGCTTCGCATCCAACACAATATAATCCCTTATATGTATCTTTATAAATAGTCTTTTGATCTTCTGAGAGATTCTTATCTTTTTCTTGAATAATTTTCCAAATTTTTTGCGCAGCTGGCCAATGTCTTTTTTGGTCGCTTGTTTGAATAAAAGTATCATTAGATAAATTTAATGACTTGGTTAACTTCTTAAACTTTTGAGCATTCTCATTAACAATGTCTTTAATCTCTCTTCCTTGTTGTTCTGCAGTTTTGGCAATCTTTGCTCCATGATCATCTGTTCCTGTTGAAAAGAATACATCATGCCCTTGAAGTTTTTTCCAACGAGCGAAAACATCTGCCTGCACACATTCCAAAGCAAAACCAATATGTGGAGCGCCATTCACATATGCAATCGCAGTTGTTATATAAAAATTCATTTTTTCTTTATCCATATGTTTCTACATTCGTGTTAATTCGTTCTACTTAGTGTAAATCTGTTTTACCCGCAATTAAATTACTTGCTTTTAACAGTGCGTCAAACGTCCCCGCGTCAATCCACTCTCCTTTTAGTGTCTCATATGTCATCGTCCCTTGTTTGACATAAAAACTGTTAACGTCCGT
>Ga0268279_1000364_pt1 | contig 29450 bp, 35 predicted proteins | sample saktaG_6_FD_190142 | JGI IMG/M metagenome (GOLD analysis project Ga0268279, IMG submission 190142) | Saline water microbial communities from Sakinaw Lake, British Columbia, Canada - sak_2010_1_5_80m | ecosystem: Environmental > Aquatic > Non-marine Saline and Alkaline > Saline ...
TAACTTCTTCCACTATCTTAATGGAATATTTTCATCTCGAGACGATATCCCGAGTTTGGCTAACTTAATTTATAAAGCGGCATGATATAATATTTTATTGAGCATGTTCACGCGACGGAAGTCGAGCTTCTTTGCAACTTCCTGAAACTGCAGATCGTCGGTCCTGATGATCACCTTAGGCACGTTGTAGCTTTTGCCGATCAGCCCGATGATGATGATGATGATGATGTTGTTCTGGTCCTGGTCTGTGCAAGTCACGATGGCGTCTGCTTCGCTGATCTCTGCCTTCTCAAGGGCGTCGGGTCGCGTCCCCTCCGCGTTGATCACGGTACAGTCTAGGGTTTCTGCCATCTCTTTGGACCTCATGGGGTCCCTTTCGATCAAAACTACTTCGTCGCCTTTTGCGATCAATTTCTTGCTCAGATCGTGCCCCAGAGCGCTTGCGCCCACGATGATGACCCTCGTTTTCTTTCTCTCTCCTGATCAGTTTCTCTTCATATTCGCTTCTTGTCTGATCTTAAGCTCCTCTTGATCCAGGTTCTGGGCATAAACAGCACGATTAGCGGCACTATCTCTATCCTCCCCAGCAGCATGTTCGCGCAAAGGACCGCTTTCAACAGGTCGGGCATGGCGGCGCTGTTAACGCCGGAAGAGAGCCCAACCGTTCCAAAAGCGCTCGAAACCTCGAATAGGGCGTTGCTCATCTCAACGCCCTGAAGCGTGAAGACGAAGGTGGAGAGAACTACGATCATCAGGTAGAGGAGAACGAAGGCCGTGATCCGATTCAGCTCCTCTTGCTCGACCAGCTCTTCGCCCACCTTTAAAGGAGTGACCGTCTCAGAAGGCAAAAAGAGGCGCATGAACGTCAGATGTACTAGCTTCAAGAGAACGATCATCCTGAAAATCTTAATTCCGCTGGCGGTCGATCCTATCCCGCCTCCGATCCACATCAGGACTGAGAGGAGGATCTTGGAGCTCTCTGAAAGTTCGCCGACGTCCGTTGTGGAAAAGCTCGCGGTGGTGAGGGCGGATAACGCGTGAAAGGCAGAGATCGATATTATCTCGACCGGCGTTCTATTCTGGCAAGATACCAGAGCGGCATGATCCGGACCGTTGCATTCCATTAGCGTGAAGCTAAAGACGACTATGCTCACGGCGGCGATGGCCAAGAAGTACTATCACCTGGATGTTTTTCAGCAGTATCAGGGGATCTTTCAAGGCCCGCGGGTAGAGTCCGAAATTGATGGGCCCCATAACGCAACAAAGGGTGATCGCAGCGGGTATCAGGCTTCCGCTGAAGGCGCCGATGCTCTCGTGCCTCGTGGAGAACCCTCCCGTTGATACGGAGCAGAGGGCGTGACAGACGGCATCGAAAGGGGACATGCCAGAAAGCCATAGCAATGCGATCGATATCAGGGTGATGACGATGTACACCTTGCCCAGGAGGGTTGCTGCGGCCACCACGCTGGGCTTGATCTTCTTGTCCCCGATGTTAGCGGCGTATATCCGAAAGGCCGTGGTTCCCGGACGGATGAAGACTGAGAGGACCAAGACCACTATTCCTATCCCCCCCTATCCACTGGAGCCAGGAGCGGGAGAAGAGGAAGACGGGACCGACCTTTTCAGGCGCGACGCTGAGTCCTGTGGTGGTCACCCCCGAGACGCTCTCAAAAAAGGCGTCCAGCATTGACATATCTGTCGATAAATAAATTGGTATTGCAGATACGATTGCAGACAGCGGGAATATCAGGGCTGCCAGCACCAGCCCCTCTTTCAGCTCCAGCTCGTGCTCGGGAAGGAGCCGATTCATAAAGTATCCCATTAAGACGACCGCAAAGGCCACGGCGCCGTATATTGCAGCGATGCTGGTCTCTCCAAAAATGACGGCTACCAATACGGGGGCCGCCTGAACGATCCCGATTTCTATCATGATCTGGCCCAGGTACTTGAGCACCGCACCGGGGTTAATCGGAGAGACCAGTTCGTACATATATGAAAATAGTAGTTGAGCATTTATGAACGATTCGGCGGCAGGTCTCCTCTGCAGCTGCACATATTTTATCTATCATCAACTTCAAACTCGAGATCGCGTTGGTGGTGTGCTCTCGTGTACGACGTCATAATTATCGGGGCGGGCCCGGCAGGCCTTACCGCTGGGATGTACTGTGCCAGGGGCGGGAAGAAGACCCTCATCCTCGGAAGCGTCTACGGATCGCAGCAGTCGATGGGCGGTCTTTACGAGAACTATCCAGGCTTTCCAGATGGCATCCAGGGGATCGAGCTCTCTGAGCGGATGCTGGCTCAGGCCGAGAAGTACGGCGCAGATATTCACGAGGAGGTCGTGCTGAAGGTGGTCTCCCTGAACGGCGTCTTCAGGGTCAAGACAGAGAGCTGGGAGTACGAGTCGAGGGCCCTGATCCTGGCCACCGGCGCCAGCCATCGTAAGCTGTTGGTTGCCGGCGAGGAGGAGTACGCGACCAGAGGCGTCTCCTATTGCGCCTACTGCGACGGCTCCCTCTTCAGAGACAAGGCCGTCGCCGTGATCGGATACGGAAACGGCGCCGCGAGAGCGGTTCTGTATCTTGCGGGCCTCTGTCAAAAAGTCCACCTCCTTAACGTCCGGGAGGATCTGGTGGCAGAGGCCGTCTACCTCGATCGGATCAAGACTCTAACGAACCTCAGTGTCCTTCAGGGGGTCGAGGTGATGCAGATCCTGGGGGACGGGTTTGTGACGGGCGTCGAGTTCAGTGCGAGGGGCAAGGTCCGCACCCTGAACGTCGACGGGGTCTTCGTCGAGATGGGAGTTGAGCCGAACGTCGATCTGGCCGTTGATTTCGGCCTTGAGCTGACCAAGGGCGGATTCGTCAGGGTGAATCGGCTCACCCAGGAGACGAACATCCCAGGAGTCTTTGCGGCAGGGGACGTCACCGGCGGGAGGATGCAGGTGACGACTGCCGTCGGTGCCGGGACCTCGGCGGCCATCAGCGCCATGAGGTACATCCAGTAATTCGGTGGTGAAACTTTCACGAACAAGAAACGATCCAAGCCAGACACCACCAGGCCGGTGGCGGTGTGGCGGTCAATGGACCTCCTGGACGGGGAGGCGGTGGGGTGTCTGACCATAATCCTGAGGACGAGAGGGTGCCGGTGGCGCCGGTGCACTATGTGCGGTTACGCCTCCGAGGGCGCGCCTGCCACCGAGGAGGATCTGATGGTCCAGTTTCGGGCCGCCACCAAAGATCTATCTTCCGAGGATCAAGTCGTCAAGATCTACACCAGCGGCAGCTTTCTCGATCCCGCCGAGGTCCCTGAATCGGTAAGCTCTCAGATTCTCGACGGCCTTGCGGTCGCCGGCGTTGAGAAGCTCGTCATCGAGTCGCGGCCCGAGTACGTAACAGTGGAACGGGTCGAGGCCTCGGCCTCCAGGATCAGGACGGAGGTTGCGATTGGATTGGAGACCTCCAGCGACCTCGCCAGGGATCACTCCATCCGCAAGGGGTTCTCTTTCGAAGAGTTCAAGGCGGCGGCAAAGGCGGTCCATCGCGGCGGTGGATCGGTCAAGACCTATCTTCTTTTGAAACCTCTCTTCCTCTCCGAAGGGGTGGCGATCTCCGACGCCCTGCGGTCCGCCCGCGATGCAGCCCCTTTCTCGGACGTCCTATCTTTGAACCTCGCCAACATCCAGAGGGGAACCCTCATGGAGAGGATGTGGATGCAGGGCGATTACAGGCCCCCTTGGCTCTGGAGCGCCGTCGAGGTCTTGAAGAATGTCTCCTCCATCTCCATCATATGCGATCCCGTGGCCGCGGGCACCAGGCGAGGACCTCACAACTGCGGCAGGTGCGACGAAGCGGTCGCGAAGGCGATAAGGGAGCACGCCCTCACCCAGGACGTCGGGGTCTTTGAAGATCTCGATTGCGGCTGCAAGGCTGCCTGGGAGAAGGTGGTGGAGCTGGAGGACTACAGCTTTGGAGCGCCGCTCCTCTGAGGATCATAGCGCTCCTCTGAATGTCGTAGTACCCTTTCGCGAATGAGATCTTCGGGATCTCGGCTCATCGGTGCGCGCGCCCTTGTTACTTTTAATTTCTATATTAATAAGAAATTTTGACCGGCCGTAACTATTCAGCTCACCACGTCCCATGGCCATAAAACGCATTTCCATCTGGGACGCACCCACAATTAGGGTTCAGTTAAGAGGTGTCTGAAGGAGGCACGTAGGGCCTTCCCTCAAACGCACCTTGAATAGCATCGAGAACCGAAACGGAGTTCTTCCTGGCAGTAGAGATGTCTCCCCTGATGCGACAGAATGAATCCGCACCCCGTTTGCTCCGGAACGTGCCAGATATCTTCTGCTGAACTTTCATCATTCTGATATCCCTCTCTACCAGGTTGTTGTCAAATGGAACCACTGGGTCGTACATGAACGCCAACACCTCCCGCCGGTACTCCGACAATCTATCCAGTAGGTTTTTAGCAGCAGTCTGCTTCTTTCGGCCACGTTTCTTGGGCCGATCCGACTTTTTAGGTGGCGGATTTTCGAGCATACCCTTCAGGATTATCTGATCGTACCTCACTTCGAACCTCTCGACCTCAGCAGGATCGAACCACGAATCGATCGATCGTCTCTCTTCCGCCGTCCTTTTGATTTCAAGCATCAGATCTATCATATCATTGGGCCACTCTTTGCCATCCTACACCGCTATGCCGGTGAGCTCTCTCAGATGATGAGCATTGCAGAGGGCATGTAGGCAGCCGAATTTGAAATAGGGTTTCCAGCCATCGTGAATACCCATTCCTTCGAAGACCAACAGAACGCCCATCGCCTTGTTTGCTTCGGCACCGCGACTATAATGAGCCGCATATTGATGAGCCGCATATATAGGTCAGAGACTCTGTAAAGGCGACATGAAGCCATTCTCGTCTTCCTTCTATGCGCATGCCAGTCTCATCCAAATGAATAACATGCGAATCGATCAACCGTTTTTTGATCTCATATTTCACCGGTTCCTGGACCTCATAACAGGAAAGGTTCGCGTTTACCAGAGTGCTTCGGCTCAGATTATGGCCGAAGAGATCTGCAAACAGCTCGCTCAGTCGATTGTAGGGTATGAGTTGGTACTGGTTCAGATAGACTGCAACGGCCTTCAGCCGAGTTCCGTATTGTGTAGTTTGTCGAACATCTTCGGGAAAGGCGGCCTCATTTAGACAGCCGCATCTGGGGCAAATTTTCGTCTCTGCCTGGTGTTCGGTTACTGCGATCTCTACGGGAGGTTGCTCAAACACCTGGCGTCGTTCGCAGCCGATAGGGGGTACATATGCCAAGGACGTGCCACATGTGCTGCATACATGTACTTGGTGCAAAACGGTATGGTCCGGGTCGTCTACCCTATGCAGGGTATGACCTGTATGTCCGACTTGACCCCCTACTGGTCGATCGCTCTTATTGCGTAGGCTCCCGGGCTTATTGATGCGGTCTGTTGAAGGTGGTTTGCTGCTATCGCGACTGTTCTTGTTGAGCTGCCGCTCCAACGATCTTACACGTTCTTCAAGTTCGGCGGTTCGCATTGCCTGCTGGATAATGATAGCATATAAGCCCTCGACAAGTGCAATGACGGCTTCGGGACCTCTCTCATAAATCGCTAAAATTTCCTCGCGACTGAGGGGTGAAGTCTGCGATGGATCTGGTGATGGTGTCGAACGATCATGATCCTTGTACTTCCTTGGACGAGACAGATTTTAACTCCCCTTCCTCAAAGAAACATATGTTTTTATATATATCATAAATTTTTCGGTTGAAACATATATTGTAAGTCCATATTTTCACGCTTGATTCGAGTAGCTTGGAAAGGGGGCTGAATAGTTACAATTATAAATCATATAACAGAGGATTTCGAAAAACCCCTCTAAATCCCAAAGTTGGTGTCATCCCTATTTAAAGGGTATTTAAAGGAGGTCGCCCGGCCGGAGGTTAATCGAAATCCTCTAAAAGGTATTTATCTATGGATGTCGGTTGAGATGTGGGATAGCAGGGCTGCCCAAATTACAGAAATTTCGGCACACTACCGACTATATATCGACAAACAACGATCCGAAACTTATTTATGCATCTTTTGACTAGCATGAAAGGTGATGATAGAAAGTTTCCTCATCATCGGAATAATCATTGCAGGAACTATACTCTTATGTTCATATAGGGCAGTTTACGGCCCGGGAATATTCAATCGTATTGCTGCGGCAAATGTGATTGGAACGAAAGCAATTGTACTTCTCGTTGTCACGGGATATATATTTGAAAGACCACATTTCATTGATATTGCACTTATGTATTCAATATTGAATTTTATCGGAACTATAATTATAGCTAAATATTTGGAGCGTGGTGAGTTATGTACGTCATAGATATAATATCAACTTTATTTATGGCAATTGGAGCCTTCTTTATGATAACCGGAGCATTGGGATTATTGAGGCTCCCCGACTTCTATACGAGGTTGCATGCAACTGGGAAGTGCGATACCCTCGGAGAAGTTCTTATTATAGCAGGTTGTATGATTTATGAAGGATGGTCTCTTCTTACAATCAAACTTTTCCTCGTAGCGGCTTTTTATTTATTTGCTGGTCCAACGGCCACCCATGCAATAATGAAAGCAGCCTATGTTACTGGAGTTAAGCCCTGGAAGAAGGGGGACGACAGGGTTTAAAGAGGTGATCGCAAATGAGGGAAAAGACATTCTCAATTATTGTAACTTTTGGCATAATGTTCATATTCTGGTTATTTTTCTCGGCCTGGATTGTCATTATTCCTCAGCATTATGACCTTATAGAATTATCAAAGGGTATAGTGAGCGCATTAATTGTCACATTAGTCTCACATGAACTCTTAGTACCGGGCAAGGGCGAGAGCATTCGTTTGAAGGCCCTCCGGTTCGTTCCCTACGTGGTCTGGGAGTTCTGGCAAATAGTTATGGCCACCCTTGACGTCACATACCGTGTTTTGCATCCAAAGATGCCCATAGACCCTCAAATAATTGAATTCGAGACGACGCTACGAAGCGGGCTCTCCCTCACCACCTTGGCCAATTCCATCACCCTTACCCCGGGGACGATAACGGTGATCGTTGAGCCGGATAAGGGTAAGTTCGTCGTTCACGCGATAGCAAAGGAGCCTGCGGATTCTCTCCTGGTAGACCAAACCATGCAAAGGAAAGTGGCCCACGTGTTTATGGAAGGGTGAAATTGGAGGCAAATAGATGATAGTTCCCATCGACCTCATCCTCTTGATCTTTCTCGTGATAACAGCGATAGCTGCGATAACTATGAGGGACCTTCTGGCAGCGATCGCCCTTCTGGGAGCCTACAGTTTTGTGATGGCAAATGTCTGGGTGCAGATGAACTCCCCGGATGTCGGGTTTACCGAGGCTGCTGTCGGTGCCGGAGCTTCAACGGCTCTGATGATCGCGGCTTTGTCGAGGACAGCGAGGTGGGAGAAAAAATGAGACTTCTGCCCGCCTCTGGTCTCATCACCGTCGTCCTTTTGGCCTCTTTATTTGTTTATGTGGTGGAGGACATACCAGCTTTTGGCGACCCGAACTCTCCTGCAAATAGGTATGTCGAGCTGTTCAGCGTTGATGCAGACGGCCTGGTGGGCAGCTTAGATGCGGGTTTTGTCCCAGAAGAGATAAAAAGTAAGATAAAATCTATAGGTTATTCCAGGGAGAACAATTTCCCCTCCTTGGAAGAAGGGAAATACGAAGTTGAGAGGGTCGCGGGGGGTGACGGATGGGATGTGCTCATCATGAAGGATGAGCTATTTTACCCAGGACCCGAGAAGTTTTACTTCATCAGAGAAGTGGATGGGATGTTAAAGGTTTACAGATACTCTTTGCGGTTGAGGTGGGTCGAGAAAACCGAAGAAGAGACTGCTTTACCGAACATGGTGACCTCTGGTCTCGCTGATTACAGGAGTTACGACACACTGTTTGAAGAGACTGTGATCTTCACTGCTGCGGTCTCTGTTGTGTTATTGTTAAGGAGGCGTGGTAAACTTTGAGCGCCGATCTGAGGATTTTGGAGAAGGACGTCGTTATAGAGACGACGACGAGACTGATGATCCCCTTTATTCAAATATTCGGGTTCTACGTCTTGTGGGGAACGGAAGGCGCCGGGGGCGGGTTCCAAGGGGGGTTGATAATTGCATCCTCCTTTATTTTATACGTCACAGTCTTTGGCATCGTAAAAGGCAGAAGGAAGATGTCGGAGTCGTGGAATACCTTCTTCAAGAGCCTCGGCCTGATTTTCTATGCTGGCGCGGGCATCTCAGCCATTATTTTCAGCCTTGCGATGGCGGAGTTTCTGAACTACAGTGCAATTCCCCTGGCGGCGATCATGGGTGGCCCCATGACGAGGGGATTTGTGGTGGGTAACGTCGTAGAGGTGGGCATAGGGATAACTGTGATGGCGGCCTTCACGTCTCTTTTCTTCGATCTTGCGTGGAAAGGGGAGCGTGAAGAGGAAGGGGGTGAGTATAAATGATGGAATGGGCGGTCCAGGAGGTAATTGAAAAATACAATTTTTGGGTTGCCATCGTTATCATGCTTATCGGCCTTTACGCAACGATAGCAAAGGATAACTTGTTAAAGAAACTTATCGGCCTCACTATATTTCAAACTGCGGTTTTTCTATTTTACATATCCCTCGCGGACGTGGGAATGGAACTGAGGACGACCTGGGGTTTGAGATTTGGAACTGCGCCGATAATGTGGGAAGAAGGGCTTCACAAAGGTTACGTATACGTGAATCCGTTGCCGCATGTGCTCATGTTGACCGGGATAGTTGTGAGCGCTGCGACAACTGCCGTCGCCTTGGCCCTGGTAGTGAGGATGTACGAGCTTTACGGGACGATAGAAGAAGACGAAATACTGGAGGAGGAGATGAAGAGGAGGGATGTTAATGCCGTTGCCAATTGAGCAATTTCCCGTTCTCGTGGTTGTCATCTCACTGTTTTCCGCCTTCACCATTCTGCTTGCTGGATTGGTGAACCGGAGATCGTGTTTTTTCATCCTAATGGCAGCCGTCATCACCCAATTCATTTTGTCCTTGTTCATATTTCATCATGTCCTTTCCGTGGGGACTATTCATTACTGGATGGGAGGATGGAGACCACCGTGGGGAATAGAATATGTGGTAGATGCTTTGAATGCCTTCGTACTGGTCGTAATCCTATCTCTAAGTCTATTGGCGGTGATATATTCGAAGAGGAACGTAGAGCATGAGATAGAGGAGAAGAAGATCCCGTCCTTCTATGTGCTTTTCCAGCTTCTTATTACAGGGTTGTGCGGTATAACCATGACTGGGGACCTGTTCAACCTGTATGTTCTTTTGGAAGTGGCCTCCCTGTCGGCTTACGCATTAATTGCTGCGGCGGGTGGACGATCATTAAAAGCAAGTTATAATTATCTGATAATGGGATCCCTGGCTGCCGTCTTCTACATGCTCGGTATTGGTTTTCTCTATTCCGTCACCGGTACCCTGAATATGGGCGACATGAGAATTCTGCTCCCGCCCCTGTATGACAATAAGGCAGTTCAATTGGCTTTTGTCTTCTGCGTGGTTGGCATGAGCATAAAGGCATACGTATTTCCCCTCCACATGTGGCAACCCGATGCGTATACCTACGCGCCTTCGACGATAAGCGCGTTGATCGCGTCAACGATGTCGAAAGTTATGATGTACGCGCTTATAAGGTTGATTTATTCAGTTTTCACACTGAATTTCATCATGACTTATATAGGACTCGATATGTTCATATGCTGGGTTGCGGCAATTGGAATACTTGCAGGATCAATTTTTGCAATAAAACAGCAAAATCTCAAGAGAATGCTCGCATATTCATCAGTATCACAAATGGGATATATATTATTGGGTGTGGGTCTCTCTCCAATTTCTCCATGGGGCCTCGTTGGCGCTGTTGCGCACATATTAAACCATGCCATAATGAAAGGCTGTCTCTTTTTCTCGGCAGGTTGCTTTATTCATCAGGAGGGGGCGAGGAACATAAGGGATCTCGATGGGCTGGGAGAGAGGATGCCGTATGCCAGCGCGGCTTTTACGATAGCGGCAGTCTCGATGATAGGAATTCCGCCAACGGCGGGATTTGCCTCGAAGCTCTTTCTGATTTTCGCGTCCTTGGAGGCGTCCCAATACCCGTTCGTAGCCGTCTTACTGTTGAGCGGCCTTCTCAACATCGTATACTTCTGGCGGGTCATCGACCGGATTTATTTTGTGAAGCATGATACGCAAACGTTTGGACAAGAAGGCTCAGCAAAGGGCAGCGGCCTTCCCCTCAGCATGCTCGCGCCCATGCTGCTGCTCGCCTCTCTTTGTATTATCGCTGGTATCTTCTGGCTTTCAGAAATTCCTCTGCCTTTGCTCAACGAAATTTTGTCCAATCTGGGAACTGAGGTGACGCTTTAATGGAGTCAATAACGCCACTGCTTGCGATTCTATGTCCAGCCATTGCAGCACCTTTGATTTTGTTGTCAAAGAGACATCCCAACATCAGAGAGGGGTGGACTTTGGCGGCGAGCATAGCGATGTTCTCGCTCATTTTGTCCATGGCACCCAAAATTTTGGAAGGAGAACTAATAGAACTTATTTTATTCCAATCAATATTCGAAAATATCTACGTCGGATTTAAAGTCGACGCCTTCGGTCTGATCTTCGCAATTACTGCGTCGTCCCTCTGGATTCTGGTCTCCCTCTATTCCGTGGGATATATGCGCGCTTTGAAAGAGCATGCACAGACCAGATACTACTTCTTCTTCTGTCTTGCAATATTCGGAGCTGTTGGGGTGGCGCTATCCGCAAACCTGCTCACCATGTTTATACTTTATGAGATCCTGACCGTCTCCACTTACCCACTGGTTATCCACGATCAGACGCCTGAGGCCTTGAGCGCGGGTCACAAGTATCTTGCTTACCTGCTAACCTCAGGTGTTTTCTTCTTGTTTGGTGTGATGGCGGTCTATTATCTCACCGGGACCACCGATTTTACACCCGGTGGGATAAGTGCCCTTGGCCTTGCGTCCCAACTGATTGTAGTGGTGGTCTTCTTCAGCTTCCTGTTGGGGTTCATGAAGTCTGCCTGGATGCCCTTTCACTCTTGGCTTCCCTCTGCGATGGTAGCGCCGACGCCGGTGAGCTCCCTGTTGCACGCGGTGGCTGTGGTTAAGGCCGGCGTGTTCGGAATTGTGCGAATAGTCTGCTATATATATGGCGTCGATCTGATGCACGAACTCGGGCTCTGGCTGGTTTTGGCTTGTATTGCGGGTTTCACCATGATCGTAGCGTCCTTTTTCGCAATTGCCCAAGATAACCTCAAGAGAAGGCTCGCTTACTCCACTATCAGCCAGCTCTCTTACATCATTCTGGGAGCTGCGATGGTCACGGAGAGCGGAATAAAGGGCGCGATGCTTCACATACCCTTCCACGGCTACATGAAGATAACCTTATTTTTGTGTGCTGGAGCGATAATGGTCGCCACGGGGAAGAAGAACGTAAGTGAGATGGCCGGGCTGGGGAAGATAATGCCTGTGACCATGCTCGCTTTCAGCATAGCTGCCATAGGCATGTCTGGAATTCCGCCGGTATGCGGTTTCATCAGTAAACTGTATCTTTGCTTTGGGGCATGGGCACTGGACCCAACTCCTTACGCAATGATATTTCTATCCGTAATCTTGATAAGTTCTTTGTTGGACATTATTTATTTCTTCCCTATAATATACACTGCTTTCTTCGAAGAGCCTGATGGAGGAATAGGTGGGGGTGGAGATGTAAAGATAAATGAAGCACCCTTATTCATGCTCATCCCCTTGTCAATAACTGCAATTTTCTCCATCATATTTTTCTTTTATCCAAATGCATTCTATATACTTGACCTCGTAAAAATGGCGGCAGTAGATATTTTTGGGGGTATATAAAATGATGAAAACGATGAATGAGATGATAGCCATCATCCAAGTGTGGAGTAACGGCAAAAGAGACAATTGTAAATATTCCTTAGTAAATAATATAAAAAGGGAGGAGAAATGAAAGAGAGGGGCGCGGGTTTCTGGCATACTTATTATGGTACTCCCTCTGAGATAATTGGATGGATCCTTCTGGTGGTATCTATAATATATTTTGTATTTGTGTTTTCAGTAGCTATAGGTATCGCTTAATAATAAGTGGGTGAAAATGATGGATGACGTAATAATAATGGCGATTCTTTCCGTGTTGGGATTTGTTGGGTATGTAGTTCTATGTTTTGCCGCTAAAGAGCCGCGTCATCGGCTGGGTAACGTACTCATAGCAATTTATGGTTTAGTCCTTCTTACTGCGATCGTTTCAGGTCTATTCGTTAACTGGCATATCTATTTCTGGTGGGAATCATTGGTGGCGTTTTCTGCAATATATGGATTTGCTGCCTGTGTCTTTCTTATTTATGCCGCCAAGGGATTGCGTCTTTGGCTTCCGAAAGAGATGGATTATTATGAAAAGAAAGAGGGGGCTAGGAAATGATCGGGTGGCTGCATCCGGGACTTATCCTTATCGTTGGAGTTTTGCTAGTACCACTTTTTAGAGGTAAGTGGAAACAGGCATATCTGCTTGTGCTACCAACAATGGCGCTCATAGACGTTATTTTTATGTATATGGGATTTTTTGGAGACATTCCTTATTCAACATGGACCCTCTCTTTTTTGGGATACGAATTTGTTTTAGGTAGGGTGGACAAATTAAGTCTAATTTTTGGACTATTATTTACCCTTGCACCGCTCACCTTGGTTATTTACTCGCTCCACGTAAAACGCGACAGCGAGCACATGTCCGAGTTAGCCTATGTGGGTGGAGCACTTGGAGTAGTTTTCGCAGGCGATCTCTTTGCCTTATATATTTTCTGGGAGATAATGGCGGTCGCATCTACTCTCGTAGTCTGGCATGGGAGGACTGATAAAGCGCGTCGGGCTGGATTTAGATATATTTTATGGCACATTCTCGGCGGTATAATCTTACTGGCGGGCATTGTAATGTATGTTCAGAGTACGGGTTCGAGCGCCTTCAATGCCCTTAGTTGGGGGGCTGGCATTGCCAGTTTGCCTTCCTATCTCATCTTTGTAGGTTTTATAATAAATGCTGCTGTTCCTCCTTTACATGCTTGGCTACCAGATGCCTATCCGGAGTCAACTGTCACAGGCACGGTATATTTGAGCATTTTCACCACGAAGACTGCGGTATATGTTTTGGCAAGGGGTTTTGCGGGTTTTGAACCTTTGATATTGATCGGGGCATTAATGACCGCATATCCCATCTTTTATGCAGTCCTCGAGAATGACCTAAGGAAGGTTCTTTGTTATAGTCTCATTAACCAGGTGGGGTTCATGTTATGCGGCATAGGAATCGGCACAGCTCTGGCTGTGAATGGGGCTGTTTCCCATGCCTTTGCAAACGTTTTCTTCGAGGGGCTGCTTTTCCTATGTGTTGGGAGCGTCCTTTTTAGGACGGGAACATGCAAATGCACAGAACTGGGCGGATTGTATAAGGCAATGCCGTTAACTTGTGCTTTTTGTTTTGTGGGTGCGGCGTCCATCTCGGCATTTCCTCTATTTAGCGGTTTTGTTACCAAATCAATGATCATCTCTGAGGCTGCCTACGGGCATATGGGATTCGTATGGGTTATATTAATGCTTGCCTCGGCAGGTGTATTCCACCATGCAGGCATCAAGGTGCCATTCTTCACATTTTTTGGTAAAGATCTCGGCTTGAAGGTAAGAGATCCGCCGATCAATATGATATTAGCCATGGGTATAGCAGCAGTTTTATCCATTACTATTGGCGTCTATCCCCATTCCCTTTACCAGTTCCTCCCCTACCCTGTTGACTTTGTACCGTACACAATTCCCCACGTGGTAAGCCAGCTCCAACTGTTGCTATTCGCTTCGTTTGCTTTCTTCGTTCTAATATCCACCGGGTTGTATCCGCCAGAACAAAATAAAATTAATCTCGATTCAGATTGGCCGTTTAGAATATTTGGTGGGAAATTTATATGGTTCTGTAAGCAGCCTTTAATGGATTTCGCTAGCATGTTGGACGGCGGTCTAAGGAAGATCGCATCCAAGTCCACTCTGTTAGCCAGGGAAATGGAAGAAAGAGTGTTTATAGGATTTTCTGTATTGCTGGCACTTTTATTTATAGCTCTGTATTTGGTAGTGGGGTGGATACATGTCTGGCTTACTCATTAGCCTGACCCCCCTCATTTTTGTTAACGATAACCTACCAGCAGTAACTCTTAGCCGTCCCGACCTGTAAGGCCGGGGTTCGTGATATATCCTCATTGGTCATCGGTTAAGACAAAAATCGCAATGTAGCAGCAGTCTCAATAGCAAGTCCGACGAGATTGGCCTGATCAGAAAACGGATGCGGGAGACGGGAGAGGTCATCCCAAACCAGCTGAAGAAGCCAACACAAAAGCCCACATTCAAGTGGATAGCATTCCTGTTCATGGGAATTGCAGAGATTAACGTCTGGATCAATGGAGAAATGCACCAGGAGATCTCGAATCTGAATGATAATCTTGTTAAGATTATTCGGCTATTCGGGCCGGATTGTGAAAAATATTATGGATTGGAGCGTTGATGCGAAATGCAGGATATAATAATTTAAGCTAAATTAAATTGCAATTGCAGTCCCGACCCACAACTCAGATAAATAATCATGAGGAATGTCTCGATAGGAGGTAACTACCAATTTGAAGAATGCCGATGATTGACCAAAAACCAACATCAATCGAGCGATTCTGGAAGGGGCTAAACACGTACAAAATCCTTAACCGATGACCAATGGAGTTTTCTCACTAGATTTCTAGATTGTGCCCAAACATAGCATTACCAATTCAAAAAGAGGGATTAAAGAAGTAAAATGTCATTTGGGAAAACTTGAATTTAGTCCTTCTTACCTGCCTTGACAACCATAACCGATCTGGTGCCTAACCTCGCGACATCATAGGTGGTGCTGCCGACGATGAGCTGCTTCAACCAGCCTTTACCGTGGGAGCTCATGGCAATAAGAGATACATCCTCCTTCTCGGCTACGGCGCTGATCTTTTCAGGAGAACTACCCACACTGATGTGGGTCGTTACCTTCCGGCCCTCTTTCTCTATCTCATCTTTCATGGAATTGAGCTTCTTCATAGCATCTTGGTAGTGAGCATCAATCTCCTCTGAGGTCTCACCTCTTGAAATGACGTGAAGCAGCATGATCTCCTCGACTCCCTTGAGCCTCTTGACGAAGGAGATCGCCTCCTTCGAAGGCTCGGAGAAGTCAGTTGGACATAGGACCTTCGAGAAGAGACGTGAACAGAACGCCTCCAACGTCCCACCTTCGACATCCTCCAGAATCTTATAGCGCATGAGCAAGAGGTGTGTACTACCATAGCGCAGAGTCTTCTTTGCCACATTTCCCAATAGGATGCCCTCGACAAAGCCCTTGCCCCTAGCGCCCATTACGACAAGAGAGACTTTTTCCTCGTCAGCTACTGTCTGGATCTCCCTCCAAATCTCACCCTCCAGCATAACCTCAGCCCTCGTCTTTACTTTAAGGCCTTGACCATCCAAGAGACTCTTCTGCTCTTCCAGCTTGGTCTTGGCCTCTTCGAGCCTGGCCCCAGGATCCCAAACCCTGGCCAGAGGATCCGACGGACCGATCACGTTGAGAAGTATTACTTCCTTCACGCCCGGGAGCCCACCGACACACTCGAGGACCTTTTGAGAGTACTTGGAAAAGTCCGTGGGGACCAAAACTTTCTCGAACATAGAATTATCCCACCAATAATTTGCTCATTCATTTATCCTGCGTATCCGCTTTATCCTGCGTACTTATATATCCTTCGTACTTTACTCACTCTTTATTTTAAATTGAAACGTTCATGGCCCCAGGGGCCACCCATGGGGATGAAAATGGGTCGTGTGCTTACCCATTTACATACCAATACCCCGCAGCTTGTTGCGGGGTGCGCCGCCGCCAGTTTGACCTTCTAGATGAAGGCACACACCACTTCTTCAGCCGTCATTTCCCCTCCCCATCCCGACGAGATCAGCCGCAGACCGGCGCGACACCCCCTCAAGTCCCCAATTTTGAGTTCAAACCGCCTCGTCGAACTCTTTTCGATACCGTGCAACGCCTGATGCGCCGACCATCGCCGACTTGTTCAGGATCAGGATCATGAAGGCCTCGTCGGGGACCTCCGACCACTGGCTGTGGATGCCGTACCGAGACGCCCTCTCAAAGCCGAAACGGGGGTAGTACTCGGGGTAGCCGAGGACGATGATGAAGGGGCAGCCCCTCTCCCTCAGCATCTTTATCCCGTTGTGGATCAGAAGGGAGCCGATCCCCTGGCCCTGGCATTTCGGGAGGACCGCCATCGGCGCAAGCCCCATGCCTGCGACCCCAAAGGTCGCCCCCTCTCCATTGATCGATGCCGGGCTGAAGAGGATGTGGCCCACCACTTCTACTCCCTGGACCGCCACCAGGGATAGGAGGTTCTCGCAAGCCTCCCGGAGCCGATCGACGATCTCGGCCTCTGCCTGCTGGCCGAAGGCCTCTTTGTTGATTCTCCTGATCGCTTCTACGTCCTCGGGTCTTTCTTCTCGGATGATGATCATTTGATTCACCTGCGAAATGATGGTCGGATATTTCTCAAGAAATCTCAACTGAATACTGTGGATCTACCCTTCAGTTTAGGTCCTCATAATGTTATCAGCTCTGCGATATCAAATCCTTCTCTTGAGACTTTGAATGAGATTCGCTTATCTCCTACGTCTTCAATCAATCCAAATTTTTCCAGTTCCTTAATCGCTCCTTCCCAGGTTGCACGCTCGTGTGGATTGTTTTCGCGAATGAATTCTTTGTTATTTGATGTCACAGAAACGCTCCCATTGAAAATCACTATTCGCCTAATACTGCCACCTCTGTCTTGGCTTGCTTCTTTAAGCAGGATTTGAGCCTCACTGGATAATTTTGGGATATTCGGAATAGTGGTCTCTACTACTGATTCAGCGTCTGAATATTGCGGTAATTCGGTAAAGTATGGTTCTGTGTTTAATTTGAGTTGAAGTTGTCTGTCTAACTTGTCTTTGAACTCGGCGGTAGTAGAATATCTTTCATACAAGCCCCTCGACACGCAAGAATCTTTAAATTTCTTCAGCTCAGAATATTGATCCCGATCAACTTCGTCTGGACTAACCGGTTTAGAAGAAAAGTAGAGCATCGTAGGTTTTCCCTTCTTGATATGCTCTTCGATTTCCTCAACCGTACCGCTTGGGTAATCTCCTGTAGCTGTTCCTATCCGTGTCCAGAAAACCCCTACCAAAAGGTCACAATCTTTGAGTTGCCTGTTAATTATCGCCTGCGGCCGGTCGCCCATCTCGGGTGAAGAATGGGTTTCCCATGCAACTGGAAGAAGGACGATTTTGCGCATCTCAGAATGGATGTCGTTCCAATCATGTAAGACTTCACGTATCAGCTTCCTCTCTTCACGAACGTCTCCGGGCGAGGCGATCATCACCTTGAAGACTGTTGCGTTGTATGACATTCTCCATCTCCTGGCCTAACAATAAAGCTGCAGCTGAGCTATCAATGGGACGCTAAATGAGATGTTCGCCACCTCTTTAAAAACTATCGCCTCACAGCTCAAACCCCGGCTCCGATGCCACGGACTTCAGCAGCTTCTCCGCCGCATCCATCTCCTCCTCGCTCCCGCTGACTGCGAGCCATACGCTCCCTTCAGCGCCAAAGACGCCGCCCGCGGCGACCAGCTCGGCCTCTGCCCCGGTCAGAAGCGAGATCGCCTCGATCTCCGTGAAGACCTCGCCGGAGACCGGCAGAAGACGCGGCCCCTCGGCGCCCGGCGCGTTCAGCCTGACCGCCAGATCGTTGAGGTCGGAGAAGACGCGCTTTTCAAGGCCCACTGGCAGGATCAGACGGACGCGCCGACCGACCACCGCCTGCAAAGCGAGGCCGATGGTGCCGGCCTTGGGGTGGCCGATGAGGACGGCGGCCTGCCAGCTGGGGAGGTCGAGGGCGTTTGCGCCTTTCAAAATGACGTCGCCCTCCTCCAGGTCGTCAACCACGTTGCGGATCGTCTTGCCCTTCTGCCAGACGCCCTTTGAAATTATCACGTCGCCTGGAAAGCCGCTCATGTCTGGGAGCATTCCGGCCTCGTTAGTGGGCAGCCACGGCGGAAGGGTGATCCCCCGAAAGAACCTCTGCCGCGAGAACCCTTCAGCCTGGCCGATCTTCGCGAGGATCTCTTCGGCGACGTAGCCGTTCGTGGTCCCGGCGACGATGACGAGGGTTCCTGATTTTAGGGCGGTTTCGATGGCGGGATGCGTCGCGAGGGCCTTGCCTATAAGCCGCTTTCCTGCTGCTGGGGAGAGGACGAACTGTCTCATGGGCGACTCTTCTCATCTCATGAAAGAAAATTGTTGTGCTTTGGCGGCGATCGGGGCCGATCACCTCTTGATCGAGTCTATGTCGATTCCCCTCGGTGCCAGGTACCACCTGCCCTTCTGTTTTCCCATGTGCTCCAGAGCCTCGGAGTAGCTGTCGAAAGATAGGCACTCGCCGCTATCGAGGTTGAGGAGGATGAGGGCGCCCTCACCCGTGTCGGCTCGTTTCAGGGCGGCCTCGATTTCCTCGCGCCGCTTGCTCCTCTTTCGCGCACCGAGGGCCTCAAGCTCCCGGAAGAGTTCGTCGTCCGAGACCTCCTCAAGCTCTTCTTCATCATCTTTCTCTTCGTCTTTTTTCCTCGACACGTCCTCGCCTCTCTCCTTCGGATATTCTTTAAAAGGCATTTTCTCCGTCGTCCCTCTTCAGATATTGGCGGGCTCGCCCTCTTCGGCGGCCCAGCGGAGGTAGTCCACAGACGGGAACTCGTGGATCGTGGTGGCGACGATCTTTCCACGGCCGAACTTACCGATCACAAGGACCGATCTACCCTTGGAGTCTGCAAGGGCCGTCTCAAACCCTTCCCCTGGGATGAGGTAGCCGTCGCAGTCGGCGGTCTTCGCGTCGACGAGGCAAGAGCAGCGGTGGTCTGAGGTTGGGACGAGCTCCGAATTTCCGTACTCGCCGACGTACTTGAGGGAGAGGGGCAGCCATTCGTACTCGTGCTCGGGGACGAGGGGGCCATAGATCGTGAGGACCCCGCCCTTCTCCAGGAACTCCGCGATCTTGGACCTCGAGGCTTTGAGGGCTGGAAGGGTTTTGGAGTACTGGGGATTTGCAAAGCCCGTGGGTATCACCACCATCCTGAACCGAGGAAGAAAGGGGCTCCCGAGGATCTCGGGCTTGACGAACGCGTACTCCCGTCCGGCCTCATCGAGGAGCTTCTCGAATAGGAAGGTCTTTTCGCCGATGATCGCTATATCTGGCATGCTGGAGGGACCTTTTCCGGGCGTGGTCTAAAGCTTTTATGCTTCATCTATCCTGATCTCGGACTTCGTTGTATTTATTCAGAATCTACGCCAATAGATTTATTACTATATAAGACTCTAATATCCGTCTGAGGTTCGCTTTATGGAACAGGAACTCATGAGAATTGGGGTGTCTCTTCCGGAATCGCTCTTGACCAGGTTCGACGGCATCATCGAGCAGAGGGGATACTCCTCTCGGTCTGAGGGGATCAGGGACGCGATCAGGAACTACATCGTCCACTACGAGTGGATGGGTGACGTCAAGGGCGACCGGATCGGGGTGATCACCATGGTCTACTCCCATCACCAGAGAGGACTCGTGGACTCCCTCACCAACATCCAGCACGACTTCGTGGACATCATCCAGTCGTCCCTTCACATCCACCTGGACCACGAAAACTGCCTCGAGATCGTCACCCTCAGGGGCGAGGGGCAGGAGGTCAGAAAGGCGGCTGAGAAGATGATGGCCCTCAAAGGGGTAAAACACGTAAAATTGACCACCACCTCTCTGGGGCAGGAGCTCTGAATTTCCTATCGCGTACAGCAAGGCCGCCGGAAGATCACAAGACGGCAAGACTGTAAGATCGAAAATCGAAAAGGAGGCGGCACCGAGTTTGCAAGTTTCCGAGGTTCTTTCCGGAATTTACGTCCTAGACCTCTTCGGCGAGACCAGGATAGCGACGCGTCCCAAAGTTCCAGTCCCCGTTTATGGGGAGAGGATCGCTGAAGGCCTTCGGATCTGGGACCCTCACCGAAGCAAGCTCGCCGCGCTTCTCGTCAAGAGCCATCTCGCAGGAAGCCTTGCAGCCCTCGTCTCCGAGCTGAACATCAATCCAGACTCAAAGGTTCTCTACCTCGGCGCTGCCACAGGGACGACGGTGAGCCACGTGAGCGACCTCGTGCCCCGCGGCCTCGTCTACGCCGTGGAGTTTTCGCCAAGGTCGATGCGCGACCTCCTCGGCCTGTGCCAGGCTCGCGATAACATAATACCCCTTTTCGAAGACGCCTCCCAGCCGGAGAGATACGCATCATTCCTGGAGCCCGTGGACCTGGTCTATCAGGACGTGGCTCAGAGAAACCAGGCACAGATCGCAAGCCGAAACGCCGCCCGTTTCCTGAAGCCTGGAGGGACCCTCGTTTTGATGATCAAGGCGAGGAGCGTGGACGTGACGGGGGATCCAAAAGAGGTCTGCAGGGCGGAGATCGAGCGGCTGGAGGGGGTCGAGCTGATCTCAGTCTCTGACCTTCGCCCCTACCACCAGGACCACTGGGCTGTGGTGGCGAGGAAACGGGTCTCAGCTCCTTAGTCGGACCGCTGGAGCCGGCCGAGTTTTGCTTGATCCGCCGTCATGGTTCGCTGAGACCTTGTGGCCGTGAAGGTTGCAACAATCTGGTGGTTCTGTAATCTTCGAAGTGGCCCATTCGGAGAGCTCTGGCTTTGATTCTGATCAGGAGACCTGAGACCCGCTTAACTCGAGATTCGCGGGTCTCCATTCGATTCAGCTCAAAAGGTCTCTTATCTCGTTTCCGATGATGTTTGGAAGTAATCTCACGTATCCGATGATCGGCACCCTGAAGCGAGCAACGCCGATGACCCAGTCTTCGTGGACCGGCATCAGATAGTTTATGCCAAAGATGACGTAGGTCTCGTCGCCCCGTTTTATGAAGGTATACCCGAACTCGTGGTCGAGATAGGTTCCGTTCCCCACCTCTTCGATCATGCCTTTGGCCATCTGTTCATTGAAGTAGCTCTCCTTGACGACGCCGAGGAGCTGGCCTGCGTTCTGGTCGATCTCAGAGTTGTTGTCGCCCTTGGTGATGTAGCCCGCAAAGGGCGCTGTAGGTCCCCCTTCCCACATCGGCTCGCCTTCGTCGACCCATCGCATAGCCCGGTGTATCACAGGTGTGGCCTTGTCAGGAGGATAGGGTCTTCGGAGAAATATGTGAGCCGCCTGATCGGTCAGGGTCAGCTTCTCCTTACCGTAGGGTCTGTAAAGTACGACGTTTCCTGGGTTGTTGAAGGTGTAGTAATCCTCAGCCATCCCCTCCTCCCAGGTGACAACGTCGGTTCTGGAGGCGCCTTGGATCACGATTATGTCCCCCACCTTCATGTTGGGGTACATGCTCCCCGACTCCACGGCCACCATGGGGGTCCAGACCCCCAGCGTGACCTGAGAGAATATCGAGATCGCGCCCACCACCACGGCGACGAATATCAGGTCCCGGAGAAAGCCCTGAATCTGCCCCTCTCCTTTGAGCCACTCTATCAGTTTCATCGGGCTGCTTTATCTGCACATTACCGATATAACCGTTTTCGGTGCGGTCATCCCCAGAGATGTGCCCGCCCGGGAATCCTCAAATCGAGAGGTTTGCCGGATTTTCCCGAACGGCGTCTCTTATTATGAATGGCAGGTGTCGTGGTTTTTCTTCGGGCCACCTGCCACCTTTATCTACGGGCGCTGGACATAGTGGGTTATCGATGCAGGAGATCGTTCAGCGGTTCGCCGAGGAGGGATATATGATTGATCCCGAGGCCCTGGAGCTGATCGCCTCCTACCCCGGGCCCCGCGACGAGCTGGTCGAGGGTGTGATCCGGGGCCTTGAAAGCTCGACGTTGGTAGTGGGGGTATCGGAGGTCAAGCGCTGCCCCCGCTGGAGAGAGCTGGTCCAGGGCAACGGCGGATTTTCCCATCAGAAATCGCCGCAGCTGGACCCTGCAGCATCAAATCGGCCGGAGACGATGGACTTCTCCAAAGCCCATCACCCCTCATTTCGGTCGCCGCCATTGGGATCTCTCGGGGCCTTTATCCCATCGGCTCAGTTGGCTTCATCCAAATCCGTGAAAGCGCCTTCACCTTCTGATCCATTCTTCTCTCCCGAGGTCGGGGTCATCGATGGCGAGCGTCCGAATCTTTCGATCGATAAGGGGCTCAAAGGCCCGAAAATTCCCCGCCCCGAAGAGGGTGGAGGATCTCCGGGTCCGGTGCATGTGGACGATCCTGGGCTTGAAGGCCAGATTGTTCCACCTTGGGCCGAGAAGCTCAGGGCACCCCGTCCGGAGCTATCAGCCGCCGGTCACCCCGACGTACGTTCTTCTCTCCGACAGGATCACGCACCTTCCACCCCTGCGATTCCTTCCTGTCTGGAGGGTTTGAGCGACATAACCGGCAGGTCCACCTGCGTCGGGGAGTACCAGGACTTCATCAGGTACTTTCGGGACCGGTACTCGCGGATCAGGGAGATGCTCTCGGGAAGGCTGAACGCAAGGCCGATCGAGAGCCTGAGAAAAGGCATCGCTGGAAGGGAGATATCCATCATCGGGATGGTGATGGACGTGAGGACCAGCGCCAAGGGGAACAAGGTGGTGGAGCTGGAGGACCCCACGGGTATGGTGACGGTGATCTTCCAGAAGGGCGTTCCCGGGTCCGAGGAGACCGTATCCCTGGTCCTGGACGAGGTGATCGGGGTCACCGGGACCACCGACGGGAAGGGGAGGTTCTTCGGCAAGACTCTCGTTCGGCCGGACCTTCAGGCTCGCTCTTTGATCGCGACCGGAGAGGGCGGGGCGCTCCTCCTCTCGGACATTCACGTCGGAAGCACCTACTTCATGGAGGATGCATGGGACAGGTTCATCGAATGGATCAACGGGGAGGTGGACGACCCCCTGGGGATCGCCTCGAAGGTGAAGTACGCGGTCATTGCGGGCGATCTCGTCGACGGGATCGGGATATATCCAGGCCAGGAGGGGGACCTCTCCATAAAGGACATCTGGGAGCAGTACGAGCGGGCGGCGGAGCTTTTGAACGCGATTCCGGACCGAATTCAGATCGTCCTCTCTCCGGGAAATCACGACGTGGTCAGGCAGGCGGAGCCGCAGCCTGCGCTGCCCGAGCAGCTCAGGGACCTCTTCAAGAAGAACGTCACATTCGTAGGAAACCCGGCCGGATTCAGGCTCGGCGGCGTCGACTGGCTCGTCTATCACGGCCGGAGCATAGACGATCTGGTCCTGAAGATACCGGGCCTCTCTTACGGCGAGCCTGAGAAGGCGATGGTCGAGATGCTGAAGAGAAGGCACCTCTCCCCCATCTACGGGAATCGCGTCTCGATAGCCCCGGAGGAGGAGGATCTTCTCGTCATACGAAGGCCGCCCGCGATCCTTCACTGCGGCCATGTCCACACCATTGGGATGACCCGCTACAAGGGTGTGACGGCTATAAACAGCGGCACCTGGCAGGGCCAGACCGATTTCCAGAAGAAGATGAACATCCAGCCCACCCCGGCGATAGTGCCATATCTCGACCTCTCCACGATGCGGGCGAGGAAGCTGATATTTGCGTGATCGTTCCTGGTGTTGTATTGGTTATCTACGAGCGCCGGATTGCCATCATCTGTGGAATGATCCGTTCATGAGGGGGGGCCTAAAGAGGCCTGTGCGTTGATGTCTTCAGATCATACCGCCCAGACCTTCAGATCCTCAAAGCTGACGTGAACGGTCCCTATGCTACTGATGTCATTTGTTTCTATACCCAGGCCTATATTCCCTGAGTTAAAAGTGTTGTCGATGCATTCGTTGAGTTTGATGTCGTTCACATAAAAGGTAAATCTATTACCTCGACACTCTACTTTGATTCGGTTAGTCGACGTTCCCTTATTAATTGCAGAAGATTCGGTCCATGGGATTATGTCCTTAAAGCTGCGATACTGCGTTTTATCGAAATTGTAGTATCCAAGGTCAGATATAAGGAACCTATAATAGTTATCGTCATCGCGTTTGCGTAATACAACTCCATAACAACAGGGGATTGGAACGTGTTGAGTCAATTCGGGGGGTGATATGCCCAAAGACGTTCCGCCTTCTTGAGTCGCATTTACTTCGATTATGAAATTGTTCAGGCCCATTTCTGTGGGGTAAGATGATGCAAATTTATCGCTCTGTGAAAGTTCAATGTGTAATTTGTTGTTTTGGACATAACTACGTAATCCGGCTGATTCAGTTAATCCCCACCTCTTAAAGTCCGCTGAGTATATAAGACCGTTGGATTCTTCTAAGTTTTCGGATATTTTTCCGGGTTTCATCCCTCCTTTGAGGGTAGTTCCTCTCGAAATTACTAAACTCCCTTTACCGTCATAGAAAAGGGTACCTGTAACGAAAATACCCCCGATGGTAAGTGAATTACCATTTGTATATATATTTCCGACCAATATCGGTGTATCAGTCCCATGTATCTCAACGTCTTTAGTTAAAATTATGTCCCCACTATATCTGCCGCTATGTACTTCGATCGTGTCACCGGGATCTGCGCTATTTATGGCCGTTTGGATGCTTTTATAGTTACAACCTATTGGGCAAACTGTCACAGTGCTGGCTTGTGATGCCATAGACAGAAAAGCCAACAGAACCAAAAAAAATATAAGTCTAATTTTCATCCACTTCGCCTCCAAAACAACTTGGAGTTTATCATCTTCATACAAAAAAGTTTCGGAGTGGGCATTTTAATTGGGCTGTTCAGATATGCAGATTGGCCTTTTTCCCCCGACGACAGTTCCTCCCCTCCATGAACTTCACCATCTTGTAGAGCGTCCAGTTGCAGGGCGTCGGAACCCCCGCCTCTTCCCCGAGCCTGACCACGGCCCCGCTCAGGGCCTCAATCTCCGTCGCCTTCTTGGACCGTATGTCCTGGAGGGTTGAGGACTCGTGCCTCACCGTCGGGGGGAGCTTCTCGTAAAAGACGGCCGTGTACTCCTCAGGGGTGGACCAGTGGGTCCTGTACCCCGTCGCCTCCATCACCGAGAAGATCTCCTTTATCACTGCCTCCATGATCTCTCTAGAATATGGCCACTCGCATATGGCCACTCGCCCAGTGCGCCGTAGGGGACGTTGAATATGGCGCCGAGGGGGGTTTAGGGCGCAGTTGTAGAGCATCTTCGCCCAGAGGTCCTTTCCAATGTTCTCGACGACCTCGGCGGGTATCCCGCCTTTGGTGATCGCCTCCACGAGAGTCCCCATGGGGGCGAGGTCCGAGCCGAAGAGGCTTCCCAGGTGGATGGAGTCGGCGTGGACCGTCACATCGACGACGTTCTTTTGGGGCCTCTGAAACCCGGTTATCACCCTCGCGTTGTAGATCCTGTTTTTTGGAAAATGGTCGTTGAAGATCTCGGCGTTCCCCCAGCCGTTCTGGAAGAGGACGATCTTGCCCCTCCCGCCGAGGATTTCAGGGTGGGTGGATAGCTCCGAGGCGGCCCTTTCGGAGTCGTGGGACTTGGTGCAGACGAGGACGTAGTCGTAGTCGGAGCCGTGGCCACGGCCGGATTTGTCCTGGAAAAGGTCGTCCAAAGAGTCGTACGCCTCGAACTCGTCGGGGCCGAACTCGAGGGTGCCGAAGATCCCGGTCCTCACCAAACCGCCCTTCCTCAACGCCGAGACCGTCCCCTCTCTTGCGATTATGTCGACCCCCTTCGCCGGACCGGATCAGGCAGCTTGCAACCCCGAGCCCGACTGCGCCGCCGCCGTAGATTAAAACCTTCATACTAGAGCCCTCAAAGGGGCCCAATTGAACTTAATCCACTTCACCTCTTCCCCCGCCTCGCTCTAATCGCCTTCCAGCCCGCCCTCCAGGTCGGTGGCGAGAGGAGGAAAAGGGCCAGGGGTGGGACGGTTTTGATGGGCCAGATCCTCAGCATTCCTTCAGCTGACCCCTCCAGCATCTCCTCGGAGAAGGTGGGCGCGATCCTCGCCCTCAGCGGGGTGAGGGCCTCGAGGGGGATCAGGATCGCCATGAGGAGACCGACGGCCTCCGCCGTATCCGCCGGGTCAGAGAGGCCGAGCCTGATATCAATCCATAGGGATTGGACTCGAACGGCCCTGAATAGATCCCTCAATAGATGCGCCAGGTTTCCTAGAAAGCCCTCGGTTCTCAGCACTTCGAGGGCGATTCTCGACGAGCCCGGACCCTCCCTCTCCTTTTTCTCTTTTTTCTCATCTTTTTTTGAGGCCCGCTCTTCCCCTTTCTCTGAAGGCTCCCGCTCGGAGGCGGCTCCGGAGACGTCTTTATGAAGGCGGCTGAAGAGCCAGCCTATTCTCATCCTGGTCTCGGGACTATCCCCGCCCCTTGAGACCCTCCCCTCCAGATCGATGGGAACCAGGAGGAGAAGGGCCAGCAAAATAAAAAGGAGAAGCAGGATCAGAAGCGCCGAGCCCAGGATCGCGGGGAGGGTCATGGAGGGCCTTCACCCTACTCCACCTTGATCTCCTTTCCCTTCTCCTCTCCTTTCTTCTCCTCGGACCCCTTGTGCTTTTTCTCCTCCCGCTCGTCGATCTCCTTTTTGATCAGCTGGGGAACCTTATCCGCCAACTGTTCGATGAGGGAACCGCTTCCCTTCCGGACCGGCTCCACCCTGACCATGTCCTTCTCGATGATGATGACGGCCACGGGCTTTATGCCAAAGCCGCCTCCTGCACCACCGCTGGCTCCCTCATCACCCTTTCCGGACCCAGCCCCGGCCCCAAACCCGGCGCCGACGCTCAAGAGCGGTACCACGGTATTCTCGCCAGCGGTGATCGGCTCACCGATGACGGTCTTGCTGGTCAAGAGCCTCTCCATCTCGGCGATGGTGGCCTTTAACAGAGTTTCAACTTCGCTCATATTTCATCCCCATGCAGAATAGGCGCTGAAACATTAAAAACTTTTTCCAGGAACTGCATCAGAGGAATGTGAACGGGAATAAAACGATGCGAAAGAGGACGATCCCGGCATTTCGTCCTTATTCCGCCTTCATACCGGTCGTTCAAATGCAGAAGGACGATATCCAGGGGACCTTGATCACATCAGATCTTTTAACACGAAATCTCGAAAAAATATGAAAATATCCATCGGCGAGAGGGCAAAAAAGGATCATGAGGGCGAACCGGGAGCATCAGGCAGATCAACCTGTGATTGGCGCTGGAGAGAGGGCCATATTTCGTTTGGGAATCCCGAATCTCCTGATGCTGAGCTTATACACAAATCTTCTGGGAATGACCGGCTCAAGGGTGAATAAGGGGGCCCATTCCAATTTAAAAATTACTCAAATATTGGATATCTTTTCAACCCCAAAAATAATCATGAAAACTGGTTTTTGAAGGTCGAAAAGTCCGAAAATTGGCCCTTCTCCGCACACCACTTCACACTTTTTTTAACTACACTAGGTCAAAGTATTTATATCAAAACACGACAGAAATTCAGTTAGACTCTCAAGAGACGCTCAACTCGAACCTGGAGATTTCGGCAGGTCAAATCGCAGTTAAAGTCCATTTGACCCGGTGACCTCCGCTCCAGAATCGCCGTCGGATCCTCTGGATCCTTCATTTTGCGACGTTCGTACCCAGAAACCGGCATCTGAAATCCAACCTTCTAGACCGGGTCAGCTACAGAAGGAGGCACTTATTATGACGTGGCAAGAAGAACTCCAAGAGAATATAAGCTCCATCGAAGGGCTGAAGGAATACATCGACGTAAACCCGAATGAAGAGAACCTGTTACAAAAAGTCATAGACGCTCACCCCATGAGCATAACAAGGTACTACATCTCCCTCATAGACAAAAAAGACCCCAAGGACCCGATAAGAAAGATGGCCGTCCCCTCGAAGGAGGAGCTGAACCTCATAGGCTCTTACGACACCAGCGGCGAGAAGGAGAACACCAAGATGCCGGGGCTCCAGCACAAGTACGCCCAGACGGCCCTGGTCCTCTCGACGAACCGCTGCGCCATGTACTGCAGGCATTGTTTTCGAAAGAGGCTCGTCGGCCTTCCCAACGACGAGGTGATGCGAAGGTTCCAGGAGGCGGCAGATTACATCAGGGACCATCGGGAGATCAACAACGTCCTCATCTCGGGAGGTGACCCTCTGGTCCTACCGACCGAAGTCCTGGGCCAGTTTCTGGAGGACCTATCCTTCCTCGACGGCGGCTCTTTCGTTCGGTTCGGAAGCCGCGTGCCCGTCACCTTCCCCGAGAGGATAACCGAGGACAAAAAGCTCCAGGAGGAGCTCGACGCCTACTCGAGAAGGGACCGGAGGGTCTACCTGGTGACCCAGTTTAACCACCCCGGCGAGGTCACGCCAGAGGCCGCGGAGGCCGTCGACACTCTGATGCGCTGCGGCGTCGTCGTCAACAACCAGACCGTCCTCCTCAAGGGCGTAAATGACAACCCCCAGACTCTGGCCGAGCTCCAGAACAAGCTCGTGAGCATAGGCGTCAACCCCTACTACGTCTTCCAGTGCAGGCCCGTCAAGAGGGTGAAGCACCACTTCCAGGTCCCCCTCTGCCGGGGCTGCGAGGTCGTCGAGGAGGCGAAGAGAAGGATGAACGGCCACAGCAAGAGGTTCAGGTACATCATGTCTCATCGGACCGGCAAAATCGAGATCGTGGGAACCATGGGTGATGAGATCTACCTCAAGTACCACCAGGCCAAAGACAAAAGCGAGATCGGACGGCTCTTCAAAAGGAGGCTGAACCAGAAGGCTGGCTGGCTTGATGAGCTTAAGCCTGTCGAGGAGTTCCCGGAGCCGAGGGCCGCCACCAGGCCTCACTCGGCGCAGCATAGGGGCTACCATCCGGCTCACCGGTACAGGTGAGACTCGATTTTTCTGATGCGATGGGCACGGCCAGCTTTTGGCGGACTCTGTTTTTTCGCAGACTCGCCTAACGCTCTCCTGCTCTCTGAAGAGTCACGCCGCCGTCTACGGTTTAGTCTTTGGCCCTGTCCGTTCTATACTCTCGGATATGTCCCGAGAAGATCTTCACCCCCTGGACTTCAAAGAGGTACTGAGAAGACTTTGAGAACATGCTCAATAAAATATTATATCATGCCGCTTTATAAATTAAGTTAGCCAAACTCGGGATATCGTCTCGAGATGAAAATATTCCATTAAGATAGTGGAAGAAGTTAACTTCCTGCTTACGGCAT
>Ga0268279_1000366_pt1 | contig 29326 bp, 31 predicted proteins | sample saktaG_6_FD_190142 | JGI IMG/M metagenome (GOLD analysis project Ga0268279, IMG submission 190142) | Saline water microbial communities from Sakinaw Lake, British Columbia, Canada - sak_2010_1_5_80m | ecosystem: Environmental > Aquatic > Non-marine Saline and Alkaline > Saline ...
AAGTGTCATATCTGCGAGTGTGCGGCAGCTTGCGCTTTTGCGCAAGGGAGCTGTTTTGATGCTCATCTTGCGCCGGAATCGGATTCTGTTTCGTGCTCATGTTGCATTGTACAATACTAAACCTTGCCAAACTCATTGTGATTGGTAAAATGATTAATTATGCAATACAAAATCGCGGTGTCGGGGGCGGCTGAAATCAGCCACTGTTGCGACAATATCATTCTGCTTTCCAAGGAAGTGGGCAAGGCGATTGCCCGCGCCCATTGCGTTTTGGTTTCCGGCGCCACAACGGGGGTGCCCTATTTTTCGGCGCAGGGGTGCAAACAGGAGGGCGGTTTCAATGTTGGCTTTTCGCCGGCCGGTTCGGAGCTTGAGCATACCCGGCGCTATCGTTTGCCGGTGGATGTTTTTGATGTGATGATCTACACTGGCGCGGATTATTCGGGTCGGGATATCATTATGACCAAATCCGCGGACGCGGTGATTATTGCCTGTGGCCGGATGGGAACGCTCCACGAATTTACCACGGCCGTGGAATGCAAAAAAATTATCGGTGTTTTGGAGGGTTCGGGAGGGACTGCCGACAAGATTCGCGATTTGGTGAAAGGAACTTATCGGGGAATCAGAAAAATCGTTTATGACCGCGATCCGATATTGTTGGTGCAAAAAGTGATTGAACGCGTGGAACAAGAGAAAAAGAAATCAAAACTATAATTATGGCCTATAATATTTGCGTTCTTGGCGATAGCATCGCATTTGGAAAATATGATTCAAGGGGGGGGGTGGGTGTCGTTTCTGGGAGAGTTTTTGGAAACAAAATATTTAGTCGGCGAAGGCGATGAATCTTATGTTTACAACCTTTCAATTTCCGGCAATCAAAGCGATGATATTTTGGCGCGATTTGAAGCCGAAATCAAGCCGAGATTTTCACAAAAAAGAGAATTCATCGTTATTTTTGCCACAGGATTAAATGATTCGGCATTTGTTTACAGCAAGGGCGATAATTGGGTTAGATTGAAAGATTTTAAAGAAAATTTGCGCAAACTTATTGTCGCCGCGCGCAAATATTCCGACAAAATCATTTTTATCGGTGCCACGCCGGTTGACCAAGAAATTGTTAACCCGATGCCTTGGGATACCGACAAATCATATCACAATGAAGATATTGAAAAATATAATGAAGCGTTGCAAAATATTGCCAAAGAAAACGGCGCGGGATATATCCCGCTTTTTGAAAAATTTATGGCCGCGGATCACAAAAAACTGTTGCATGACGGTGCCCATCCCAATTCGGCCGGCCACCGGATGATTTTTGAAACCGTCCGCGATTATCTGCTGGATAAAAAAATTATCTGAATCCTAACAAAAAAAAGAAAAATATCACCTTATTGTTTCGCCGATAAACTATTCTGGTATTCTGCAGAATATTGGAATAGTTTTTATTTCGTTGTTATAATGGAATCATCAATAATTAATTTATGATATGTCATTAAAGCAGGGCGACACAAAAAAACAAAAAACGCCAAAACAACTCGAGCGTTATTTTAAAGGGGTGGCAAATCACCGAAGAGTTGAAATTCTTCAACTGATTGCAAAAAGGCGGGGAGTCACTTTGGGAGATATTGCTGAAATTTTGGAATGCAATTTCAAAACCATTTCCGAGCACACAAAAAAGCTTGTGCAGGCCGGATTAGTGAACAAAAAATATCGCGGCCTTCAAGTGGAGCACGATCTGTCACCATATGGAGAAAGATTTTTAGAATTTATGAAATCATTTTAGGCGAGCGGCGCATTGGTTTTTGATAATTATGATTTAATTAAAGTATTCTCATATTCTGCAGAATACCAGAATAGTTTGTAAATGATTTTAGATGATATTTATGCAAAAGGTGGCGGTGTTCACTTTAATAGATGGAAAAGGAAGGATGCTTTTGCAACATCGCAACGAAAGCATGGCAAGATTTCCCAATCTTTGGGGACTTTTTGGCGGGCTTGTTGAAGACGGGGAGATTCCGGAAGTTGCTGTGCGCCGCGAAGCAAAAGAAGAAATCGGGGTTGATTTGGAGGAAATGGAATTTTGCGGAAAATATTTGTCAGAGGGGTATGAATTGCATCTTTTTATTGGACAGCTTGAGGCGCCGGTAGAACAGCTAAAAAACCAGCAAACCGAAGGCGACGATTTGGGGATGTTTTCTCTTGACGAAATAGAGTCGTTGAAAATGACGCCGAGAATTAAAGAAATCCTTCAAAAAATTTTCAAACCAAATAATTTAAAATGTGAATATTAATATTCCGACATTCTGCATAATGTTGGAATATCTGTTAATATTATGGAAAAGATAAAAATTGGGTTTGGTGAGGTTGAAAAAATAATTAAAGAATTTGCACATGGAAATAGGGAATTTTTGGAAGAAATTGATTTTGTGGCGGGGATGAGTCGGGGAGGGTTGGTGCCGGCGGCGTTGCTGGCCGCAAAAATTGATAAGCCGTTGGTTGCGGCTTATATCAATAAAAATGATGAGATATTTTTTGATCGTGCCGAATGGATTGCCAGCAAAAATATTTTGGTTGTTGATGATATTATTCGCTCGGGCAAGACGTTGTGGTTTTTGCAAAAACACTTGCAAAAACATTGCCATCCGCAAAGCATTTCGTTTTTTGTTCTTTATCGGGTGAAATCATTGCAAGATAGCGATTATGATGTTTTATCAATTGCCCGGGAAATTGACGAAGATGTTATTTTCCCATGGGATTAAGATTATGAAAAAAAATTTTGTAATTCGGCGAGCCAAAATAGAAGATTTGGGCGATATCTTACGGTTGAATTTTGCGTTATTCGAAAAAGAACATAATGATTATGCGCCTGATTTAAATTTGAAATGGACATATGGCAAAGGCAAAAAAATTTTTGCCGAAAATATCCAAAATAAAGATAATTTTGCGGTTGTGGCAGAAATTAATAATAAAATTATTGGATATTTATGCGGCAGTTTGTGTAAATTGTCGTGGAGGGGGGGGGCAGGGCGCAGAATTGGACAATATGTTTGTTGAAGAAAAATTCAGGAATAATGGCCTTGGGAGGGTATTAGTGGATAATTTTATTGATTGGTGCGAGAAGAAGCGGGTTGATTATATTGATGTGAGAGCGTCAATGCGGAATGCCGGCGGAATTCAATTTTATAAACGAGCCGGTTTTAAAGATTATGATATTGTGTTAGAAATGAAATTAAGCAAATGATATTTAAAATGCAGTTTGTCGAGGTCGCACCTCGGCGAGTACGCCGAGGAACGACCTCAAATACAAATTTGCAATTCAAACATATGGTGGCAAAAAAAACGCAAAATAAAACAAAAGAAAGTAAAGCAGAAGAAAGCAAAACAAATTGTGGTTCAAAATGTAAGCGCGAGGAGTTTAAGGTTTCCGGGGAGAGAATTCTGGAAAAGGTTAAGGAATTGATAAAAGAAGGGAATGTGCGCCGGATAATCATTATTAATGATAAAGGCGATACGCTAATGGAAATTCCTTTGACTTTGGCGGTAGTGGGCACGGCGTTGGCGCCGGTGCTTGCCGCGGTGGGCGCGCTGGCGGCGTTAATTGCCAACTGCACGATAATAGTGGAGCGAAAGTAATAGCATTAAGTTTGTGTAAGGTTTCACCTTGCAAGCTTGCAAGGTGAAACCTTACACAATTTAACTATGGATATATTTAAGAAAATCACGAATTTTTTGTTTGAATTGAATGAAGCCAAGAGAGTGCCGCGCAGTGGCTGGCATCGGTTGGGAATTAAAAACGCCGAATCGGTCGCCGACCATTTGGCTCTGACCGGCCAAATCGCGTTTGTGCTGGCGCAAATGGAAAATGCCAACGCGCCTTGGGCGGCGACACTGGCGCTTTTCCACGATGTTGGCGAAATTCGCACAGGTGACGAAGATTGGATATCTCGGATTTACAAAAACAAAGACGATTCCGAGGAGAAAGCTTTTTTGGCGCAGATTGATGGATTGCCGGTTAATGGGAAGTTCGCGGATATTTATCGCGAAATCAAAGAAAAAAAGACCAAAGAAGCAATAATCGTTAAGGACGCGGATCTGTTGGAATTGGCGATTCAGGCAAAGGTTTATGAACGTTCGGGATATCATGGCGCACCGATTTTTATTGACGGCATGCGTGATAATTTAAAAACCAAGTCCGCAAAGAAATTGTTGGGCGAGATTGAAAAAGGCGAGATTGAAGATTGGTGGCTGGCAATTCCCGAGATAGTGGCGATTAAGAAAAAAACTTTAGAAACAAACAACAAACAATAAACAATAAACAATAAACAATAAACAATAAACAATAAACAAAATCAACTACTTGCTGGGTACGATAAATAAAAGTGAAATACAGATTGACCAAGGTCGCACCTCGCCGATTACGGCGAGGAACGACCTTTTCCGGCGTAGCTTTTTTGGAAGTAGATTATAAATTTTGAAATTTTAGAATATGCCGATACATTTGAATTACCAAGGAACAATTTGTTCAAAGTGCGGGGCGGAATTTATCGCGCACCAAAAAAATTGCCAATGTCCGGCTTGCGGAAACGCAACGGACGATTTTTGCGATTTTTGCAACGCAACAATCGCATCAATGAAAGACCACAAGCAGATTTATGGCAATTATTTTCCCGAAACATGGTTTTCGGGATCGGTTGTCGACACCGTGCAACAAATAATTTTTGAATTATTTGATAATTTTGAAGCAGAAAAGCCAAAAGATTTTTATGCTTTTGCCATTGCGCAATTGGCCGGAATTGAGTGGGGAAAGGGGCGAGAGCATTTGGCGCCGCAGGTTGAGCAACTCGCGCTGGAAGTTTTTGAAATCTACAAAATCGACCCGGATTTTCGCGGCAACAATTTGAAAACCAAATCCATAGATCCAAAATTGAAGGATATGAAAAGCGATGGCCTTCCCCTTGACAATTTTTTATAAAATGATAACTAATCCCTTCTGCCTCGTGCCTATGCGCAGATGACGATGTTATCTGCTTTTATTTTATAAAGAAGGTGTATGATAAAATAAAGTTTTGGCAAGGTCGTACCTCGCCGATTACAGCGAGGAACGACCTTGGGAGTGTAGATGCGTTGCCTTGAAAAGAGGGGATTTTTTTTATATGATGGGGAATAAACGAAAATACTCAATATTCAACTGTTCAATTTTCAAAAAATATTCAATATTAAAATATTCAACTTGTTTTTTGCTTTTGATTATTGTTTCTTGGTTATTTTTTGAAAATTGAAGATTGATTATTGAATATTATCAAACTAATGTTTGAACCCGAAAGCATTGTTAAAGGAAAATTGGCGGAAAGTTTGGTGGAGCAGTTGTTGAAGGCAAGTGGTTGCCGGGTTTATCGTTTGGGTGCCGACGCGGCGCTGGAAAATATCGCGCAATTGGAAGATGAATTTTCCAAGGACAGTGACCTGGGCAAGAAAATGGCTTCCATTCCGGATTTTGCCGTGATGGGGTGTCGCGAAAAACCGGTGTTTGTGGAAGTTAAATTTCGTGCCGATCCCGAGTCGTTGGAAGAAGAACTGCTTTTAGAAAAGGAGGCGCAGGAGGGTTTTTGGAAGGCAAAAATCGTTTTGGTGACCACAAAAGAAAAGCCTTATTTTCGTGTGCTGACGCCGCCATATTTTTCAAAGGAAAAACGGGAGGGCTGGCCCATTCCGGTGGCTAATTGGAAACCGCTGGAAAAAGACGAAGATTTGGGATGCGACGCGAAAACCGTAAAAGAATTTGAGAAATTAGCCGAAAAATATTATGGATAAAAATAATTCAGAATATCAGCCGCAAATAATTGAGCCGAAGTGGCAGAAGCGCTGGGAGGAAATAAATGCCGATGTCGCGCCGGATTTTTCGGGTAAGCCCAAATTTTATAATTTGGATATGTTTCCATATCCGTCGGGGGCGGGATTGCATGTGGGGCATTTTAAGGGCTACGCGGCCAACGATGTGGTGGCGCGGCAAAAGCGGATGGCCGGGTTCAATGTGTTGCATCCGATGGGTTGGGACGCGTTTGGCTTGCCCGCGGAAAATTATGCCATTAAAACCGGTATTCAGCCGGAAATTTCCACTAACAAAAATATTGAAAACATCAAGCGCCAGATGAAAATGGCGGGGTTAAGTTATGACTGGTCGCGCGAAATTAATACCACTGATTCGGAATATTGCAAATGGACGCAATGGATATTTTTGAAACTTTTTGAGAAAGGATTGGCCTATGAATCGGAATTGCCGATCAACTGGTGTCCATCGTGCAAGACCGGCCTTGCCAATGAAGAAGTGGCGGGCGGTTTGTGCGAAAGATGCGGCGCCAAGGCCGAGAAAAAGAATTTGCGACAATGGGTGCTAAAAATCACCGCTTATGCCGACCGCTTGCTGGCTGATCTTGAAGGGTTGGATTGGCCGGAAAAAATCATTGAAATGCAAAAGAATTGGATTGGCAAAAGCGAGGGCGCGGAAATTAAATTTAAAATAAAAAATTTTGATTCGGAAATAAATGTTTTTACGACCCGGCCGGACACGCTTTTTGGTTGCACTTATATCGTGCTGGCGCCGGAGCATTCGCTTGTCGCCCAACTCCAAGAAAAAATCGCTAATAGTCAAGAAGTTGAAAAATATGTTGCCGTGGCCAAGCAGAAAATGGATTTGGAGCGGATCAGCGAGGTGAAAGACAAAACCGGCGTTTGTCTTGAAGGAATTGTGGCGATAAATCCGACAAACGGCCGTGAGGTTTCGGTTTGGGTTGCCGATTATGTTTTGGTTAATTATGGCACGGGTGCGATCATGGCGGTGCCGGCGCATGATGCCCGTGATTTTGACTTTGCCAAGAAATACGATTTGGAAATAATTGGAGTGATTAAGCCACGGGAAGGGGATAGTCAATTGCCGTATGAAGGCGCGGGGGTATTGGTGAATTCCGATCAGTTTAACGGATTGGATTCGTTGGAAGCGAAAACAAAAATAACCGAATGGTTGGCTCTTAACAGCAATGCCGAAAAAACTGTTAATTTCAAATTGCGCGATTGGGTTTTTTCGCGCCAGCGCTATTGGGGCGAGCCAATTCCACTGGTGCATTGCGATAAATGCGGAATAGTCGCGGTTTCCGAAGATCAATTGCCGGTGCGCTTGCCTAAGGTGGAAAAATATCAGCCCACTGGCACGGGAGAATCGCCACTGGCGGCAATTGATGAATGGGTGAATACGGCTTGTCCCAAATGCGGCGGGAAGGCAAAAAGAGAAACCAACACGATGCCGCAATGGGCCGGATCGTCATGGTATTATTTGCGTTATATTGATCCGCAAAACGGGAATAGTTTGGTTGCTAAAGACAAAGAAAAACACTGGATGCCGGTGGATCTTTATGTGGGTGGCGCGGAACACGCGGTTTTGCATTTACTCTATGCGCGGTTTTGGCATAAATTTTTGTTTGATTTGGGGGTGGTTTCAACAAAGGAGCCATTTCAAAAATTGCGAAGCATTGGGATCGTGTTGGCCGAAGATGGGCAAAAAATGTCAAAATCGCGCGGCAATGTGGTGAATCCCGACGATATTGTCAAAGAATATGGCGCCGATACGCTGCGGGTATATGAACTTTTTATGGGGCCGTTTGATCAGGCGATCGCCTGGAGCACGGACGCGGTGCGAGGTAGCCGCAAATTTTTGGGAAGAATTTGGAATTTGGTTGCTGATTGCGCAAAAAACGAAAAAAGTAGCGATGAAATTTTGCGGCACGCCCATAAGCTGAACCAAAAAGTTGCAAGCGACATTGAACAACTGAAATTCAACACCGCGATTGCCGCGTTTATGGAATTTTTGAATTTTGCCGAAGACAATAAAAACGAGGTTGGCAAAGATATTTTGGAGAGAATGGTTTTGTTGCTCGCGCCTTTCGCGCCGCATATTTGCGAGGAGCTTTGGCAGAAATTGGGGTATAATGAAAGCGTTTTTTTGCAATCATGGCCAAAGCCCGATGGGGAAATGACAAAAGAAAAAGAAATTGAATTGATTGTCCAAATCAACGGCAAAATGCGGGATAAAATCAAGGTTAGCGCGGACATTGCCAAACAAGAAGCGATTGCTCTTGCCAAATCTTCGGAAATAGTGCAAAAATGGATAGGCAATAAACCAATCAAAAAAGAAGTTTATATTAAGGGCAGATTAGTTAACTTCGTCATTTAATTTTTAATAAGCCCCAAGAACCAAATTCCAATATTTAAATTTTAAATATTGAAATTTATTTGGAATTTGATGCTTGGTGCTTGAAATTTAATTTATGTGCGGCATTATCGGATATATTGGAACCAAACCTGCTTTTCCGATACTCTTATCGGGCTTGAAGCGCATGGAATATCGCGGCTATGACAGCTTTGGTTTTTGTTTGCTTGATAACGGCAAAAGGCCGGTTTTGCACAAGAGAGTGGGCAAAATTTCGGATGCCGGAGTTGACTTGCCACCGGATATGGAGGGAAATATCGGCCAAGCGCATACGCGCTGGGCGACAATGGGAAAGGTGACTGAAATTAATGCCCATCCTCACGCGGATTGCAAAAACGAAATTTACGTCACTCACAATGGGATTATTGAAAATTATCAGGAATTAAAAACTTTGCTTGAAAAAGAAGGGCATAAATTTGTTTCTGAATGCGATAGCGAAGTGTTGAGCCATTTGATTGAAAAATATTTTCAAGGCAATTTGGAAGATGCTGTGCGCCGCGCGTTGCGAGAGGTGCGCGGAACTTATGGTCTTGTGGCAATGTCATCGCAAGATCCGGAAAAATTGGTGGCCGCGCGCCTTTCCTCTCCGCTTTTGCTGGGAGTGGATGGCAATGAATTTATTTTGGCTTCCGATCCGGCGGCGATCATTACTCACACGCGGCAAGTTATCAATATAGATGACAATGAGATTGTTGTGGTTAAACCTGGCGATTTTTTGATTATCAAAGAAAAGCCAATGATTCAAATTGAATGGACGGCCGAAGATGCCGAAAAAGGGGAATACGAACATTTCATGCTCAAGGAAATTAACGAGGAGCCCCAGACAATTGAAAATGCTATTCGCGGCCGGATGATGCCCGAAGAGGGGCGGGTCAAGCTTGGCGGGCTTGATATGGCGGCGGACAGAATAAAAGATATTGATAAATTAATTTTGGTTGCTTGCGGCACTGCCAGCTTTGCCGGACGCGTGGGAAAATATATGCTTGAAGAATATGCGGGTATTCCGGTTGAAATGGATCTTGGTTCTGAATTTCGTTATCGCAAACCTGTGTTATCTGACAAAACGGCGGCGATATTCGTTTCTCAATCCGGTGAAACCGCCGACACTCTGGCGGCTTTGAGGGAGATGAAGCAAAAGGGAATTTTGACGCTGGGTGTTACTAACGCGGTAGGTTCCAGCCAGGCGCGCGAATCCGATGCCGGGGTCTATACTCGTTCAGGCCCGGAAATGGCGGTGGCATCCACAAAAGCGTTTATCGGCCAGTTAGTCGCGTTGGCGTTGATGACGATTTATTTCGGCCGTCAGAGAGATATGTCGGTGGTAACCGGTAAAAGGATTATTGATGAGTTGGCGGCCTTGCCCGGGCTTGCTAAAAAAGTGATGGAAAGCGCGCCGTTGATTGAGCGAATTGCCAACAAATATGCTCCGACCGTGGAAAATCACGAAAACGCATGCCAAAATTATTGGTTTATCGGTCGGAAATACAATTATCCGATTGCGCTGGAGGGCGCGTTGAAATTCAAAGAGTGTTCTTATTTGCATGCCGAAGGGATTGCCGGCGGGGAATTGAAGCATGGGTCTTTGGCATTGATTGAGCCGAATTTTCCAACAATTGCGATTTGTCCCAGTGATTCGGTTTATGAAAAAATGATTTCCAATATTGAAGAAGTTCGCGCCCGTAGGGGAAAGGTTATCGCGATTGCCACCGAGGGTAATGAAGAAATCAAAAAATCCGCTGACGATGTGATTTACATTCCCAAGACATTGGAGATGCTCACGCCGATTTTAGCGACAATCCCTTTGCATCTGCTGGCCTATTATATGGCGGTGGCATTAGACCGGAATGTGGACAAACCTCGCAATTTGGCAAAATCAGTGACCGTGGAATAATTCAATATGAAAAACGACACGATTATTTTTGGCACGCTGTATGACATTTCTATTACCATTTGATATTTCTGTTATCATCATTTGACAAGCATCAATATAGTTGACAAATTGGATCTTAAAAGTACCATAGAAGTATGGTGACTCAACTAAAAAAGAAACGGATATTGGAATATACCGCTCTGTTCACCCCCGATGAAGAAACCGGTGATTTTGTGGTTGAGGTGCCTGCCTTGCCGGGTTGTGTTACTCAGGGCAAGAATTTAGCCGAGGCCAAAAAAAATGTGCGAGAAGCAATAGAATTATATTTGGAAACTTTGGCTGAAAGAAAAATTGCTTTTCCGAAAGATGTTGATCCCAATTTTTTTAAAAGCAAAGTAAGTATAGAAATAAATTATTGTCCGGTTTAAGATATGACGCAACTTCCGGTTTTAAAACCAAAAGAGGTTGTGGCGGCTTTGGAGAAATTGGGGTTTAGAAAGCATCGCCAAAAAGGCAGTCATTTGATCATGGTTCGTGATGGTGATGCAATACACCAGCCGGTGGTTCCATTGCACCGCAAAGATTTATCCAAAGGCACTTTGCGCGCAATTATCAGACAGCTTGACTTGACGGTTGATGAATTCGTCAAATATCTTTGATTTTTAACTGAGAAGACGGAAACACTGATTCAAGATGTTAAAATTGAATTGTTTTTGTGTTTGATTTCAGGTTTTCTTTTTTGGAGTTGGCAAATACTGAAATATATTTTAGTATTATCTTATTGAATGCTAAATTATATTTTCGGAGTGTTGAATAATTGCTGAATTTTATTGATTTTGCGGATTTGCCAAGTTCAAAATGATCCGTAGAATCAATTATCCAACACCCTCATTTTTATCCTATGAATAAATTACTGAAGAATCAAAAAGGGGAGAAGGCGATGTTGCTGGGCAATGAGGCAATCGTGCGCGGCGCGCTGGAGGCGGGGGTGCAATTTGTTTCCACCTATCCGGGAACGCCGGCTTCGGAAATTGGCAACAATTTCTATCTTTTGCAAAAGGAGTTAAAGGATGATCCCAAATTCATTTTTGAATTTTCCACCAATGAAAAAACCGCCATGGAGGCGGCAATCGGCGCGAATTTTTCGGGTCTGAAAACTCTGGTGGCAATGAAAAATTTCGGTTTGAATGTGGCATTGGAGCCGCTCTTGCCTTTGGCCTACACCGGCACAAAGGCGCCTATGGTAATTGTGGTTGCCGACGACCCGTCGTGCCATAGTTCCGCCCAGTCGGAAGAGAACAGTCGGCCGTTTTCGGTTTTGGCCCATTTGCCGATGCTGGAGCCTTCCGATGCTCAAGAATGCAAGGATTTTGTGGCTGAAGGCTTTAAAATTTCCGAAAAATTCGGTACTCCGGTAATTATCAGAACCACCACGCGCATTGCTCATCAACGGGCGAGAGTGGTTTTGAATGAGCTTGATCCGGCCAGGAAAGTCAATCTGAAAGGGGAGTTTGTCAAAAACAAGAAAAAATTTGTCACCATGATGCCGCGTTTGCACGAAATGAAAAAAGAAATGTTGGCACGGATGGATAAGATTGAGGCATATTTTGAAAAAAGCAAAATCAACCGTGTTGAAGGTGCTGTGAAAGGCAAGAAAGCAAGCGCCGGAATAATCACTTCGGGAGTTTCTTATTTGCACATTTTGGAAGCAATGAATGAATTGAAGGTTGATTTGCCGGTGTTGAAATTGGGATCGTTTAATCCTTTGCCGGAACAAAAAATAAAGGATTTTATCAAGCCGTTGAAAAAACTTTTGGTGGTTGAAGAAATGGAGCCGTATTTGAGGCATCGCGTTGAACGTTTGGCCAAGGATGCCAATTGCAAATTAAAAATTTACGGCAAAGATCTGTTGTCTTATATTGGTGAAATGAAGCCCGAATACGCGGCATACGCGCTGGCGAAATTCGCGGGCAAAAAATATGATCTGCCAAAATTCGCGCCGAAATTTGAATTGCCCGGCCGATCGCCCCAGCTGTGCCCTGGATGTCCGTATTGGCTGGTGTTTGCGGCCGTCAAAAAGGCGGTGGACGTTGACAAGGTGATCTTTGGCGGTGATATCGGGTGTTATATGATCGGCGCTTTCCCTCCACACAATTTGTATGACTATATGTTCTGCATGGGGTCGTCTGTTGGCATCGCGCATGGCATCAATCGGTCAAGCGGCCAGAAAGTGATTTCGTTTATCGGCGACGGCACGTTTTTCCATTCCGGGATTGAGGGGCTGTTAAACGCGGTTTATAACAAATCCAACCCATTGGTAATCATAATGAACAACGAAATCACCGCGATGACCGGCCACCAACCGCATCCGGATGCTGTGGGTGTGGAAAATCGAATTGCGATTGAAAAAATGGTTTTGGCCTGCGGGGTGAAAGACGAGAATCTAAAGATTATTGATCAGGGGAACAGCGAGGAATTCATCGCCGCGGTGCGCGAATTTGTGGAAAAACCGGAAGTGAGCGTGATTATCGCGCGCCGTCCCTGCAAATTCGTGGCCCCGAAAGAATAGTATTCGCATTTGAGGTGAATCCTCGATGTAATCGTCGAGGTTTCACCTCGCCAAACTGTATTTAAATTTTGTGGGTTGTAGGGGCGAATAATCATTCGCCCTTTTGCGTTGTCCTTTACAAATTTAATGGGTATGGTAAGAAATAATTACCGGCTCGTTGACAATTCAATAAGAAGGGCAATTGGCAGTGAGCTGTTGGAGGAATTGATTTGGGAAAAACCAAATATAAATGCCTTTGTGGGGCGAGCCTGACGGCGATAGTAGAGAATTTGGGGGATCAAAAAGAGTTCTCATGCCCGGTTTGCGGTAAAAAATATAAAGCGAATAAAAGCCCCAGACGTAATTTTTGGAAAATTACGTTTACTGGTTAATTGTGGGGTGCATCAATTTTAATTATTTTTTGGACACTTTTTGTGTCCCTTTGTATTTTTATTTGATAAATTCGCAGATTTTTAATATGATGGAAACATAAATGCGAGTTGGCCAAGGTCGCACCTCGCCGATTATGGCAAGGAACGACCTTTTAGAATTACGAATCTTAAATTTTTGAATTATGATAAAAACTGTTAAAAAATTGGTTGGTGCGAAAAAGGAAAGTAGCAAAGTTTTCAATTGCGTGATTGTGGGTACCGGCGGGCAGGGGCTGATCACTTTGCTGGAGGTTCTGTCGGAGGCGGCGATTCAAAGCGGTCTGGATGCCAAAACCAGTGAATTGCACGGCCTTTCGCAAAGAGGTGGTTCGGTTGAGGTGCACATCAGGTTTGGCAAAAAAGTTTTTTCGCCCATGGTGGCTGCGCTTGGGGCTGATTTGATCGTGGGGTTGGAAATGCAGGAATGCTTGAAAGCCGCCTATTTTGCCAACGAAGAAACTCAATATTTAATTAATGAAGCAATCGTGCCGATTCCCGGCAAAGATTCTTTGGCAAAAGAAGAGATCATCAAAAATTTGCAAAAATTCACCAAAAAAATAGAAGTTGTTAACGCCGGTGAAATTTGCCAAAAAGAGTTGGGATCGGCGGCGGTTGCCGGCGTCTATTTGCTTTGCCGCGCCGCGTTTGAGAAAATGATTCCGCTTTTGCCCGAAACAATGCTGGAAGCGATTAAAGCGTCGGTGGCGCCCAAGCACCTTGATGTTAATATCAAGGCTTGGGAATTAGCGCAGGAACATTTTCAGGAATGATAAAAATTCGATGAGAAGATTTAAGATTTAAAATTTATGAAAAATCCGGCTTTTGCCGGATTTTGTATTCTTGAATTTGTATTTATTCTAAAATCTAAAATCTAAAATCTAAAATCTATATTCTTTCTATTTGCGCTCCCAGAGAGCGAAGTTTTTCATCAAACTTTTCATAGCCGCGGTCAATTTGAAAGATATTGTTCACGGAAGTTTTACCTTTTGCGATTAACCCGGCCAACACCAAGGATGCTCCCGCGCGAATATCTGAAGCATTGACCTTGGTGCCGATCAATTCGGTTTTGCCAAAGATTATCGCGCGGTGCGGGTCGGTGATTTCAATATCGGCACCCATTTTGCGCAATTCCTGCAAATGCTGAAAGCGGTTTTCGTAAAGGGGTTCGTGTATCAAGCTTTTGCCTTCGGCTTGCGTGAGTAGAGTCGCGGTTTGCGGCTGTAAATCCGTAGGAAATCCGGGATAAGGCATGGTTTGTATTTTGGCCGCGGTAAATTTATTCCCGGGTTTTACCTTTATTTTGTTATCACCGATTTCCAAATTCAGGCCGATGTCCTTCATTTTTTCCAAGAATAAAGTTAAATGGCGGGGGTTGGTTTTTTTAATAACTCCTTGCCCGTTGGTAATTGCCAATGCGATCAAGAAGGTGCCGGTTTCAAGCGGATCGGGACAAATGTCAAATTCCGCGCCGGCAAGGGTTTTTTGTCCTTCAATGGTGATTGTGTGAGTTCCCAAACCGTCAATTTTGGCGCTCATTTTTTGCAACATCAAGCAGGTATCTTGCACTTGAGGTTCGGCGGCGGCGATTTCAATGACTGTTTTTCCGGCGGCCATCGCGGCCGTCATTATCGCGATTTCGGTGGCGGTCACGGAAAACTCGTGCAAAACAATATGTGTTCCTTTTAAATCATTGGCGGTTTCAAAATGATAAAATCCGTTTTCTTCCCAAACTTTCGCGCCAAACTTTTTGATTGCTTCCAAATGAATGTCAATTGACCGCAGGCCGATTCTGTCGCCACCGGGGTGGGGAACTTTGAATTTTTTGAAGCGTGCCAGCAGAGGGGCGATTAACAGCACCGAAACCCGCATTTTCTGAAAAAGATCAAAAGAAATTTTATTCGGATCAATATCTTTGGCATTGATCATAACTTTATGATCGTCCAACCATTCAATTTTCGCGCCCATTTGTTCAATAATGCTGATTTGGTCCAAAACATCGGTGCAAAGAGGCAGATTGCCGATGACGCACGGCTCTTCGGTTAACAGTGCCGCCGACAGAATCGCGCCGGCGCTGTTTTTGTAGCCGGAGACGCTAATTTCACCGTTTAATTGATTGCCTCCCTTGATTAAAAATTTTTCCACCATTGTTTTTTTTGGTTATTTGTTTAAACTATACTAAAATATAACAAAAGATAGCAATAGTTGCCAGCTATATCATTAACAGGGCTGTTTGCTGATAAATACGGAATTAACGTATTTTTAGTAAACGGACTTTTATTAAAAAATGGAAAAGGACACGGTAGTATGCTTTGGAGGGGGATCAATGGTCCCTGGTTTGCTTTTAGCAAACTTAAAGTCCGATTTTCGTGTTATTGGGGTGACTTCAATGGTAGATAACGGCGGTTCCACTGGCCAATTGCGCTGCGATTTCGGCGTCTTGCCTCCAGGGGATATTGTGCGCCATATGATTGCCTTGTCCGATGCGCCGGAATGGAAAAAGAAGTTTTTCGCGTTTCGTTTTGGCCAGGAAGTTTTTGATGGCGGCCACAAGGGGCATCGCTTTGCGAATGTTTTTTTGGCCGGACTAGAATGGGCGACTGGCGATTTTGGCAAAGCGCTTGAAGAAGCGGAGAAATTCTTGGAAATTAAGGAAAACCGAGCATTACCGGCGACAACCGACAAAATCACTGTTTATGCCGAGCTAGAAGACGGCACGATTGCAAAAGGTGAAGACGAGATTGATGTTCCTAAAGAGCATGACGCTAACAAAAAAATTACCAAGATTTTCTTAGATAAACCGGCAGTTGCTTACGGACCAGTGATTGAAGAAATCAAGACTGCCAAGATTATTACTTTTGGTCCCGGAGATTTTTATTCCAGTGTGGCACCGTGTTTGCTACCCGAAGGAATGGCGCAAGTGATTCGCGAGTCTAAAGCCAAAAAGATCCTTATTTGTAATACGGTTCAAAAACTTGGCGAAACACAGGAATTCACCGTGGAAAAGTTTGCGCAGGAAATAGAGAAGTATATCGGCGGTCCGTTGGATTTTGTGGTTTATCAAAAACCCGAGGTTTCGGATCAGATGATTGCCGAGATTAGGCAAGAATCGCCGGAAATTATCGGCGCGGTAATGCCCGCGGGAGAATTGAATGCCAATAAGTTTATTGGTAAAGATATATTAAAGGAAGGAGAATTTGCTTATGACCCGCAAAAAGTGAAGGATATCATTTTGGAGCTTGCCCAAAAATAATAATATTAAGCTGCATAGGTGAAAACCTATGCAGCTTGTTGCTTGCATGAATACAGAAAAATTACAGGCGGTGATTTTGGCCGCCGGAGAATCTTCAAGGCTTTGGCCTCTCAACGGGCAGCATAAAAGTTTGTTGCGGATTATGGATAAGCCGTTGATTTGGTATACAATACGAGGATTACGGAAAACGGGGGTTGGCAATATTGTTATTGTTCAGGGGCCGGATCGCGGCATTGAAGAAGAATTGAAAAATTTTCCCGAAATAGAAGATATCAGTTATGCGATTCAGCCGGAAGCTAACGGAATGAGCGGGGCGATGATGGCGGCACAAGAACATGTTAAGGGGCAATTTTTTGTGGTGTTTGCGCACGCGGTTGATTGCGACCATGTCTGTGCCAAGATGCTTGAAAAAATTCATCATACTGGTGCTAAAATGGTGCTCGTGGGGCAGGAAACGCAAACTCCATGGCTTTATGGCATTGTCGGATTGGAGGGGGATAAGGTTTTGGAATTGATTGAAAAACCGGAAGAAGGGAAAGAACCGTCCAATATCAAGGTCAAAGGAGTATACCTTTTTGATGAAAATTATTTTGATTATTTGAAAAAAGTTTTGGGCACAGCGCATTTCAATCAAGAATTTGAGGCGGCCGCTTCGGCTTATGCCAAGGAAAATGACGCGCGCATTGTGTTATTGGATAAAGATTATCAAGGAATATCGCTTAAATATCCATGGCATTTGTTTGGCGTGCAAAAATATCTTTTTGATAAATTTTTGATAAAAAAGACGATTGCCAAATCCGCGAAAATTGCCAAAAACGCAATAATTGAAAGCAATGTTTTTATCGGTGAAAACGCAAAGATTTATGAGGGCGCGGTTATAAAAGGCCCTTGCCATATCGGCGATAACGCGGTTGTGGGGAATAACAGCGTTGTTCGCGATTATTGCGATCTGGAAGATGGCGCAATGGTTGGCGCGTTTTGCGAAGTTGCAAGAACCATATTCCAGTCCGAGGTTCATGTTCATTCGGGGTATTTCGGCGATTCAATTTTGGATCGGGGGGTGCGCGTTGGCGCGGGCGCGATCACAACCAATGTGCGTGTTGACCGTGGTGAAATTTCCTTTTTGGTGAAAAAAGAAAAAAACGGTGTCAAAGAAACAGCAAAAATAGGCACGGGATTAAAATCCTTTGGAGTGATCATCGGCCAAAATTCAAAGATTGGCGCGCGCGCCACATTTATGCCCGGGCGCTTTATCGGTAAAAACTGCCAAGTTGGGTCCAATCGACTGGTGATGCGCAATGTTGAAGACGGCGGCAGTTTGTAAGAACTGATGCAAGGATTATGCTATTACGTGTGTAAGTAGCATGCTACGTAGCAAGGTAAGTAGCAACCGTATTTCCGAGGGTCTATCCCTTTTGTAATCAAAAGGGTTAGACCCTTTTTAAAATAGTTTCGCATGCAAAATCTTGACAGATTGATAAAATTTTGGCAGTATAAAACCAACACAATCCGGCTTTGCGCTTTGGCGTGAAGCAAAATGACCGCGGGAACAACCCGTGGAATGTGTTTTTGTTTCGTGGAGAGATATAAGATGAAAATAGGAGAAGAAGCAGTGTTCATTATCAAAGAAGCAGTGTTGAAAACCATGATGGATCTATCAAAAAAGCCCCGGTTAATCGGAGCGGCTATGATAAAAATATTCAAGTTTTCAAATGACCGCTTGAATAGCTTGTATATTGTACATATATTTTACTAATGGTAATTATGCTTTTTATTTTGGCTTATTACCTCTTTTTTTATATGGAGGGCGTGATATGGTAGAATGGAAAAATAATCATTAATCTTTAATCATTGATTATTAACAAGATTCTTAAATATGGTAATGAGAAATAAAAATCAATTTGTGGTTGGCGTGGATGGAGGAGGAACGAAGACTGCGGCGACGCTGGCCGATATGAACGGCAAGATTGTTGCCCGATCGGTTTCGGGCGGTTCAAGCTTGCGCAACGCGGGGATAAAGACGGCGGCGGAAAACACGGCCAAAGCGATTTATGATGTTATAAAAAGAAGAAAAAATATAAAAATCGTTTCCACGTTCATCGGCTTGCCGGCGATGGAAGAGGAATATAAAAACAAAAAAACCGAGATTATAAAAGAACTGAAAAAGAATAAAAAAATTGCCGGAATTTTTAAAGGGAATGTTGACGTTGGCTCGGACCAATTAGTGGCGTTTCGCAGCGGAAGCCACAGCAAAGACGGAATTGTGGCAATTTGCGGCACGGGTGTTGCTGTCCACGGGTGGCACGGAAGCAAGGGAATTGTATTGAATAATAAGGGCTGGCTGGTGGCCAAGGGCTCGGGCGCGTGGATTGGATTGCGCGTGGCGCAAGCGGTGGTTGATGATGCTGAGGGTCGTGGGCAGAAAACCAGCCTGTCGGACTTTGTTCTAAAGAAAATGAAATTAAAAAACATAAATGGTTTGCTGGATTTTATTTATCATAATTTGCCCATAAATTTATCAAGATTGGCGGTTTTGTGCGATGAGGCCGCCAGTCGCGGCGATAAAATCGCGCGGGAAATTTTGACAACGGCAGGCAAGGAGATTGCGTTGTCGGTGCGCGTTGCCGCGGCAAAGCTTGGTTTTTTTGAACAAGTGCCGCTAGTTCTGGTTGGCGGAGTTTACAAATCCCGCTGGGTTGCCGATACCGCGATGAATGAAATACAACGTTATTATCCGGGCAAGTTTGACTTTGTGGTGGTGGATGATCCTGTAGCAGGCGCGGTGAGGCTTGCCTTGGAAGCAAGAAACCCTAAATCCCAAGCTCTAAATCCTAAATAAATTCAAAATTAAAATATTAAAATTAAGAGTTATGAATATTTTTGTTTTGAAATTTGGATTTTGATATTTGGATTTGTTTAGGATTTAGAAATTAGGATTTATAATTTTATGGAAGACATATATTTTCTGGCCATTGAAACCTCCTGCGACGATACTGCTATCGCGGTGATGAAAGCAAAAGAAGAAAATGGCAAGCTCAAAAAAATTGAGGCGCTTTCCAATATCGTTTCTTCGCAAACGCAGTTGCACGCCGGATACGGCGGAGTCTATCCTTCTTTGGCAAAGCGCGAGCATCAAAAAAACCTGCCTGCGGTCTTTGAAACGGCGACCAAAAATTTTGATGTTTCAAAATTAAAATTTATTGCAGTGACGCATGGTCCGGGGCTGGACCCTTGTTTGTGGACTGGAATCAATTTCGCTCAGGATTTGGCAAAAAAATATGGTTTGCCGTTGGTTGGCGCCAACCACTTGGAAGCGCATTTTCTGGCCAATTTGCTGACGCTGGGAATTGGTGAGGAAAGATTTGCCAAAGATTATCTGCCGGCGGTGTGTCTTGTAGTTTCGGGTGGCCACACAATTTTGTTTTTGGCAAAAGCCATCGGCGGCTACCAATTGCTGGGGCAAACGGTTGATGACGCCGCCGGCGAGTGCTTTGACAAAGCCGCCCGCATTTTGGGGCTGGGTTACCCGGGCGGACCGGAAATTGCCAAATTTGCCGGCAAATATTCAGCGGAGGTCAAGCCTCCACTGAATAGGGGTAGTGGAAGTCAAACTTCCACTAATTTTTCTGCGATTAAGTTGCCACGGCCGATGATGAACCAAAAGAATTATAATTTCAGTTTTTCGGGATTGAAAACCGCGGTGCTGTATGAAGTTCAAAAACGCGAGCCGGAAGTTGTCCAATCCGATGGATATAAAATCGCGATGAGTTATGAAATCCAACAGGCGATTATTGACGTGTTGGTTTCAAAAACCAGCCGCGCCGCCAAAGAGTATGATGTTAAATCAATCATTATTGGCGGCGGGGTGAGTGCCAATTTTGCCTTGCGCGATGCGATGAAAAAAGCGGCTGATGAAATTAATGTGAACCCACCTTCGTATAAAGCTACGGCCGGCGCAGTTAAATTTCTTGCCCCATCGGCGGAATTGTCTATGGATAACGCGGCGATGGCCGGAGTCGCGGGATATTTTGCCTTTAAACGAGGCGATGTTGCTGCCATCCCCGAAGATTTGAAATCCGAACCGAATCTATGTATTTGAAAATTCAATGATTTTCCACTTGACAAGATATAGTTATGAATATATACTCAAAATAGGAAGATAAAAATAAAGGTCGGGAAAAAACAATTAATTTTTGCGATTGAATTCATTTGTTGAGATTGACCTCAATGCAAATTCTCGAGGTCAAACCTCCACAAAAAAATACTATCAATCGCAATACAATTACTATGCCACAATTTGATGGAACCGGCCCGATGGGCCGTGGGCCGAGAACCGGCCGCGGAATGGGTCCGTGCGGCGGAGGAATTGGTTGGGGAGGAGGATGCGGCTGGGGCCGCGGAATGGGTTTTGGTCGCCGGAGATTTATTTCCCCCAAGAATGAAATGAGTGCGTTGGAAGAGGAAGAGGCGATGCTGGAAGAAGAATTAAAAGCATTGCGAGAAGAGAAGGCCGCGTTAAAGAATGAAAAATAATTACAGTGATTGAACAGAAGCCCCTTTTGTGATTAAGGGGCTTTGAGTTTGATAAAAATCGGTTTTTGCGGTATTTTATAATTGATTTACGTTTTAAATATATGGCAATTTTATTGGCGATTATTCTGGCAAGCTTTGCGATTACCCTGTGCGTTTGGGTCGCGGTGCTGTTTATGCTGTTCAAAAAAGAGGTTTTGGATAATATTCTGGTTTTTTTGGTTTCACTGTCGGCTGGCGCGTTGATGGGTGGCGCGTTTTTGCATCTTTTGCCCGAGGCCGCCGAAGAATTGGAATCCGAACCGTTGTTTGGCGTGTTTTTGGCGTCATTTGTCTTCTTTTTTTTGTTGGAAAAGATCATCCATTGGCGGCACTGTCACAAGGCCGATTGCAAAATACATTCTTTTGGGTATATGAATCTTGTGGGTGATGCCGTCCATAATTTTATTGACGGCTTGGTGATTGCCAGCACGTTTATGGTGAATCCCGCGCTGGGCGTGTCCACGACTTTGGCGGTGGCGATCCACGAAATTCCGCAGGAGATCGGCGATTTCGGCGTGCTGGTGTTTTCGGGATTCAAAAAGAAAACCGCGCTTTTTGTTAATTACGCGATTGCTTTAACTGTGGTGGTTGGTGCTGTTTCCGGATATTTTTTCTTTTCATATTTGGAAAATGTTCTGCCGTATTTGCTGCCGTTTGCCGCCGGTGGGTTTGTGTATATCGCCGCGTCTGATTTGATGCCCGAGCTTCGCAAAGAAACGGATTTGAAAAGATCGATGCTCTCTTTTTCGGTGTTTATTGTTGGGATATTGATGATGTATTTGGTTAAACTAATCGGAGAATAGTATGAAGGAAAAAGTCGCGCTTATTGCGGTGGCGGCCAATGTGTTATTGGCGGCGCTGAAAATTATCGTTGGCGGGTTTTCAAATTCGGCGGCGGTTTTGGCCGACGGCTTTCATTCTTTGGCGGATGTTTTGTCGTCGGGGATCGCGTTTTTTGGCATCAAAATTTCGGTAAAGCCGGTGGACGAAAAACATCCCTATGGCTATTACAAATTTGAAGTGTTGTCCGGCGTGATAATCACTTTAATTCTTTTTGCTACGGGCGCGGGGATTATCTATGAAGCCTGGGGCGAACTGTTATCGCCGGGCAAAATCGGCTTGGGCGGTTTGGCGCTGGCGGCGATGGCAATATCCGCGGTTGTTAATGAGGTAATGGCGCGATTGAAAATTTACTTCGGCAAAAAAGAAAATTCCATCAGCTTGGTCACCGATGGCGTGCATTCGCGGGTTGACGTTTATTCTTCGCTGGGCGTGTTTGCCGGATTGTTGCTGGCCAATGTTTGGCCGTGGGCCGATCCGTTTTTGGCGATTGCAATCGGGTTGTATATTATCAAGGAATCGTTTTCGCTGGGTAGGGAAGCAGTTGGTTCGCTTTTGGATGTTTCTGCCGGGCCAAAAATTGAAAAACAAATAAAATCAGTTGCCAGCGCACAAAATATAAAAATCGCGGAACTGAAAACCCAAAAAAAAGGTTCGGCGATTACTGCGGATTTAAGCATCGTTTTACCGGCAGGGTTAAACATTGATGAAGCGGTAAAAATTTCGAATCAATTTCGCGAGAGGCTGATGCAGACGATTGGTAATCTTGCCTATGTTTCCATTGAAATTAAAAGCCACGAATTGGAAACCGGATTTTATAAACCGCAATTTGGCAAGGGCTTTGGCTGGCAAAGGCAGGGAAGATTTCAAAAAGATAACGGCGGCCAGGGCCGCGGTCCTGGGGGAGAGTGTGTTTGTCCAAAATGCGGTTATCGCATCAAGCATCAAAGCGGCATTCCTTGTTCGGCAATTAAATGTCCGAAATGCAATGTGATTTTAGAAAGGGAGAATGGCAAATAACCTAAGTTGACGATTGTTGAAATTTGATTTCAACATGATTATATAGTCGCATTTGTTGAGGATTGACCTTCCAAAAGTTGAGGTCAAACCTCACAAATGCCAAAAATAATATGGCAAGACCTTGTTTGTGCCGCAAGGTGCAATTCAATCCGGAAATCACATATTTCAAGCCGCAGGGGATACCCGTGCGGTGTTTGGAGGCGGTTGCTTTGTCGCTGGAAGAAATGGAAGCCTTGCGGTTGAAGAATTTGGAGGGCTTTGAGCAAATCAAAGCCGCCGAAAAAATGAACACTTCGCAGAGCACTTTCGCGCGCATTTTGGCATCGGCCTACCAAAAAATCACCGACGCGCTAATCAACGGCAAAGCAATAAAGATAGAGAAGAAATAACCGTTAACTGTTAACAATTAACCAAAACCAGAAGACGATTTTGGATGTATATATTCAAATATATATTTGAATATATACATCGGCGTGGAGGCGGTGAACCGCAATCTTGTATTTCAAAACCCCGCTTGATAACGGGGTTTTTGCACGATTTCTACTTTGGTGCCGAAGGTGGGAGTTGAACCCACACGAGGTTGCCCTCACAGCATTTTGAGTGCTGCGTGTATGCCAGTTTCACCACTTCGGCAAAAATGGGTTAGGTGTGCTCCGACTTCGAGTATTTGGGTAAATAAATTGCCCCCCCATCCTCTCGATAAATTTTGTTGAAGCTGGCAAAAAATAATTTTTTCTGGTTTTGCAATATACTAATTGCCTTCATTACCGCAAACTCATCTGTTGCTTTAAGCAAGCTGCATAACTCTGGTATGTCTAATTCTTCTTTATCAGAAGCAGAGAATATATCCAGAATCTTTTGCGATAACTGTTTGGTTGCGGGGGTTGCTATCTTTGCTATCGATACTTTGTATCCAAAAATCGTAAAATCCATTTTTTGCCTCCTAACTTGTGTAATTTGCTGATTGTAAGTTAGCGTAAAAAGCGCAAAAAATCAAGATGGGCGTGAACTTTGACTATTGAACTTTGAACCTTTGAAAATTGCGGATTTTGTTGGAGCGATTCTGCGTAATCGCCCGGATTTGAATTCGCGGGCGGGCGAAAACATAGTTTCGCCCCCACGGTCAAATCAAGAAGTCGGGGGCGTTTTCTTTGGAGATTGTGCCATATTCGGTGATTTGGAGTTCGGGGAACATATTTGGCTTGCCGCCGTTTAATTTTATTTCATAGCCGGTTTTGGCGCCTTTTGGAACTTCAACGATCAAATCAATTTCTTTTTGGCTACCGGAAATTTCGCGGAAATAATGCAATTTATTATTGTTTCTTTGGTAAACGCTTTGCCGCAAAACGCCCATAACGATTAAATTTTCAAAAACCGCGCCCAAATCCGGCCGCAAATCCAGCGCGCGAAAATCGTCAATCAGCGCGTTTCGGATGCCCAAATCGTAGAAAAAAACTTTTTTCCGGCCAAGATAGCCGCGCCGCTTGTTGGTGCGATAGGGTTCCAACAGATAGATGATGCGATTTTTTGCCAGAATGCTCAAATAATTGTCAATGGTGATCGCGGTGGTTTTCAGAGATGATGCCAATTCGGCGATGTTGATTAAATTTCCGATTTGCATCGCCAGAACTCGCAAAAGATTATAAATCAAATCGGTGTTTTTTAAATCATAAATGTTGACAATATCTTTAATCACGCTGTTTTGAGTGATATTTTTAATTTCCTCAATTTTGTTGTCGGTCAAAACTACCGCCGGGTAGCTGCCGTAAATCATATTTTCTTCCAGATGACGCGACAGCAGGTTGCGGTCGGCAAACGATAGTGATTCTTTGAATCCGACGTTGTTTTTGTGGAAAGACGCAATTTCGTCAATTGTAAGGGGAAACAAAATAAATTCTTTGTAGCGGCCGGCGAGAGTGTCAAATCGCCGGGTTTTGGCGCGCAGTTCCGATGAACCGGTGGCAAAAATAATATAATCGGCGTTATCGGCAAGCAGTTTCAGCGATTGGGTGCTTTCCGGCGAATTTTGGATTTCATCAATGAAAATAACGCGCGAATCTTTCCCGCCGTTTTTTTGCGTGATCACTGATTTTAATTTTTCCAATTCGGGGACGAACAATTTTTGATCGTTTAGATCGTCAAAATTGAAATACGCGCCACCGTGTTTTTGGCGCAGGTGGTTCAAAATGGTGCTTTTGCCGGTTTGGCGCGGTCCCCATAAAAAAATAATTTTTTTGGATGGATTGGAAATTTCGGCTTCCAATTGAGAAACAATTTTTCTTGGCTTCATAGTTTGTTTTTATATATTCACTATATAAAAAACATATAAATTAGTCAAGCGCACTATGTTAAAAACAATGTTTTTATCTAAATCATAAATTAGCGCAAAAGAGGGGAAAAGCAAGAGTTAAATAAAAGGCAGGACGAGGGTGTTTGTTGAGGATTGACCCCAACGCAAATTCTCGAGGTCAATCCTCTACAAACCAAAACGCGGATTTTCACTTTGCGCTTTTCGCTTTAAACTTTACACTTTTTTCGCATTCTTTATTGGAACACTTCACCTGCTTGCGCTTGGTTTCAATCATCATCGCGCCGCACTGTTCGCATTTGGCGCCGGTGGGTTTGTCCCACAGGGCAAAGTCGCAATCGGGATAGGCCGAGCAGCCGTAGAAAATTTTGCGCTTTTTGGTGCGTTTTTCCACAATATGCCCGGTTTTGCATTTGGGGCAGGGGATTTCAACTTCGAAGGCGGGTTTTTCGGGTTCCATGTTCTCGGTGTGTTTGCACTCCGGAAACTTGGGGCAGGCATAGAATTTGCCGAAGCGCCCCATTTTGATTATCAAATTTGTGCCGCATTTGGGGCAAACTTTGTCGGTGGGCTGGGATGTTTGGCTTTGTTTTTCCACTTGTGTGTATTTGGCGTCCAAATTTTCTTTGAAGGGGCCATAGAAATCGCGCAAAACCTTTACCCATTCAGCCTTGCCTTCGGCGATTTGATCAAATTCCTCTTCCATCTTGGCGGTAAAGCCGATGTCTACGATTTGGGGAAAATGCGCCACCAGCAGATCGTTAACCATCAAGCCGATCTCGGTGGGTTTCAAAGATTTTTTTTCGTCTTTTTCAATGTAGTTGCGGGTTTGAATGGTGGAGATGATGGGGGCGTAGGTGGAAGGTCGGCCGATACCGTGGGCTTCCATGGCCTTAATGAGTGTTGCTTCGTTGTAGCGTGCCGGCGGTTTGGTGAAATGCTGGCTCGGGTCAAGCTTGATAAATTCCAGTGGCTCGCCGTTTTCCATTTGGGGCAATTCAATTTGCTCAAACTTTGACGGATAGACTTTCAAATAACCGTTAAATTTCAATGTTTGCCCGCTGGCTTTGAAGTCGTAATCTGTTCTGTCGTTTCCAACCGCAGAGATGTGAATGCTCAGCGAATCAAAAATTGCCGGTGTCATTTGGCTGGCGACAAATCTTTGCCAGATCAATTCATATAGCTTTGCCTGCGGGCGGGTGAGATTTTTGTCGGCAAGCGCCATTTCCGGCGTTTGATCGGGATATGCCGGGCGGATAGCTTCGTGGGCTTCTTGCGCGCCTTTCGCTTTGGTTTTGTAGGTGTTGAAGTTTCCGGGATGATATTGGGTTCCGTAATTTTTGGTGATGAAATCTTTTGCCGCGGTCAAGGATTGAACCGAAAGATTGAGCGAATCGGTGCGGTGGTAGGTGATCAGTCCCATTTCGTATAGTTGTTGAGCGGTCATCATCGCGGCCTTGCCGGTCATTTTGAATTTTTGCCACGCGGCCTGCTGGAGAGTGGAGGTGGTGAACGGCGGCAGAGGGTTTTTGCGAGTTTCTTTTTTTTCAACCGCCGCGATTTTGTAGGCGGCGTTGGCCAAATTTTGCTCAATGGCAATGGCTTGGCTTTCATCTTTTATTCCCAATTTGTCCAGAGTCTCATCATTTACCTTGGCCAGCCGCGCCAAAAATTCTTGGCGCGGTTCGTTTTTGGTGTTTTTCAATGTTGCGACAACTTCCCAGTATTCTTCGGGGTTGAATGCTTCAATTTCTCGTTCGCGATCGGCAATCAGGCGCACGGCAACGGACTGCACTCGTCCGGCCGACAATCCTTTGACGATCTTTTTCCACAAAAACGGGGAAAGCTTGTAGCCCACAATGCGATCCAAAACGCGCCGCGCTTGCTGGGCGTTGACCAAGTTTACATCAATTTCGCGCGGATTTTTGAGCGCTTCCTCAATCGCGCTTTTGGTGATTTCGTGGAATTCAATGCGCTGGTATTTCTTGCCCGCCATAGCTTTAGCGGAGGGGGGCTTGCCTTCAACTTTTTTGGTTTCGGGTTTGTCCAGTTTCAACGCTTCCACCAAATGCCAGGCGATAGCTTCGCCTTCGCGGTCTGGGTCGGTGCTGATCAGAATGTTGTCGGCTTTGGCAACTTGGGCTTTTAGTTCTTTTATTGTGCTTTTGCCTTTGGCGGTGATGTTGTATTTTGGGGCAAAATCGTGTTCAACGTCCACGCCAAAAACAGTCTTGGGCAAATCGCGCACATGGCCGTAGGAAGACAGGATTTTATAATCCGATCCCAAAAATTTTTGCAATGTTTTGGCTTTGGTGGGGGATTCAACGATAACCAGCTTCATAATTAAAAATTCTTAATATCCAATATTCAAGTACCAATTTTCAAAAAATAATCAATAAAGCAATATTCAAATTTGTTTGAAAATTGAAAATTGAGTATTGGATATTAATTGATACAGTATTCTCCGTTGCCCAAATTTCGGATTGTGCCGTTAATTTCCATTATTGGAATCAGGCTCATCGCAATTTGCGCGGGCAGTTTGGTTGTTCGGATTATTCGGTCAAGGTCAAGCGCGCCTTGCGCCAGCGCGTCAAGGATTTTTTGTTCCTGCGGATTATCGCTGGTTCGTTTGGCTTTTGACGCTGTTGCCAGCCCCAGACCGGCCAGAATGTCCGCGCCGCCGGTGCAGGCCAGACCTCCGTTTTTTAACAGCCAGTTGCATCCGGCCGAAGCGGTTGAATAGATTGACCCGGGGACCGCGAATACCGGCTTGTGTTGTTTTCGGCCCCATTCGGCGGTGATCAGCGAGCCGGATTTTTCTTTGGCTTCAATCACCACTATGGCCAGCGACAAACCCGCGATGATGCGGTTTCGCTGGGGAAACGAGTAGTTGGTGGCGGAAAATCCAACCGGATATTCACTCACCAAGCAACCGCCAGTATCAACTATTTTTTTGGCCAAGTCAAGATTTTGCTTGGGAAAAAATGAATTCTCATCCAAACCGGTGCCCAAAACCCCGATTGTCCGTCCGCCGCATTCCAGCGCGGCAAGATGGGCCAAAGTGTCAATGCCGGGCGCCATTCCCGAAACCACGCAAACGCCGGCGCGGGATAATTCAAAAACAATATCATGCGCGGCTTGCTTGCCATAGGTTGACGGCACGCGCGCGCCGATCACGGCAACACAGGGTATGGTTAAATCCAAATTGCCGATAAGGTGGAGTTCTTTTGGCCGCGAGGGGATGGTGCGCAAACAATTGGGGAAATCAACGTCCGCCTGGCTGATTTTTCGTATGTCGTCTTGCATATGAGAATACTAACTTTTTCACTATACCATTTTTCGCCTTCTTGCAAAAAATCCCGCATTTTGTTTTCAAAAGGTCTAACCTTTCAGATGCCCGATAAGGTTAGACTTTTTGAAAACAATTTGAGGAATAGTATCTTTTTATTGGTTATATTCGGTCATTGCTTTTTCAATTCCTTGGGTGAGCGCGGTTTCAATGGCGCTTATGGTCAAATTAGCGGTTTTGGCGAATTCGTCAAGCTTGCCGCGCGGGATTTTTTTGAGCACGAACTTTTCGGTTGGAATTTTTTTTGCCGCGGAGGTTTGAGGTGCGATACCCACACGGAAACGGACAAAGTTTTTGGTTTTGAGGTAATCAATGATGGATTGCACTCCTTTGTGGCCGGCCGCGCCCCGGTTTTGAGAAACCTTTATTTTTCCCAAGAGAATATCCAAATCGTCGTTGACCACCCAAAGATTCGGCCATGATTTTTTTTGCCGGATTTTTCTGTAATTAAATAATTTTGCCAGCGCCTTACCGGAATTGTTCATCAACATCTGCGGCTTTGCCAAAACCATATCCATGCCTCGGATCTCTTTTTTGGAAACCAAAATGCCATCGGGCTCCATTTTAAATTCCGGGAACTCAAATTTTCGCGCGAAAACATCTACCGCAAGAAAACCGGCATTGTGCGGCGTATCTTGGTATTTATCTCCCGGATTTCCCAGCCCGACAACAAAAACCGTTTTTTGTTTTGTGCCATTCTTTTCCATAATTGAATTATTATAACACAATTTGATATGAGTTGGGGAAAAGTTGTAGTATTTTCTAATCAAGAGATGAGCACGAAATCGTTTCTGATTCGGGAGCGAAAACCGGCAGAACGCAGGCAGGTATTTGGTTAGTTTTTTGGATGAATTTAAACAATTTGTCTTTGGCGTTTAACA